>VYLX01000060.1_pt1 | contig 23981 bp, 17 predicted proteins | sample 5114181 | NCBI WGS metagenome assembly VYLX01 (sample SAMN12291812, study PRJNA351875) | freshwater metagenome | isolation source: freshwater lake | place: USA: Michigan, Sherman Lake | collected 2011-08-08
GTCACCGTGATCGGTGAATGCGGCGGGCCCGGGCCCGCCGCATTCACCGATCACGGTGACGGCGTCTTCGCGCCCGTCCCGATCTTCACCGCTCCGCCCGGCCGCGCTCGCTGCACACCGTTGACGATCACGCGATCCGTAACAAAGAGCCCGCCCGTGATCACCCGCCGACGCTCGACCACCTCCCCCACCGTTACGTCGCGACGCTCGACACTCCCGTCGCCCACCGAGTGTCCCGTACTTCCCTCGCTCGCAGCGCCGACGACCAGAACGTACCGCCCGCGCTGGTCGGCCAGCACCGCCACGTCCGGCACCGTCAGCACGTCCTTCTCGCCGAACTCCGGCCGCACTCGCACGAACGTCCCGGGAACGATCGCCCCGTCCGGGTTCTCGAAGATCGACTCGACCCGCAGCGTGCCCGTCGCGCTGTTGACCGCGTTATCCGCACGCTCAAACCGCCCCACGTGCGGCCAGCCCTCCTCGTTGGCCATCGCCAGCCGAACCACCAGGTCCGCACGCCCGTCCTCGCCCGGCCGCTTGTTCTGGCTGCCCTTGCGCAGTTCCAGGATCACCCGCTCGTCCATGTCGTACGTCGCGTAGACCTTCGAGTCATTGATCACCGTCGCCAGCAGCGTCGGCTCCGACGCCCCCACCAACTCGCCCTCCTCGACCCGGATGAAGCCGATCCGACCCGTGATCGGCGAGCGCACGTTCGTGAACTCAAGGTCCAGCTCCGCCGATCGCAGCCGGGCACCCGCGAGATCCACCTGCGCGACCGCGCCGTCGCGCTGCGCCGCCGCACGATCCACTTCCTGCTTGGACACCGCGTTGGTCGCCGCCGCGGCACTGGTCCGCTCCAGCGTCACGCTCGCCAGTTTCAACTCCGCCTCGCGCGCCGCCAGCTCGGCCTTGGCCTGCTGCACCGTCGCCTCGAATGTCCGCGGATCGATCGTGAACAGCAGGTCGCCCTGCTGCACGCGCTTGCCGTCCTGAACGTGCTTCTTCTGCAGGAACCCGCGCACGCGGGCGCGGATCTCCACCGTCTCGAACCCGCGCGTCGTGCCAGTGAACTCCATCGCGTCCGCCACACGCTGACGCGTCGGCGTCTCCACCGTCACCTCCGGCGGGGGCGGCGGCACAAAGGCCGCCTGCTCACGCTTGCACCCGCCGAGCACCGCGCCCGTCGCCACAACACCCGCCGCCGCACAACGCAACAGCCACGCCTTCACATCTCGCCGCATACGTGCCTCGCTCGACGCTCGGATTCCTGCCGCGCCCCTGGCCCCGCACGCCGCAACCCCGCCGCGCCACACTGGCGCATCAGGCTCGCCGCACACGGAGCACACCGCGCGATCAGCCGAACGACAAGGAGACTATACCCGACCGCCGCCCACGGCCCGGTGCGCACACGCACTCTTGACGCGCAGATCGCAGCACAGGTGAACTACGCATTGATCACCATCAATATGACCGCGACCGACTCGCGATCCATCCCTCATTCACGGGCAGCCCTGGAAGAAGTACGCGAAGAACGATGAGAAGTCACCATTGTCCACCGCTCCATCCGGCCCGCCGCCCTCGAGGACCGTCTCCCCGTCGGTGTTGGCGATGTCCGCGATCAACCGGAACGGATCGCCCTCCGGCGTGAAGAACGCCGTGAAGAACAACCCGAAGTCGCCGTTGTCGATCGCGTTGTCCGGCACCGGATCGCCGTCGGTATTCGCCACATCCGCCGGGCTGCACCCCGGCGTCGTCGGGCCGCTCGTGCGCGAGGTGAAGAACACGTCCTGGAAGCCATTCGTATCGCCGGGAACGAGATTGTTCGCCCTGCTCGCGTACACAATCTTCGTCGCGTCGGCGCTGATCTGCACATACTGGCTCAGCGACGACTCATCATCGCCCATCTGGCCCAGGCTGTTCTTGCTGATCAACTCCGACGCTCCAACGCCCGCGCCGCCCGACAGACCACGCAGGTACACCTGGCGATACCCGTTGTCGACCAGCCCCGGCGCCAGCCCGCTCGCCCGCGAGTAGAACGCCATGTGCGAGCCGCTGGGCGTCAACGTTCCGTAGAACGACCGACGATCCGTCTGCGCACCATTGGGCAGCGTCGAGATCGCCCGCAGGCTCGAGCTGGTCCGATCGAACAAGTACACCGTCGGCACGCCGAAGCCCGGCGGGAAGTCCAGCTCGTTGTTGTTGAAACCCGCCAGCAGGTTCTTCGCATCCGACGTGAACGCGATGTACCTCCCGTCCGCCGTCATGCCCGTGCCGTCGTTGAACCGCGCATCGGTGAACACGCCGAAGAAGTCCCTCGACACCGGCTGAACATTCGTCACCTCCAGCCACGGCGTTCGCCTCAGCGTCGCCCAGAACGTCTCCTGAACTCCGCCCGACGTGCCGCTCGTCCACGTGTTCCGGCCCGCCGTGAACGCCAGCACGCTCCCGTCGGGCGTGAGCAGCGGCTCGCTGTTATAGAAGTCGCCGATCGGCTGCCCCGCCGTGGTCGTCGGCAGAGCCACCACCTCACCGGTCGCGCGATTCTTGACAAACAGCGAGATGAAGCCCGGGTTCGTCCCCGCCGTCGGGACAATATCCGCCGAGACCATCCGGAACGCCACCAACTGTCCGTCCTCGCTGATGCTGATCGGCCGCAGCGGCTGGCCCTCGTTCGCAAGGATCTGCAATCTCTGCGCCTGAACCTGCCCGCTGCTCGAGTTCGTGCTCACACGCGAAAGCACCTGTGTCTGGCGGTCGAACACGAACGCATCCGTCCCGCCGTTGGTGTCGCCGGTCACCAGATTCGTCGCGTCGGACATGAACGCGATGTACCTCCCGCTCGCCGACACATATGGCCCGAACGAGTCACCATCTCCCCCGACCGCCCCGCTGATGCTCCTGGAGATCAGCGTCGTTGTCCTGGCCGCACGATCGCGAACGAAGATCTGCCAGAACCCGCTCGCCGTCCCGGGCGCAAAGTTCGTCGCCTTGCTCATGAACGCCACGATGTTGCCATCCGTGCTCATGCTCGGCGCGATCGACGGCCCGTTGCCCCGGACAATCGTCGTCCCGCTCGCCACCGACACCAGATCGTGCGTGCTCGCCGGCACCGTCGGCGTGATCGTCACATTCGCCGACGCAGTTTCCCCGTTCAGCTCGAAACCAACCGTTCCGGCCGAGTTCGCCGCCACATTCGCCGCGACAAACACGCCCCCACCCTGATTTGTCAACGTGCCGGGCGTCGTCGTGGACCAGTTCCCCAAGGTCGACATGTTGTAGACCACGCCATTGCCATAGCTCAACTGCGCCAGGAACTTCCGAGCGTACCCCGCCGGCAGCACGCCGCTCGGCGTGACCGTCAGCGTCGCCGCCCCCGGCGCAACCTCGATCGTCGGCGGGAAGCCCACGATCGTGCCCCACCGGCAACGCAGCCTCGTCGTTCCGGGCGACTGCGCGATCACAAGACCGCTCGGGTCGACGAACGCGACCGACGGATCATCTGTGCTCCAGACACAGTCAAGCGACACATCCTCGTCAATGCCGGGTGTCACGTACCTGATCGTCGCCGTCGCCCGCTGAAACGAGAACCCGCCGGTCGACGCGAGCAGAATCTGCGTCGGCCAGACCTGAAGGAACTGCACCTCCCGCAGCGTGAACTGCTCGGAGGCCGTCAGCGATCCCAGCGTCGCCGTGATCGTCGCCGGGATGTCTCCCGATGTGCCCGGCTGCTCGCCGGTGATCAGGCCCTGGGCGTCCACGCTGATCACCGTCGGCGCATCGCTCGCCCACGCCACAAGCGTCGTCACGTTGAACTCGGTGCCCAGCGCGTCGTACGCATACGCCTCCAACTGCCGCGTCGCACCGCGGCCGATGTTGAGCGACGGCGGCGTGCCGATCGAGAGGCTCACGGGCTCCACGGTCGTGATGAAGACAGAATCCGCGAAGCCGCCAAAGCCCGCGGAGATCAGCGCGGACCCGCCCCCGACGATGCTGACCACACCGTTGACCACCGTCGCCACGCTCGGATCCGAAGAGTTCCACACGGCGCTCGACGTGACGTCCACATCCGCAAATGCGAACTGATCGAATGCCGTCGCCGTCAGCGTCAGCGTCTGCCCCGTGAACAGCGTGCCGAAGGCATTCGGCGTGATTGAGATCGATGACACGCTCACAACCCGGATCGGCACGTTGGCGCTCAAACCCGCCGCACTCCCGCCGCCGACAACATCGATGCTCGTCTGGCCGGGAGCCGTCGCCTCAAACTCCGCCGGAACAGCACCGGGCCCGCCGAGATCGACCAGCAGAGCGCCCGTCTCTGTGAATGTCGAAAGCGCCGTGACGTCCGCCTGGCTCCCGACCGGCCCGTACGCCGCACGCAGTTGCACGGTGTCAAAGACATTGATCACCGCCTCTGCTGGCGTCACCGTAAACACCGGAACCGCCCCGCCCACAACACTCAGCGTCACCCCCGTCGCGTCCGTCGTCACGGACCATGTTCGACTATCGGGGAACGGCGGCAGCGAGTCGAGCGCCGGAATGTGTGCGCCGCCGAAGCTTGTCGCATCGACAATCCGGAGCGACGTTCCCGCCGGCGGCAAGTACGGGACGGGCGGATTGACAGAAACGTCGACGCTCGTCCACTGAATCCCGAAGGCCCCGATCACGCACGGGCCATTCACGGCCAGCCGCGACACTCGCAGCGGATCAAAGTACGCCTGACCCACCTGCAGAATCGACGAAGTGAGGTTGATCGATCCATTGACCCGAAGAGGCGAGTACGACTCCACCGGCTGAATCGGCCCGGCGCCGGTGATCGCCGAGTTGATCGTGCCGTCGCCATACACGCCCACCGACGAAGAGCAAGCGGTGGTCATGTTGATCGACGCGGCGGTCAACACACCCGACCCAAAGACGCCAACAGTGCCGCCCGAACCACAATTCGTGCCCGACGGATCGGCCGCGCCCATCGTGATCGGACCCGAGACAATCGCGCTGCCTTCGTCGATGATCTCGAGACGACCAAACGAAAATGACCCCGAGGTATAGTCCGCGCCAATACGCATTGAGCCGTGAACCGTCAGCTCCGGCGCACCGTTCGAGCTGTAGCTGTTGTACCGTCCTACGGCCAACGAGCCGAATGCACCGGGCGTGCCGATCTGGACCGTTCCATTCTGGGCCGTCGGCGAACCAACGACGACAGTCGCACCAGAACTGACATAGAAACTCCCGTTCTGGCCCGACAAGCTCCCCATTGTCATCGCCGGTGTGTTCAGCGTCACACGAGCCGCGGAGCCGAGGGCTCCCACCGTCATGTACATTCCCGATGATGAACCCGTGATGATCGGATTCACCAGATTCCACGTCGTTGTGCCATCAAACGCCAGGTCGAAGTAGCCGGTCCGAACCTCGATCCCCCTCGGCGGCAACGCCAGATACGCCGGCGCGACGGTCACCCTCTCCGCAAAGATTTGACCGGTCACGTCAAAGATCGCCCCCATCCCCGCCCCGGGCACCCCAGCCGACCACCGCCCCGCATCGCCCCAGTCGCCGTTGCCGGCCGTCGCCCATGTCGAAGTCTGGGCCTGGCCCGCGGACGCCAGGCTCCCCACCAATCCCGCCGCCAAAAGGACGCGAACAAAAGCTCGGCTGGCAAAACCCTTGGATCGGACCATGGCTGGCTCCCTTTTTGCGAACGTACCGGTCATCAGGATCACGCGTTCACATTGAAGCGGCGGCTCGGCCGGCAACCGCCGCGCTTCAACGATGTTTTAGACTACCACCTCATCCGCCAATCGCGGGTCGGCGCGCGCAAAATGATCGGATCTTCGCACAACCCTTGATAATCGCGCACAATCGCCCCCTCTGAACTTCGCAACGGCCCCCACGAGGAAAGCGCCGAGCATTGATCGCGTATCTTCGTAACACCTCGCATTGCAGATACTTGACACATCCGCGCCCGCCCGGCTCAGCGGATTACGACCTATCGCAATGGCTCGCGGAACACGGGCAGCAGTTCGCCGATCATCGACGACGACCCGTCGTACCTCGCGCCGACAAACGATCGCCCCCCGCCCGCGGTCGCCGGCGAGCCCGACGAGCCGCCGTGAACAAACCACAGACGGCCCGACACGTGCGTGTCCTGGCGAAGGTCCAGCACGCTCGCGGTCCGCGTCGCCGGCGGCTGGTCCGGGGCCACCGGCGCCGGCTGGCTGTCAACCAGCGCCAGCGAGCTCGATGGATTCGGAACCTTGTCGTAGTTCACGAACACCGGCCCGGCGTCGTAGTCGTCCGGATCGCCCGGAAACACGCTCCGCGCGTGCCCCGTCGCGTTCATTGCGTACGTCCGCTGCATCTGAGCCCCGAGCCTGCCGCGGATCGTCGGACACACCAGCACCGAGTTCTCGCTGAAGACCTGCGCCGCGGTCGTGCCCTGACGCGTCTCGCCCTGCACCACAAACGCCCAGTTGGGCAACGCGGCATACGGCTGGCCCACCGCGGGGCCCAGGCCCTTGTGATCATTCGCGTATGCTCGGCAGATCAGGAAGATCTGCCGCTGGTTGTTCAGGCACACCGCCGACCTGCTCACCTCTCGCGCCGAAGACAGCGCGGGCAGCAGCACCGCGATCAGGATCGCGATGATCGCGATGACCACCAGCAACTCGATCAGCGTGAACGCCCGCAGAGCCGGTCGGCCCGCGACACGCACGACACGGGTTGATCGGATCCCTCGCATGCCTCGCCCGCTCCGCCTCTCCGGGCCGCGACGCGAACATCATTCGACGTTCTGGACCTGTTCCTTGATCCGGTCGATCGCGCCCTTGACCTCAACGATGCACCGGCTGATCACGCTGTCGGCCGACTTGCTGGCCATCGTGTTGGCCTCGCGCAGCATCTCCTGCGCCAGAAAGTCCAGTGTCCGCCCCACCGGCCGATCGCCCGCTTCCCCCGGCTTGGGCGCGTGCCCGCCCGTGCCCGTGATCATCTCGGTGTACTGGCGGATGTGCTCGCCCAGCCGCATGATCTCTTCGCTGATGTCCGAACGCTCCGCGTACACCGCGATCTCGCGGATCAGATCCACGGGATGGAGTTTCAACTCCGCGTCCTTGATCATCATCTCGATCCGGCCCTTGAGCCGCAGTTCGTACTCCTGCACGACCTGAGGCGAACGCTCACGCACCGTCTCAAGATGCTCGGCGATCACCTCCCGCTGGGCGATCAGATCTTTCAGCAGCGCCTGCCCCTCGCGCGCACGCATCGCGAGCATCCCGTCGACCGCCTTGTCCAGAAGGGCCGTGTACGCCGACCGGGCCTTGACCAGGCGGGACTCTTCGTTGCTGGGCTGCTGCAGAACGCCCGGCAGGCTCAGCAGCGGGCCGAGGTCCAGCCGGACCTGCCCCGAAGCAACCTGCGGCGTGCGCAGCACCTGCTCGATGTATGACGAGAGCGCGCGATGATTCACGCTGTACGCCGCGTCCGCGGATTCGTCCGTGCACGTCGCGACGACCACAATCGAGCCGCGGGCGATGCGCCGACGCAGCGCCGCCTCGATCTCGGCCTCAAGCCCCTGGAACACATCGGGCAGACGGATCGTCGCCTTGAAGTAGCGGTTGTTCAGCGAGCGGACTTCGAGGAAGTAATGCGTGCCCTCGAATGTTCCCGACGCCTCGCCGAAGCCTGTCATACTGCGGATCAACGCATCCTCCGATCAACAAGAGCGACGGGATCAGTCTCAGGGCTGAGCCGGCGCGGGAACGGGGGCCGGCGCGGGGGCCAGTGCCGGTGCCGGCGCCGGTGTCGAGGGAGCGGCGGGTGCCGAACCCTCGGGAATCGCGGGCACGACGGCCGGTGCGACGGGGGTCGCCGGGGGGACCGTGACAGGGTTCGTGACCGGAGTTGCGTCGGGAGCCGCTCCCGGAGTCGCGCCGGGGGCAGCGGGGGCCTGACCGGGGGCCTGAGCCGGAACCGGAGCCGGAGCCGTGCCGTCAACCGGCGCGGCATTGTTCACTTCCGTCGGCACGACCGAGGGCCCGGTGGGACGCGACAGAATCGTCATCGCCATCGCCGAGACAATGAACACGACGAACACCGAGATCGTCGCGATCGTCAGCGCATCGCCCGTACGCGAGCCGAAGACCGTCTGACCCGAGCCCGCGCCCGAGCCGAACGCCCCCGCGAGCCCGCCGCCCTGGGGCTTCTGCACCAGCACCACCAGAATCATGATGATGCTCACGATCAAAAAGCCCATGGTCAGCAGCATCTGCCACCACGTCACACCGAGCACAAGCGGAACAATCAGATCGGACAAGGCTGACTCCTGAGCAGATCGCTCGCCCCGGCGAACGCGGACCGACAGACCCGCGCACACCCGAAATCTCGGGGGCACCGCGACAAGGGGAAGAGTATAGGTGGCCCGAACCGCCCGGGGCCTCTTCGCCCCCCACCCGCGCCGACCCCGAGCACCCTCACCGATTCACCCTCGCCACCCCGCCGGGCACGGGCCTTTCACGGCTGCTGGCGTCGGCGGATCTGCGACTCGATTTCCTGTGCTTCCCGCCGAGCCGCCTCGAGGTTCTGCTGGATCGCCTTGGACACCTCCGGCGGAAGGTCCGCATCTCGGAGCATGTCGTTGAACATCCGCTCCTGCATCCGCAGTGCCTCGAGTTGAAGCGCCAGCGCATCGACCATCGGGTTGATCTGCTGCGCACGCGGGTCCAGCAGCATCTGACCGCCCGGCCCGATCTGAATCGCCACGCGCCCGCCGGCCAGACGCTGACCCTGCCCGTTGTCGGACCACGTGAGCGCCTGACGCTGCTCCTGCACGCCGCTGCGCAGCCCCGCGTTGCCCGCGCCGGGCTGACCGCCCGCCAGAAGATCGCCACGGTTCATGGCCTGGCCGGAGCGCCACCCCATGCTCCTGGCCGCGGCGAGCCCGTCGTTGATCATCGACATGCTCTCGCGAATCTGCTCGAAACCCGCGGGCGGCTGCTGTGCCGAGCCGCCACGGGCCATCGCCTGCAACGCGCCACGCCGAACCCGCCAGGCCTGCTCGTAGTCCTCGGGCGAGAGGCTGTTCGGCCCGCCGCGAAGATCCGCGAACTTGCCCAGCGGCACGCGCAGGTCCAGAAGTTCGCCGTTGCGCCAGACCTGCATTTCCACGACATCACCCGGATCTCGGCTGACAATCTGGGGGCGCACGCTGCTGCTCATGCCCGTGCCCATGCCGAAGTCCTGACCCACCGCCACGCCGTCGATCGACACGATCGCATCGCCCGGCTGCAGCACGCCGAGCGCCGGAAAGCCCGCGATGACATCCTGCACCGTGTTGGGCCTGCTTCCCGCCGGGGCACCAAAGCCGCCACCGAATCGCACGCCGATGGCGGCACGCGGCGAGCGCATGAAGATCTCTTTGGCCACCGTCAGAAGCCGCGTCCTGGCCTCCGCGTTGAGATTCGGATCCGCCAGCCGAGCCTGAACATCGACAAGCGTCAGGTCATGCCGGGTCGCCAGCCGGGACTGCGCCGCCTCACGCTGCGCAAAGTCCGCGACGCCGAGATCGGCGATGAGCGCATCGAGCGTCGCCGTCGGCGCGTCGGCCATCGGCGATGCTCCGCTTGCCACCGCGGCCAGAGCCAGTGCGCTCAGAATCGGAAGACAGCGTTTCACGGTTGTCAGAGTGTACCGCCGGGGGCCCGCGCGGTTGGCCGTCCCGGCGAGAGAAAACAGACCGCTGGTCTATTTTTGGACTGCCCGCCTCCGAGAATCACCCGGATCGCCTCAGATCGAATCTGAGAGCCGTACAAAATCCTATCGCTCAGCCAGATTGAGTATTTCCCCCAAAGGTATCAGGATGCTGGTCGCCTGACGCGGAACAACGGGGGACGCACCCGCTATTGTGCCGACATGACGCGAACCCCCATCATCGGCGGCAACTGGAAGATGAACACGGACCGTGCGACGGGCCTGGCACTGGCGAAGGCCGTGGCCGCCGGCGTGAGCACCGGCGTCAAGGCGCAGGTGGCGATGTACCCGCCGTTTCCGTACTTGCCGCTGATCAGCGAGACGCTGTGCGCGGCTGGCAGCACCGTGATTCTCGGTGCGCAGGATGTGTATCACGCCGAGAAGGGCGCGTTTACGGGCGAGGTGTCGGTGGCGATGCTCAAGGATGTGGGCTGCAAGGCGGTACTGACGGGGCACAGCGAGCGTCGGCACGTGCTGCACGAGGGCGACGATCTGATCAACATGAAGACGCTCACGGCCCTGAACGGCGGGCTGATCTGCACGCTGTGCGTAGGCGAGACGCTCCACCAGCGCGAGGTCAGCGAGACCGACCACATCAACGAGCGCCAGTTGCGCGCCGGGCTGCGCGGCGTGACGGCGGCGCACCTGGATCGGCTGGTTATCGCCTACGAGCCGGTGTGGGCCATCGGCACGGGCAAGACCGCTACGCCGGCCGACGCGCAGAACGCGCACTCGCACATCCGGGCTGTGCTGGCGGATCTGTTCGGCAAGGACGAGGCGGCGAAGATCCGCATTCAGTATGGCGGGAGCGTGACCGCGGCCAACGCCGCGGAGTTGATGAAGCAGCCCGATGTCGACGGCGCCCTCGTCGGCGGTGCGAGTCTCAAGCCTGATGACTTCGTGGCGATCTGCAAAGCCGCGGGCGGCTGATCGCGGGCAGACTCAACCCGAACACGGGGAATTTCGCTGCGAGCGGCCGCGAACCGTGCGGCCTTGCGCGCGCCAGTGTGTGCGCTGGTAGCATGGCATCATGCTTACTCACATGCTTCCGCTGTGCGTGCCCGCGGCGCTGGTCGTTTCGCTCTGTACCGCCGCGAACGCCCAGAGTCTGCCGGGCGAGGTGATGACGCTGGACAACGGCATGACGGTGGTGCTGCACCGCGATGCGGCGCTGCCCGTGGTGAGCGTGAACCTGTGGTACAAGGTTGGCGCGGCGAACGAGCCCGAAGGCCGGAGCGGCTTTGCGCACCTGTTCGAGCACCTGATGTTCATGGGCACGGCGCGCGTGCCGGGGAGCGACTTTGACAACCTGATGGAGGCCGGCGGCGGGAGCAACAACGCCAGCACGAGTCTGGACCGGACGAACTACTTCAGCACGGGCCCGGCGGAACTGCTGCCGACGCTGCTGTGGCTGGATGCGGACCGGCTCGAGGCGCTCGGCGCAACGATGACGCAGGAGAAACTCGACCGCCAGCGCGACGTGGTGCGGAACGAGATCCGCCAGAACGTCGAGAACACGCCGTATGGGCGCGCGTCCGAGGCGATGTACGGGCTGATGTATCCCCAGGACCATCCGTATCACAACGCGGTGTACGGCACGCACGCGGACCTTGCGGCGGCGACGGTGCTGGACGTGCAGGACTTCTTCGCGTCGTTCTACACGCCGACGAACGCGACGCTGGTGGTCGCGGGAGATTTTGATCCCGAGCCGACGAAGAAACTCATCGCGGACCTCTTCGGCACGCTGCCTCGGGCCAGCACGCCGGTGCTGCCAAAGGTGCCGAAGGAACTGATCGCAACGCTCGATCGGCCGGTGGTGCTGAACATGCTCGACAGGGTGCAGCTGCGCAAGGTGATGTATGTGTACCACGCGCCGGGGCTGTACCGCATGGGCGACGCGGAGGCGAACATCGCGGCGATGATTCTGGGCGATGGCCAGGCCGGCCGGCTGTACGAGCGGCTGGTGGTGCGCGACGGGACGTGTGTGGAGGTCAACGCGGGGATGGACGGGGCGAGGCTGGGGTCGCTGCTGATCATCGAGGCGATGGTCAAGCCCGATGCGGACCTGTCGAAGGTCGAGGCGGCGATCGATGAGGAACTGTTCCGTCTGGGGGAGGACGGGCCGAGCGAGGCCGAGGTGCGTCAGCGGGCGATGAGCGTGGAGGTCGCGCTGCTGTCGTCGCTGCAATCCATCGCGGCGCGGGCGGACAAGATCAACGAGTATCTGCTGGCCTTCGGCAAGGCCGATGCGCTGAGCGAGGATCTGGACCGTTCGCGCAAGGCGACGACGGCGGGTGTGACCAAGACGGCGCGGGCGATTTTCGGCACGCGCAACGAGCCGCGGCATCGCGCGACGATCCGGGTGCTGCCGATGGACGCGAGCGAGGCGGCCGACGCGGGTGCATCGCCCCGGGATGTCAAGCCCGAGAGCCTGCCCGGCACGCTGGCCAGAGCGGAGGGCGCGGGATTCTCGCTGCCCATGCCGATGGACATGACGCTGAGCAACGGCGTGCGCGTGAAGTACTGGCAGCGGCCCGGCGCGGGGCTCGCGACGGCGACGCTGATGATCTCCGACGGCGGGCCGATGGACGAGCCCAAGGCGAGCGGCCGAACGTCGCTGCTTGCGGACATGCTCAACGAGGGCACCACGCGGCTGAGCGCGGCGGAGTTCTCGCAGCAGATGCAGGCCCTCGGCGCCAGCGCGCTTGCGGGCAGCGACCTGACGTCGCTGAGCGTGAGCGTGTCGGGGCTAGAGCGGAACTTCGGCAAGGCGCTGGAACTCTGGGGCGAAGTGATCCGCTCGCCGAGGATGAGGACGGAGGAGCTGGAACGGGTCAAGGCGATCGCGCTGGAGGGGATTCGCCAGCGACTCGACGAGCCTGCGGTGGTCGCGGCGCGGGTGGGGATGCGGAACCTGTATGGCGATGCGTCGCCGTACGGCTGGCCTGCGAGCGGCACGGTGCACACGGTCCAGCCTTTGTCGCTGGAGGCGATCGGAGCGCATGCGCGGAGCGTGCTCCGGCCGGAGCGGGCGGTGGTGCTGATGGCCGGCGGAATGAGCGCCGACGAAGCGCGGGCGCAGCTCGAGTCGGCGCTGGGGGCGTGGAGTGTTGAAGGGCCGGCGATGACTGCCGACGCGAAGGCGATGCGGTCGGCGATCGAGCCCGCGGCGGCGACGCAGCGCACGCCCCGCGTGCTGCTGGTCAATCGTCCCGGCGCTGTCCAGACGACGATCCGGGTGTTCAGCCCGGGCGTGGCCTTCGGCGATGCGTCACGCGTGGAGCGTCGGCTGGCGAACATCATCCTGGGTGGGTCGTTCACCAGCAGGCTCAACCAGAATCTGCGCGAGAAGAACGGCTTTACCTACGGCGCTCGCTCGCGATTCATCATGGACGCGCGAACGGGCTACTTCACCGCCAGCAGCGATGTGCAGACGCCCGTCACCGGCGCGGCCCTGCGCGAGTTCGTTGTCGAGTTGCGGCGGCTCGCCGGGGAACGCGGTGACATCAGCGATGCGGAACTGAGCAAGGCCGGGCGGACCTACCGCACCGACACGATCCAGCAGCTGGAGACGCTCGAGGGGCTGGTGGCGACCGCGGCGGCGCTCGGCGAGGTGGGCGTGGCGTGGGAGACGATCAGCGCGGACCTGCGCGAGGCCGCGGCGGTGACGTCGGCGGACCTGAACGCGCTGACGGAGGCGATGGTGGGGTTTGATCGGTCGCTGATTGTGCTGGTGGGCGATCGCGAGACGATCCTGGCGCAGTTGGAGGGGCTGAAGGATCTCGGGCTCGGGAAGGTTGAGCAAATGGAGGTCACAGGAGAGCCCAAGCGGGTTTGGTGAGAAATTCACTGCGCGGGCGGCTTTGTCAGTGCCTTGAACTCGGCCTGCAGCAACGTCAACTGTTGGTCGAAGACCTCTAGCGCGGCAATTGTGGCATCGAGTGCCTTCTGCGCATCTTCGAATTCGGTTGTCGCGACGGCGACCGCGGCTTTCGACGATGCGACTTGCGCTTCTGCGGCCGGCTGCTCGGATTCGCGGCTCGGGGCCGCGATTTTGATCGCGGCGAGGACTGCCTCTGCTTCTCGAAGACCGGACTTCGCCCTCGCCAAGCTCGCACTCTTGTTCTCGAACGCGGTGATTGACTGGAGTCGGGTCGCAACGGCGTCGGAGAGACTCCTTGCGCGAACGCCGATACTCACGAGCGCCTCGGCAGATGTGCCGGCCAAAGACGCCCTCAACTTCTCGCTTGTGGTTGCAAGCAGTTCAGAACTCGCAGAGATTCGCCCGGCCCGCTCTCGTACAACCTGACGGCCAAGAGTTCCCCGAAACGACTCCGCTTCCGCCAACTTCGCGTTCGCTTCAGCGCGGGCCCGCTCAGCCCCCTGAACAAGCTCAGCAACCGCCGCCTTCAAGGATCCGTCACTGAGAAAGTCGTACATGTCCTTGACGGTCTCTTCGAGCGGATACATGTCCACGCTCTGGCTGTTGAGCCGCCTGATGATGTCCGCTTCCCGGCCAGTACGGATCGCTTGCATGTGCTCGATGATCGCGAACTTCGTCTGGTCTGCCAGAATGCTGCTTCCCAATGTGGATTTGGTTCCGAGTACGCCGGCGGCCGCGATACTCAGGGCGGTCTTGGCCGCCGCTCCGCCGGTCGCCGCCGCGGCACTGGTCATTGCGAGCGCGGTCAGGTCGAAGAATGCCTCCAGTCCAGCGGTGACCTCGTAAACATCGTCGGACTGGCCTTCGTGATAGTGCTTGATGTGCGTCATCATCTTGAAGGCGATTCTGTCGCGTACCTGGCGCGCAGCCTCAACATCTCCGTCGCCCACTAGACGGCAGTACTCGGTGTACAGACGGCGGACCTCGTACTTCGGGTCGCCGGGCTTCTCGGTACTGCCCTTCATGGCCTTGTTCATGTCCTCGAGTGACTGCGGCGAGTACCGCTTGAAGGACGCGTTCATCGGAAGCGGCATGCCGACTTGATTGAAGGGTTCGAACGCCTGAGATCGTCGATCCGGCCCCTGACAGCCAGCGCTGAGGAGCAGGGTCGGGATCAAGACGGGAGCAATGGAGCTTGGGAATCGGGGCATGGGAACTCCTGAGAGGTCGTGTACGCATCGAGGATTCGCTGCGACCTCGCGTAGATGAGGGCACAGAATACGCGTAGGCATGAACACCTGCAAGTCTGAGGAGAATCAGGGCGAATTTGGCCAATTCTGGCGCGTTTGAGAACACATCAATGTCGTCAACGCGTTGAGACAAAGGCGGTTGTCGCCCGAGCGGCCTACCCTTCGCCCCTGAAGGCTTCCGCCGTTGGCTTTCCTTTTGATAATCCCTTTGCGAAGCGAGAACTGCGATATGAAGGCGATCGACATTCGTCCCGGTGTTGGTGTGAAACTCGACGGCAAGTTGTGCGTGATCGTTGGGCACGAGTTCCGCAACCCCGGAAACCTGCGGTCGTTTGTGAACCTGAAGATCAAGGACATCCAGCGCGGCGGCGTGGTGGAGAAGCGGTTCCAGCCCAGCGAGGATCTGGAGGTCGTGGACCTGGATCGTCGGCCCATGGAGTACTTGTACCCCGAGGGCGGGGACGGCGTGTTCATGGACTCGGAGAACTACGACCAGGTCACGCTGGGCAAGAGCGTGTTGGGTGATGCGCTGAAGTATCTCCGCCCCAACGCGACCACGGTGGTGCTGTTCAGCGAGGGGCGGCCCGTGCTGATCGAGTTGCCGGCGGCGGTGGAGTTGAAGGTCAAGGATTGTGCGCCGGGAATGCGGAACGCGACCGTGACGAACGTGATGAAGGACGCGGAGATGGAGACGGGGCTGATGACCCGCGTGCCGGACTTCATCACGGTTGGTGAGACGCTGAAGATCAGCACCGAGGACGGCAGCTACATGAGCCGATCCAAGGAGTGATGCCCGCGACGGCGGGATCGTGCGGGGCAACCTGCGGCGTGTGACGCGATGACGGACTCCAGGCGGGTCATCCTGCTCGGGCTGCGGGCCAGCGGCAAGAGCACCGCGGGGCCGAGGGTCGCGGCGGCGCTAGGGACGGGATTTGTAGACCTTGATGATGAGGTGGCACGCGACGCGCGGGCGGAACGCGCGGGGGATGTGCTGCGCGAACTGGGCCAGGCGGGTTTCCGCGAACGCGAGCGGGCGAGCCTTGAGCGTGTGCTGGGGTTGAGCATCGCCGAGTGCGGCGTGCTGGCGCTGGGGGGCGGAACGCCGACGTGGAAGGCGAGCCGATCGCTGCTGGAACGCGAGCGGGAGCAAGGGCGTGCGGTGCTTGTGTATCTGCGTGCGTCGGCGGAGGCGCTGGCGGAACGCCTGCGCGGGACGGACCTGTCGCAGAGGCCCGCGCTGATGGGGAGCGATCCGATATCGGAGGTTCAGGAACTGCTCGCTCAACGGGATGGGCTGTATGTGTCGTTGGCCCACGCGGTCGTGCGGGTAGATGAGCCGGGGGTTGATGCGCAGGGCGTGGCGGATCGCGTTCTGGCGGCGATGCACGGCGCGTGAGACGAACTTGTGCGGGGGGCAGTCGCGGAGGCTTATGTGCGGGTCTGGGGGGCCGATGGTGCGTCGGCGGACTTGCCCTGTGCGCACTCGCGGGCGAGTTCGGTCGCGAGTTGATCGAGGCTCGGGTCGGTGAATCGGGAGGGGACGCGGGACAGGGCTTGAACGGCGCGGGTGGGCTGGGCGAGGTGGCGGGCGGCGATGAGCGCGAGCATGAGCAGTGCGCGGGGCGTTTCGCCCTCGCGCGGGTACGCGGTGGCGTATGTGTCGTACGCCGAGGCCGCGGATGCGTGCTCGCCCGCGGCGAAGAGCGCGTTTGCGACGTCGAGTTGCTGGCGGGGAGAGAGGGCGACGGGGCGACGCTCTGCATCCGCGGCGGGCGATGCCGCGGCGTCGCGGGCCAGCGCGGCCCACGCACGGCCGGCGTCGATGGCGTTGCCTGCGGAGAGGCTGTTCGTGATCGCGGCCCGGCGTGCGGCCCAGGCCTGATCTTCTGGCGAAAGGGCGGTCTCGGTGCGGTGGCGCAGCGCGATGTCGTTGGCGCGGACCGCCTGCTCGATCTCGCGCCGTCGCTTTCGCTGGCGGATGAGGGCGAGCAGGTCGTAGTCCTCCATCTTCAGAAGGCCGGTGAGGCGGAGGATGACCATCGCCAGCGCGCCGGAGGCGTAGCCGCCAAGGTGTGCCCAGGTGGCGACGTTTCCGGCGCGGCCGGTGGCGGTGAGGAAGATGTCCTTGAAGACGCCAAAGCCGATGAACCACCATGCGGGGATCATGTAGATCCCGACGAAGATGAAGATGAGGAAGCAGCGGACCTGTGTTCGCGGGAAGAGGATGATCGACGCGCCGGTGACGCCGGCGACGGCACCGGAGGCGCCGATGCACGGTGCGCCGGAGATCAGGGCGTGTGCAAGCCCCGCGATGATGCCCGAGGCGATGTAGAAGGCGAGGAAACCGAACCAGCGGAGGCGGTCTTCGAGGTTCGGGCCGAAGGCCCAGAGGACGATCATGTTGCCGAACAGATGCCAGAACCCGCCATGGAGGAAGGTGTATGAGATGAAGGAGAGCGGTCGCGCGCCGGAGGGGTCGAGGGCGGCGGCGTCGGTGATTCGGTCGGCGAGGTTGGGGTTCGAGGCCGAGATGGCGACCATGGCGATGGCGACGAGGATGTTCAGGCCGATAAGCGTCGTGGTGACGACGGGCCGGTGACGGAGTGGGCGGTCGGTGCCGAGGGGGATGATCACGGCGGGATGGTAATCGTGCTTGGTGGCGCGAGCGGGGCGGAACTGGCGCGATTGTGCTGCTATCATCGGCCCCGAACGCCACCTCCGATTACGCACTGGGAAGGAACGACTATGCCGATGGCATCCAAGGGCCTTGAAGGGATCGTCGCCGCGGAGACCAAGATCTCGTTTATTGACGGCGAGAAGGGAGTCTTGGAGTACATCGGGATCCCGATCGGGGAGCTCGCGGCGCAGTCGACATTCGAGGAGACGGTGTTCCTGCTGTGGAACGGGCGGCTGCCCAGCAAGGCGGAACTGGCGGCGTTCACGGCGGAGATCCGCAAGCGGTACGAGTTGCCGGCGGGGATGGAGCAGCGGCTTTTGGCGCTGCCCCGTGATGCCAAGCCGATGCACATGATCCGGACGATGGTCTCGGCGTTGTCGATGCACGACCACACGCCGGACGCGAACGATGTCCCGAGCCTTCGGAGCAAGGCGCTGAACATCCTGGCACGGGTGCCGACGCTGCTGGCGTACTTCCATCGGTATCGCAGCGGGATGCCGCTGGTGCGGCCTGATGTGAACCTGAGCGTTGCGGAGAACTTCCTGTACATGCTCAACGGCGAGCGGGCCAAGCCGACGATGGCCAAGGCTCTGGACGTGTGCCTCGTGCTGCACGCCGACCACGGCTTCAACAACTCGACGTTCACGGCGCGCGTGCTGATGAGCACGCAGAGCGACATGTACTCGGCCATCACCGCGGCGATCGGAAGCCTGAAGGGCCCGCTGCACGGCGGCGCCAACGAGGGCGTGATGACGATGCTCAACGAGATCCCGAGCCTTGAGGCAACGGAGAAGTACGTTCTCGACAAGCTGGCCAAGAAGGACAAGATCATGGGCTTCGGGCACCGGATCTACAAGTCCTATGACCCGCGCGCGACGCACCTGCAGGTGCTGGCCAAGGACCTTGCCAACGAGACCGGCAACGCGTCGCTGTTCGAGAAGAGCAAGAAGATCGAGGACGTGATGGCGACGGCGGTGGCGGCGAAGGGGATTTATCCGAACGTCGACTTCTACAGCGCCACGACGTACCACTGCATCGGCCTGCCGCTGGACCTGTTCACGCCGGTGTTCGTGATCGCTCGCGTCGGCGGGTGGGCGGCGCACGTGATCGAGCAGATGAGCGATAATCGGCTCTTCCGCCCGGATGTGGACTACAAGGGTCCGCACGGCGTGAAGTACACGCCGATGAGCGCACGCTGAACACGCGGGCGGGACTCGACGGCGGATGATGAACGCACAATTCCATGGGCCGGCGATGAGTTCGCCGGCCCATTTTCTTTGGTCAGGCCGGGGGTGCGGATGCGCGTTCAGCGGCCGATGAGCGCGAGCATGTCGTTGGCGATGGCCTGGCTCTCGGACAGGTCGCCGAAGCCACCGATGCGGATGCTCACGCGCGTGCCGTGGACATCGGTGAACGCCAGGACGACGGCGTTGGTCAGGGCGGTTGGCTGCGGGTATCGGCCTTCGATGCGGCTCTCGTGCTCGCTGGTGGTTCGGCCGGTGATGGTGTAGCCGCGGGCGGTCAGCGCGCGTTCCGCGGCGGCGGCGGCGGTGAGGACCGGCACCGCGTTCGAGCCGGAGGGAAGGTCGAACGCGAGCGAGCCGCCGGCGTACTGCCCGACGAGTTCGCCCCGGCCCACGGGCACGGACTGCGCGACGCAGCCGACGGCGAACATGACCACCAGCGGCAAGGCGGCCGTGAATGCTGCGCGGAGAACGGCGGATCGCGATCGGGTGGGTGTGTTCATCGGCGTGGTCCTTCCGGCGGGCGTCTGCGGAGCACCGCGTCCATGTCTATGTCGGCGAGGGCGAGGTCCGGGCTCAAGTCCTTGAGCAATGCGAGCAGCGCGGGGTCGATCGTCGAGGGCGCGGCCGGCGCGACTTGCCCGGCGGGTTTGGGGGATGGCGGGCGCCCGGGCGAGCGCTTGGGGCGAGGGTGCTCGATGCGGGTCGGGGCGGGGGCTGATACGCCGGGGCGATGGCGATGGGCCAGCAGCTGACGCAGGCGCGACTCGATTTCGGCGATCGCGTCGGCATCGAGCAGCGGGTCGGCCGGGGCTGATGCGGGGGCGGGGACGGGAGCGTGCGGGGGAAGGTTCTGCGCGGCGGACTGGCGCTCTCGGCCGGACGATGGGACGCCCAGCAGTCGCTCCCAGAGTTCCTGACTGGCGCGGTCGAGCGGCACCTCGTACGCAAAGGGCGGACGTGCGGGCCGGGCGCTGGCGTGGGCGGGCTGGGCTTCATCGTGGGCCAGATGGCGAAGAAACATGTCGCTGGAGCGCGTGTCGAAGCGACGTTTGCGGGCGTCGCGCACAAGTTCCCGGTCGCTGGAGATCAGCAGGATGTTCTGCGAGCGCGGCAGGGTGGCCAGGCGGTCGCGGATGATGTCGTCGGCCTTGAGGCGTCCGCCCGCATAGGTGATGCGCGGGTCGTGGGCGAGCGTGGAATGGGCGCGGGGGGCGACGCCGTCGCAGACCAGAAGGACCTTTCGGCGGGCGTATCGGCTGATGCCGATGAGGCGGATGAGGCCATGCACATCGAGCCCGGCCAGGTGAGGCGGGAGGACGCCGGTGACGTGGAGGACGTTGAAGGCGTCGATGAGGAGCATGTGGCAGGGATCGGGGGATGGGGTTCGATTGGGCTTTGTCAGGATTCGGAGGGAGAGAGCGGGGCGTAAAGAGTCTCCAAACAGAGCCCTGCCGAGCACTTGAAAGTGATGCTCGGGGGTGCTTTACTAGCAACCCCGAGCGGAGCGTACGCGATCGGGGAGTGGTCCCGTGGCGGGAACGGATGAAGAAGAGATTGTCGGTCCAACAACGAGGTTGAACGAACATGGCGATTCGAGTCAAGGCCCGCAGCGGCGAGTCGGTGGAGCAGATGCAGCGTCGGTTCAAGAAGCTGTGCGAGAAGGAAGGCTTGATCAAGGACATCAAGCGGAAGGAATACTACGAGAAGCCCTCGGAGCGGAACCGCCGCAGTTCGCGCAAGAGCGTGGCTCGGCGTGTGCGCGAGTCGACGGACGGGCCGATCGAGCGGTCTCGCGTCGCCAAGGGGTGATGGCCGATAGAGGAACAGTGGCCGGTGCGAGCCCGAGCGGGCTTGCGCCAGGTCTTTGAGGGTGCCGGTGAGCGCTGCGATGCGCCCCGGCTCGCGGCGGCCGATGTGATCCGCCCCAGAGTCGCGGAGAGCAGGCGAGCGAACAGCGGTGCCGACGGCGACCACGACCAATCGTTCTTGCGGGTGCTATTCAGCACCAGATGATGGGCGAGAACTTCACATCAACGCGGACAACTTTTTCGCATCTGCTCCAGGGAGAACAGCCTTGCCGACTCCGGTCCAGTTCCCGAAAGCGTGCACGCGGCGCAGCAGCGTCGACGTCCTTCCCTCTCCGCTTGCGACCTGTGCGAGCATAATCAGCGGCGTCTTTGGACGGCTGCTGGCGCCCATGGCCGGCCTCGTGCTGGCGCTGGTGCTGCTGCTGAACCCGGGCGGGGCGCTGGCCGCGGGAGCGGTTGGTGCGGACACGCCGGTGTTCCAGAAGCCGGGGGGCGAAGCGAACCTGGTGATCCCGGACCTGAACAAGGTCAAGTTCTTCGGCGACGCGATCGGCGGGCACGACATGCTGCTGATCGGGTTCCTGGTGTGCCTGGCCGGGCTGGCCTTCGGCGCGGTGATCTACCTGCAACTCAAGCGGCTGCCGGTGCACAGCAGCATGCTCGAGGTCTCGGAACTGATCTACACGACCTGCAAGAGCTACATGATTCAGCAGGGCAAGTTCCTGTCGCAGTTGTTCATCTTCATCGGGGCGATCACGGCGATCTACTTCGGGCTTTTCGCGCCGACACCGACGATCGATCCTGCGACGGGCGAGTTCTCCGCCGGGTTCCCCATCGGGCGTGTCGCGCTGATTCTGGCCTTTGCGGTCGTGGGCGTTCTGGGGTCGTATCTGGTCGCGTGGTACGGCATCCGGGTGAACACCTTCGCCAACAGCCGGGCGGCGTTCGCGAGCCTTCGGGGCAAGCCGTTCCCCTGCTACGCGATCCCGCTGAAGGCGGGCATGAGCATCGGCATGATGCTCATCAGCGTCGAGCTGTTCATCATGCTGGCGATTCTGCTGCTGCTGCCGTCGGACCTGGCCGGCGCGTGCCTGATCGGCTTTGCGATCGGCGAGTCGCTGGGTGCGGCGGCGCTGCGTATTGCCGGCGGCATCTTCACGAAGATCGCCGACATCGGGTCGGACCTGATGAAGATCGTCTTCAAGATCAAGGAAGACGACGCGCGGAACCCGGGCGTGATCGCCGACTGCGTCGGTGACAACGCCGGCGACAGCGTCGGCCCCTCGGCGGACGGCTTTGAGACCTACGGCGTGACGGGCGTGGCGCTGATCGTCTTTACGATGATCGCGGTGACGCCGAGCATCTTTGCGCCGAAGCAGGTGGACCTGGGCGGCGGTCGAATGGAGTCTTTCGCGTACGCGACGAGCATCGTGGACGTGGCCAACACGCCGGCGTATGCCGCGGCGCTGGATACGCGCATGGGCAAGTCAACCGACGCGGCAACCAAGGAGCGGCTGAGCGCTCTGAAGGCCGACTCGGCCAACGCGGGGATCGTCGCGTCGGCCCGCGCGGCCGTTGAGCCCGCGCAGCAGAAGGCCCAGACTATCCAGATCAAGCTTCTTGTCTGGCTGTTTGTCATGCGCATCCTGATGGTCATCGCCTCGGCGGCGTCGTACTGGATCAACGACCTGCTGGCCAAGGGCAAGTATCAGAACAGCCGGGAGATGAACTACGAGCACCCGCTGACGGTGCTGGTGTTCCTGACCAGCGGCGTGTCGATCGCGCTGACGTACGCCGCGTCGTGGTTCATGCTGGGCGGCGATGCCGCGACCAAGTACGGGCTGAACCCGAGTTTCTGGTGGATGCTGGCGTCGATCATCTCCTGCGGCACCGCCGCGGGCGCGATCATCCCGGAACTGGTCAAGGCGTTCACGAGCGTTCACAGCCGGCACGTCAAGGAAGTCGTCAAGAGTTCCGAGCAGGGCGGCGCGTCGCTGAACATCCTTTCGGGCCTGGTCGCGGGCAACTTCTCGGCGTACTGGCTGGGCATGGCGATCATCCTGCTCATGAGCGTGGCGTACGGGATCTCGACGCTGGGCCTTGGCGAGATCATGCTCGCCCCGGCGGTGTTCGCCTTCGGCCTGGTCGCCTTCGGCTTCCTGAGCATGGGCCCGGTGACGATCGCCGTCGACAGCTACGGGCCCGTGACCGACAACGCCCAGAGCGTGTACGAGCTCTCGACGATCGAGACGATCCCGGGCATCAAGGACGAGATCCAGCGCGACTTCGGCTTCTCGCCGGACTTCGAAGCGGGGAAGGCGTTCCTCGAGGAGAACGACGGCGCGGGCAACACGTTCAAGGCGACGGCCAAGCCCGTGCTGATCGGCACGGCGGTTGTCGGCGCGACGACGATGATCTTCTCGATCATCGTGGTGCTCACCGGCGGCTTGCAGACGAATCTCGACAAGTTGAGCCTGCTGCACGCCCCGTTCCTGCTGGGGCTGATCACCGGCGGCGCGATCATCTACTGGTTCACGGGCAGCAGCACGCAGGCCGTGACGGCGGGCGCGTATCAGGCGGTGGAGTTCATCAAGAAGAACATCAAGCTCGAGGGCTCGACCAAGGCCAGCGTCGAGGACAGCCAGAAGGTCGTGACGATCTGCACGCAGTACGCGCAGAAGGGCATGTTCAACATCTTCCTGGGCGTGTTCTTCGCCACGCTGAGCTTCGCGTTTGTCGAGCCGTTCTTCTTCATCGGGTACCTCATCGGGATCGCGCTCTTCGGGCTCTATCAGGCGATGTTCATGGCCAACGCGGGCGGCGCTTGGGACAATGCCAAGAAGATCGTCGAGACCGACCCGCAGTACAAGAACACGGGCCGTGGCAAGGGTTCGGACCTGCACGCCGCGTGCGTGGTGGGAGACACCGTCGGCGACCCGTTCAAGGACACGTCGTCGGTGGCGCTGAACCCGGTGATCAAGTTCACCACGCTCTTCGGCCTGCTGGCGGTCGAGTTGGCGATCCACGTCAAGGAGCCGGGCTTCGTGCACACGCCTTTGACCATCGCTCTGGCGGTCGGGTTCTTCCTGGCCTCGGCGTTCTTCGTGTACCGCTCGTTCTACGGGATGATGATCGGGTCGGTCGCCGCGAAGTAAGCCCCGCGGGCTGATCCGCAGGGATGGAGTTGAATCGACAGGGCCCCGGCATCACGCCGGGGCCTTTTTCTTTTTTGCGGTTTCTGTCACGGCGCCGCGTCGGGGCGCACTTGGGTTCTCAGAGCCGTGCACCCGCCCGGCACACGCACGAACCCACACCCGTAAAGGAGCATGACCGTGAAGACCATCTCGAAGTCCGCCGCGTCGATGACCCCCACCCCCC
>VYLX01000061.1_pt1 | contig 23571 bp, 21 predicted proteins | sample 5114181 | NCBI WGS metagenome assembly VYLX01 (sample SAMN12291812, study PRJNA351875) | freshwater metagenome | isolation source: freshwater lake | place: USA: Michigan, Sherman Lake | collected 2011-08-08
CGGGCCACCAGCGCACCACCGCCGGGCCGGTCAGCCCCATCTCGCTGCTCCGTCGCGCCGGGTGGACGGTCCGCGCCGCACGCCTTCCGCTGGCCCGCGGCCTGGAGCTGGTCCGTCGCAGGCTCGAGCCCCGCGCCGACACCCACCGCACGCCGCGGGCCTCGCTCTCTCGCGCGGTGCGAGCGCTGCCCCCGAGCACGCCGAGCATCGATCGCACAGGTCTCGAGAGCACACACCCCCAGGCCACGCACGACCACCCCGGGCTTGAACCCGGCCCCTCGCTGTTCATTCACCCCCGGTGCGTGCTGCTGACGCGAGCACTGACGCACTACCGCTGGCCCGGCGGCCGTCCCGAGGCGACCGAGCCGATCAAGGACGGCAGCGATCACGCCGCCGACGCGCTGCGATACCTGGTGGTGAATCTCGACCGCCACCTCGACCGCCTGCATCACCCGCCGATCATGCGCTACTCGTGAGCGCACGCAAGCCCGTGCGTCATGAAGCGGGCGCCATCGCCGTGGCCTGCGACCCCGCGCGCGTCCCCGCGTCTGTCTGCCCGGCCATCACCCACGCGTGGATCTTCATCTCGGGATTGAGTTCCTCGGGCAGCATCCGTGCCGGGTGCTCCCGGGGCAGCACGCCGTGCCAGAGTTGGAGCAACTCGAAACGCGAGCCGACCCCCATCGCGGCGTAGATCGACTTGACGTGATCGTGCACCGTGTGCACGCTGCGGTGGACCATCTGGCCGATCTGCCGTTCGGTCATCCCCTCGATCATCAGTTCAAAGATCCGGCGCTGCGAGACCGAGGTGCGTGCCAGCATCGCCGCCCGACGTGCGGCTGTGGCGCCCACCTGCAGCGCATACGCCCGCGCGATTGATGGGCCGATCGCCTCCAGCAGCGTGCGGACGCTCACCATCGCCGGAACAGCGGGCCTCTGTTCGCTCGTCGCGATTCCTGTGCTACTCGCGCTCACGTCAGCTAGCCCGGGGCCGTACTCCGCTTCGCCCTGATGCGTCAGGCCCTGCCCTTCCGGCGCGCTCTCGGGAAGGTCCACCTGCACGATGAGCCATCGGCCCGCACGCTCGCTGCTCTCGGGCACACACAGCCTGCAGAACGCGCCCAGGCCCAGTTCGCGTCTGAACGCGGCGTAGCGCGTGAGCGAGAACTCCAGCGGGCTCATGACATCCGCGATCAGCCGGGCACCGCCCGTCGGCGGCCCGCCTCTGGGCCCGCTGCCCCGCGGCAGATCATCGCTGGGCCCCCCGCGCGCCAGATCCTCGCCTATAGCCGAAGCCACGCGCGCGCTGGCGTAGCCGTTGGTCGCCGTGTGCAGCGCGATCCAACCGCTCGCGGGTGGCTGGGCCGATACCCCGGCGTCGACATGCCACACGCTCACGCCCACCACCAGTCCCGCCGAGGGCACGCTCGACAGCACCAGCTCACGGATGCTCGACGCGGCGAGCATCACCCATCGCGCGGCATCGAGCTCCCCTCCCGGCACGAGCTTCAGCATCGCAGAGGCACACGCGGCGATAGTCGCGCCGTCGGGATACGCCGGAGACATACGAACCTCCCCGACTCGATCCGACATTCCGCCAAGCCGGCCTCCGCGAACAACGTCACCCGCCGCGAGCGGGGAGCGCGCGCTACCCGCATCCAACTCAACGAAGGGTGATCGAGATCGGTTCATCTGCTCACGGCTTGACCGCGTTGCGAATCGCCGCAACGAGATCAACCAGGCTCTGGTTTGTCGCCGGGTCGAGGTCGTTATCGGGGTCCTTCAGGTGGCTGTCGATGTCGTTCAGTATCTTCAGCAGCCTCGCCTTATCGGCCGGATCGCTGACATTGGGCGGACCGAGGACCGAGAAGACACCCCACATGAACGCCACCAACTCGTTTGCTTTCGGTCTCGGGGGGAGGTCCTTGCAGTCGCCCTGATACATCCTGTAGAGGGCGCACAGCAGATCCCACAGCTCCTGTTCCCATGTATTCACCGGATCTCCCTTGCACTTGCGTCACACTCAGATATGCTCCCCCGCGTAGGGAACGCGCCGGAGTGCCTGAGTGTGAGCAGCACCGATGCAAATTCTGGAAAGTCAGGGTCGTCGTTAGGAAACCATTCGGAACGACGGGAGCACCTTGCCCAGCTTCTCATGGGCCATCTTCCGGTCCTGGAAAGAGTGGCCCGCCGCAAACTCACCAGTCGTACTCGGAGTGTCCACGACAGCCCGGATATCGCCTCCTCGGTACTCCGACGGATGGACAGGCTCGCACAGGAAGGTCGGCTGGCCGATATGGCCGATGAGGAGATCGTCGCGTTCGCTGTCACCATCGCCAGCAATCAGGCGATCTCACGCACGCGCTCGATGGAGCGCCTGGCGACACTTCTCCGCGAGGACGGGGAGTACTCCCGACTTCTGCATGATCGGCTTGGCCGGCTTGATGACGACGAGCAGGCGATGATGCTGCTGTGCCGAATTGCGCTCGGCATCGAAGACGGCCCATCGCGCCAGTTGTTCCTGCTCCGCTGGAAGGGGCTCAGCCATGAGCTCGTCGCACAGTTCCTGCGGATCACCCCCGAAGCCGCTCGGCAGCGCTGGTCGTCCCTTCGCAAGAACCTCGAAGATCGCTTCCGCGGAGGGGAATTCGATGAGAGGCTTTGACTCTCGCTGGATGAGCACGCAAGTGGACATCGCGTGGGTCCACGGCGAGATTCCGTACGACTGCCCAAGCCCGATCGATGCCGATGGGCGATGGGTTCTGCGTGAGCTGGTGGCCGTTGGCCCGCGCAGTTGGGTCTACATCGCCTACGACACCAAGCTCTCGACATCGACCTACGACGCGCGTGTCATCGTCAAGATCAGCCGCGACCCCAGGGGGCGTGAGGCCGAGCTCAGTCGCCAGATCGAGCACCCGGATGTACCTGCGGTCCTCGACCGTGGCACATCCGATCTCGGACATGCGTACGTCGTGCTCGAGTGGATCGACGGTCAGGGTCTCCACACGATCCCGGTGCCCTGGGAGCGGGAGCGAGCGGTGCGGTTCATCGCCCGTCTCGGACGGATCATCGAAGCCGCGCACGCCCGAGGCATCGTGCACTGCGACCTCAAGCCCGACAATGTTCGCATTGGCAACGACGGACGACCGGTGCTGATTGACTTCGATCTCGCCGCGTCGTCGATCACCGAGGCGAGCGAGCCGAGTCGCGGCAACCTCGGGTACATGTCCCCCGAGCAGTTCCGTGGCGACGTAGACGCGATCTCGCCGCAGGCCGATGTCTACGGGCTCGGAGGCCTCTTGATCTATCTTCTGACGGGCGAGCCCGTCAACGGAAAGGACGTCGCGCAGGCCCAGGCCAATCTGGCGGCAGCACGACAGTGGAGTGGTGAAGTCGGCGAGCACTCGCTGGGCTTGATCATCCGCCGCACCGTCGCCGCCAGAACCGCGGAGCGGTACCGCTCGGTGTCAGACTTCGTAGGCGATCTTGAACGCTGGCTGAGCAAGCTGCCGATCACGTGGCAGAACCCCTCTTCGCGACATCGTCTCTCGCTCTGGGTCCGACGCCGGCCCGGAATCGCCACAGGGGTGATCGCCGCGATGCTTCTTGTGACGGGCATCATCGTCGGCGGGTTTGCCTGGCAGAACGTCCGCGCCGAAGCACAAGCCGAGTCGATCCGACTCAGCGCCAAGTTCGAAGCGGACCGGATCGAGATGGAGGCCCGGAAGGAGGCGGAGATGCTCAGGCAGCTCAACGAACGCGCAAAGGCCGAGATCGATCGGCTCAATCGCGCGGGTCGAGCCCAGATACTGATGATCGCCAATTCGACGTTCTCTCGCTCGTCAGGTGCGCAGGGTGAGCAGTACCTGCCCGCTCTCAACTGGCTCCGAATGATCTCGGATTATGAGCTCTACGCAACAGATGGAAAGCCGCTGTTGCTCGAAGAGCGTCTCGCAGCGCTCAAAAACATGGAAGCACGGAGCCGAGAACTCGGGCAGAACGACTCGATCGTTCAGCTCCTCACGCGGGTTGGGACATGCGAGTTGCTCATTCGCTCCGGCAGATCCGCCGAAGCGCTCGATCGCGTCCGTGCGATCCGCGCCGATTGGCAAGGCCGACTCTCGGTGAGCGATCCTCTCAACGCAGTTCTCGATGCCATCGAGCTCTCGGCCCGGATGTTCGACCGCCAGACCGTCGATGCGGAAGCAGTCAAGCGCTGTCGCGACGCCCTCTCGCTGCTCGATGCACCAAAGGTCTACACCAAGCTGTTGAGTGATGCGGAGCGTACGTTGTCCCCGCAATAGCCAGCGGCATGTGAATGCGCCGCAATCATTCGTACGCGAGGCTGCACCCGACGCATCTTTGGCCGCCAGGCTCTGATGGAACGATCAGTGCCGCGCGAAGTGTTCCGGCTCGCTGCGCACGGCCGGCTCATCATGCCGAGTCACTCACGAAAGCGCTTCGCACGCCCGCGACAGATCCGACGCGGCGTTGGCCCTGCTCAGGTCGATCCGCACCGTCACCCCGCGATCGTGATCGCTGTTGAGAATCAGCGTGTTGGGCTCCAGCAGCGTGAAGCCCTCCGGTGCCTTCTCGTGCCCCAGCACGAACGTGCCCGCGTTCATCGCCGTGCCCAGTTTCGTCAGATCCTGCGCCCGGTGTCCACGGCCCCAGACGATCAGCGATGCGGACCCACGCCGGGGCGCGTAGTCCTCCTCGCTCAACGCTCGATCGAGCACGCCCGGGTCGAAGCGATCCATGAGTTCCGGCGAGGGCAGGCTGTGCAGACACAGCAGGTCGCCCCCGCCCGCGCCAGCGCCGCGAACGCGCAGGGCCACGGCCATGGACCGCACGAACGTCGCGATCGCGGCGTCCACGTCGGCAGCGCGCGGGCCGAAGACCCGACGAACCCCGTCATTGAACAGTTGCACCACCGGCACGCCGTCCTTGACGATTCCAGCGCCGGCGATCTGGCTGAGTTCGTGGTTGGCCAGCAGCGTGTGAACGTGCTCGGGGAACAGGGCCTTGAGGTTCGCGATGCGCGCCAACGCCCGATACGACAGGTCCAGCCCGTCGACCAGGTTCTCGCCGTGGATCACCTCGTGCAGCGTCAGGTGCGCCGTCGGCGGCTCGTCCGGATCGGTCATTGCCGCGAGCTGCACCACGCGCGCCAAATGGACCGGGTTGTCGTGAAGGTCACCGGTCGCCACCAGCCATCGGTCGGCGTCCACTCCCGCATCGCCCACGAACGGCCCGATCACGTCGCACGAGCCCCGTCGGACCTTTGATTCCAGGTTCGCCCGCGCGCCGCGTTCCAGCGCGTCGATCACGCTGTCGGCGTCCATCAGGTTCAGGTGCAGACTCGCGTACACGTTCGCCCCTGCTGGTCATCGCCCCCGCACGTCGCCGACCCGCACGCCTCGCTCGCGTCGCATCGTGATTCCCGCTCAATCGTCCTCGTCGTCGTCCGTCTCGCCGGGATTGCCCATTCCCGTGCGCGAGCCGCTGTTCTGCCGCTGGGCGCTCTGGCGACGCAGCGCCGCCTCGCCCTCGAGTTCCAGCACAATCTGGTGCAGCCGCTCGCCGACCTCGGCCATGTTCGCCGGGCGGTCGCTCGGCTCGATCTCCACGCAGTCCATGATCAGGCGATCGAAGCTCTCCGGCACCCGCGTGTTGTACTCCCGAGGCCGCTTGGGCCTGGCCAGCATCGACTCGTCGATCTGCCCCAGCAGAGACTCGTCGCTGCCCAGCGCCGTCGGCACGTTCCGCCGGGTCAGCGTCCAGTACATCGTCGCGCCGAGGTTATACACGTCGGTCTTCTCGGTGATCGGCTTGCGGTGCACCTGCTCGGGCGCGATGTAGTCCGGCGTGCCCTGGATCCGCTTCTTGACCGTGTTCATCGGACAACTCTGCCCCAGGTCGATCACCTTCGCGAACCCGTCCGCGTCCGCGATGATGTTGTTGGGCTTCATGTCCGCGTGCACAAACCCCCGGCTGTGCATGTACGCCAGCGCCCGCGCCACCTGCTCGAAAATCTTCGCGGCCAGTTCGAAGGTCTTGGGGGGCAGTTTCTCCAGCGGCTGCCCGTCGGCTAGTTCCATGAGCATCAGCAGCTCGTCGGGCTTGCGCAGCAGGCCCGGACGCTTCTTGATGAGTTTGTGCACCTTGCGGATGTTGCGGTGGTCGAGCTTGCTCGCGATCGCGTACTCGCTCTCGGTCTGCTCCAGAAACCGCTCGTCCTTGTCCGTGTGCTTGATGACCTGCTTCAGCGCCCAGATCTGCTTGCTCGACGGGTCCTGCACCAAGTAAATCGCCGACGCCGCGCCGCGCCCGATCTCCGATATCACCCGGTAGCCTTCCACCGAGTCACCCACCTTGATCACTGTTCCCGGCAAGCCCACGTCCCTGGCCGATCCGGCCCGTTGCTGATCTCCGCCGTCCCATCTCCGCCCGGCGGGACCATCCCGCCCGGGCCGCATCCTCCCGCCCGCTCCCGGCATCGGGCAGAACGCCCCATGCCCCGAGAGAACGTGGTCGGACAGCATACCCCTCCGCACGACTCTCCGACATGCCCCGAGCGCCGGTTCCGGGCAGGTGATTCGGGATATTCCGTCGCCCCGGCTCAAACCCCACGTTCCGGGCATGTCGATCGCCGTGGAATCCCTGTCGAATCAGTCCGGAAACACCGCCGCGACCGGGGGGACCGGTCGCGGCGAAGGAGTGTTGAGCATTGTGCGAAACGGGCGTCTCGATCAGACGCGGGCAAGGGGATCGGCGTCTCGCTCGGCTTACCGCCCCAGCGACTCGCGCAGCCAGCCCTCAGGAAAGAGCTTGCCCGGGCCTGAGACCGGCGCGATGTCCTTGGCCAGAACCACGTTCTCCCGCGGGATCTTCAATTCCGTGCACAGCGAGGAGATCAGTTGCTCCAACCGGACCAACTGCGCGGGCGTGAACTTCTGGCGGTTGCCGTCACCGACCAGGCAGATGCTGATCGCGCGCTGGTTGTACCAGGGGCCTTTGGGGCCGCCGGCGTGGGCGCCGGGGGCCTGATCCTGCCAGCGGTAGCCGACGTACAGCTCGCCATCGTCCATCTTTCGGCCGTTGCCGATGATGAAGTGATGGCCCAGACCCTTGGACCCGCGGGCCTGATGCTCGCGGGCGATGCTGTCGGCGTCGCTGACGCTGGAGCCCGAGTGATGGATGACAATCGCCTGCCAGCGCTGGCGGTCCATCGCGGTGGTCGTGCGGAAGATCGCCTCGATGCTCGAGGTCGTCGCCGCGGTCGCCAGCGGGGTGAGCGTGAAGCCGTCCGCCCGCGGCGCGCTGCGATCCATCATCAGCAGCAGACCACCCACACAGGTCATGGACGCCAGCAGCGACATCCACACCGTGCGAGAGCGACGGGAAATCCCGCCGACGACGGCGGACTTGGCGGTGCCTGAACTTCGGGTTGAGCGGTGACGTCGAGCCATAGAGGCGATTACCCCACTGAGTGTGCTATACGAATCGGGTGGGGCCGTCGATTTCCTTGCGAAAACTCCGAAACTTCTGCACGCGATCTTCCGCGAACCTCCCGGCATCCGTCGCGATCATCCTAGGTCAGGGCCTTCCGGATCGTCGTCTCCCTGACGGATCCAAACTCCGCCAGTGCGACCCCGAGCCGCCCAACACCATCGGTTGTGGTTCCGAGAACCGCGCCCCGCCCGGGCATCACCCGTTCGGGCTCTTTGTGTCATCGGCCCGATTCCGGGCATTCTTTGCGCTCGGCCCGCCCCAACGGAGCATTCTTCCGCAACGCATCATTCCTTGGGCATCAAACGTCCGCGAACGTTCGGCTTGAATCGCCCAAACTCGTCCTCGACCACCTGCGGCGAGACCTGCCCGCGCACGCCGTCGTAGCGATCAAACGGCGTCCGCTCCTCCGTCCGCGACAGCAGCGGCTTGGCGCAGCCGGGCAGCAGCCCCGCACACGCCAGCGTGAGCGTCAATGCCACCGCCACGGCGGCGTTCTTCGTGCGGTCGGCCAAGCGGGGCTTCATCGGTTCGGTCCTGAGGTTCATCACCCCGAGCGTACGCGATCAACCCTCGGCGTGTCCCGCCAGGCGCCCCTGTGAATCCAGCCGGACCGTCCCGTCGCGCAGGCCCTGATCGATGCCCAGGTACACCGCCGCACAGACCGCCGTGGCAAGGTTGAGCGAACGCTCGTTGGGGAGCATCGCCAGGGTGACCAGCGAGTCGGGGAACCGCTCGAGCAGGTCATCCGGCAGCCCGCGGGTTTCCTTGCCGAAGATCAGATGATCGCCGGGCCGGATGGGGCACGTCGCGCCAGTCAGCGCGCGGGTGGTCCGGGTGGTGAAGAGCCAGACCCGCGCCGGGCGCTCGCGCTGCAGGTACGCATCGAAGTCCTCGTGCATCGTCGGCGCGAGCCTGGCCCAGTAGTCAAGTCCCGCCCGCCGACAAGCCTTCTCGCTGACATCAAACCCGAGCGGCTTGATCAGGTGCAACATGCACCCCGTCGCGACGCATGTCCGCCCGATGTTGCCGGTGTTGTTGGGGATCTCCGGCTCGTGCAGCACGATATGGAAAAGCGGAGGCACCGTTGAGAAGGGTAGAACGGCGGGCCCCTCTCCGCGAACCTCACTCCGGCCACCCGCTCTTGACCCACGGCGAAGCGATCTTCAAACGTCCCAGGAACGCCCCCAGTTGCCCCGTGTGATGCTGAATATGCCGGATGTTGTACAGGTGCAGCTCGGCGCGGGAGAACTTCAGGCGCGCAAAGCCCGAGGCACCCGCGAGCGACTCGTCCGTCTCCGCCGCGAGCACCTCGTGCGCGCGCTGACGGCAGAAGTCGATGTACGCCAGAAGCTCCGCCTGCGTGAAACGCTTCGTCGGATACTCCGCGTCGATGTCGGCCATGCCGCCGGGATGAAAGACCGGGTGCGGCTTCCAGTCGCGCTCGCTCGCGATGAGATAGCCATCCGTGCAGTAGAGCGTGTGATACGCCACGACCCAGAACGGGTACTTGGCGATCGGCAGGTCCCACTGATCCTCCGGACATGCCTGCACGCACCGCCTGAGCATCGCCAGGGCGGCCTCAAATTGTCCCAAAAGAGCACGGGCGAACGGGCTGTTCATCTGCTCATTCCTCTCGGCCAACAAGGCATCCACGACTCCGAAAACTCGCGGCGCGTCGCACGACGGGCCCTCCGCCCATCACCGTCCCCCCGGCGGGAACCCCTCCGGCATCCACCCCGGCAGGTCCGCCACCCGCGCCCGCGCCGCATCGCTCGTCGGCACGCCCCAGGCCTGAAAGAACGGGCCAAGGTTCCGCCTCGCCGCCTTGCTGAAGCGCTCCATCCACTGGTCGCGCTCCTGCTGCTCGCCGCGGGGGCGGTCGCGATCGGGTAGGTCGCGATACTCGGCGAACACGCGCTTGTACGTCTCCCAGCCGAAGGCGCGTTGCAACTGGATATACATGATCAGCGCCGTGCTCGGGTCGCTCTTCCACTTCTCGAAACTCGCCTTGTCCTTGCCCAGGTGCCGAACAATTAGCCGCTGGCGGTCCTCTTCCTTCCACCACCATCCATCGCCCACGGGCACGCCGCAGACCGTCTCCAGCGTATACATCGTGAACAGGTTCACCGTGACCTCGCCGGTGCCGTCGAAGGTCCACAGGGGCGACTGGTGGTTGTGCCCGAGTTCATGAAATAAGCCCCACGCATTGCGTCCGGCCTGAAGGTCCGCCGCGTTCGTCATGAACGCCGCGGCGTCCAGGTGCGTCATGATCGGGTACCCCGCGTGCATGTACCCGGCCGAGATCTGCTCGTCGGCGACAAACCGCTCGGGCCGCGGGCGCTCGTGGCTGATCTGCGCCAGATCCGCCTGCGAGTCGGCAATGCGGTCCCACAGCGTCATCAACTCCGTCGGGTCCGCAACCTTTGCCGCGACAGTGGCGGGCACCGTCAGGATGATCTTGGCGCTCTCGAACTCCGCCCACGGCACATCGCCCCGCTCGGCCAGCGCACGCTGCATCTCCCACGCCTGCGGCGTCGTCCGCCCCAGCACGAACCTCGGCGACTCGACCGCACCCGCGATCGTCACGCTCCCGCCCCACGCGCCCGACTCCCCCGGCGCTCCATCCCGCGCCGCCGGCCGCTCGCCTGTCTTGGCCGCGGGCACGTCGATGTAGATCAGCCCGCCGAAGGCGCTGGTGATCGCCACGCTCGGCCCGCTCAGCGGCCGGGATACAACAACACTCGGCGAGCGAGTCCACTTGTCATGATGAAAGTTCCGATCATCATGCGCCCCGACTTGCACCCGCACGCCCGCCTTCTTCGCCGTCGCGGCGTCGGCCTCGCTCATCGTCAGCGTGATAGTCCCGCCCGCCGGGGCGTACAGCCCCGTGCTGCGCCAGCCGTGCGCCCCCGTGTCGACCTCCAGCGTCCGCGCCACCCGCGCCGCGTTCTGCGCCACGGCCCCCGGAAACGCCGCCGCCGCCGGATGTGCCGGCACCGCCACGCCACGCGAGCTCTCGGCCTCGAGCGTGCGCAATTGTAATGTCAGCAGCACCCGATCGAGCCCGCGCTCCGGCCCCATGGGCGTCTCAGCGCTGAGCATCAGCCCTTCGCGATGTTCGCGCATCAGCGACTCCAGCCGCGGCCGAAGGTGCACATCATCGTCCTGCGCCGCGACCGCGGCCAGTTCCACACTCGCCGACGCCTGCTTGAGCCGTCGCACCTGCGCCTTATCGCTCTTGCCGGGCTTGGCGCTCCGCTCGCCGCGGGTGCTCATGAGCAGGTCCAACGCGCCCCCGGCGTGAAGCTCGCGGTCAGAGATGTTCACGCCCGAGCCCTCCGGCGCCTGCGCTCCCTCGCTGGTCGGCGCCAGAAAGCCCGTCTGCCCCGTGCGTTCCAGCGTCCCATCGGCGAATGCGATGCCCGCGTCGCGCAGCAGCATGTTCCCCGGATGCTGCTGCAGCGCCTTGCCCGGGTTGAGTTGCAGCCACCCCCAGCCCAGCCCCGCGATCACCACGCCCATGCCGCGATCGCTCGCGCCGAGTATCGCCTCACGCGCCGTCGGCGTGAGCGCGCCCTGGCTGATCACCAGCACGCGCACACCGGCAAGCCGATCGGCGGTCACCTCCCGCGCCGCCGCAACGCCCACACGCCACCCCTCGAGCCGCACATGCTCCGCCAGCGCCTCATCGCCGATGATCAGGACTTCGCCCTGCGGCGGTTTCTCGTCGAGTGCCGTGGCGCTCTCCGCAGACGCCCAACGCAGCGCGTTGCCGAACAGCCGACCCGTGTCGGCGACCTTCAGCGCGTCCGGGGACAGGTACCCCGTGTGCCCGAACGCCACCACTCGGCCTTTGCCCAGCATCCCCGCCGCCACCACCGGCGCAAAGCCCGTCCGGAACCCGCCCAGCACCACCGCCCCGCTTGTCGGCGACATGACCGCGAGCGGGCCGGGAACACCCGGTGCGGCGATCTCCGTCACGCCCGCCAGCAACGCCGACCGCGCCCGGGTCAGTTGGGCCCCCGGTTCCTCCGCCGGGGCTCGCTCGACCGGCTCGATGGGCGCGGGCTCGGTCTGCCCCATCGCCGACCACACCGGCCCGGCAAGCCCCGCCGAGACCAGAACAAAAGCCACGGCCCGCAAGGGCCACAACACGCGACGATCGGATGCAGGCTCACGCATCGGCCCAGTCTACCTTGAGCCCCGGCGACGTCCCAGTACCACCGCGCGGAATATCGAAACAACGCGCACCCCGCCGGCCAAAGTGCCCACGCCACGCCCGCATTCCCGGCGTGTTCCGCACCGTCGGCCAGCTCAAGCGGCGCCCGCGCAGCTCGGCGGTCGAAGTTGAACCCCGCGCATCGCGCGGGCCGATGAATTCACCAATGGTCGACGAGATTCCACATCAGGTCTCCAACTCCACTGCCAACTCCTCTGGTGGCACGCCCGCCAGCACCCCGGCGCGGGTCGCCCGAGCCGCGGGCTCGGCATTCGCCTCGCGCTGGCGGCTGGACCCCGCGGTGACGTTCCTGAACCACGGCTCGTACGGCGCGGTGCCCGAGGCCGTCCGCCTTGAGCACGCCGAGATCCGCGCCCGCATGGAGCGCGAGCCGGTGCGGTTCTTCAAGGTGGACCTCGAACGGCTCATGGATGAGGCCCGCCACGCGCTCGGGCGGTTCATCGACGCCGACCCCGTGTGCCTGGCCCCCGTGGCCAACGCGACCATCGCGCTGTGCACCGTGTTCGCGAACATCGACTTTCGTCCCGGCGATGAGGTCGTCGTGACCGATCACGAGTACGCCTCGGGCGTGAACGAACTCGAGCGCATCGCCGCCCGCACCGGCATCCGCATCGTCACCGCACGCATCCCGTTCCCCGCGCCCAGTGCCGATTGGATCACCCGCGCCGTGGAAGACTGCCTGACCAGCCGAACACGCCTGGTCATGATCAGCCAGATCACCAGTTGCACATCGCTCGTGCTGCCGGTCAGGGAAATCGTCGAGCGCTGCCGAGCCCGCGGCATCGACACCCTCGTCGACGGCACGCACGCGCCGGGGCAGATCCCCGTCTCGGTCCGTGACATTGACCCGACGTACTTCGTCGGCAGCGGGCACAAGTGGATGTGCGCCCCCAAGGGCACGGGGTTCATGTACGTGCACCCCTCGCGAAAGGCCTCGTTCCGCACACTGGCGCTCTCCAGCCGGGCGGCCAAGGTCCGCCACGACCGCGCCCTGTTCCTGCGCGACTTTGACTACATGGGCACCGACGACTACTCGAACATCCTCGCGATGGTCCCCGCGATGCGGTTCATCTCAACGCTGATGGACGACAGCGCCGCAACGCCGACGTCAACGTCCGACACACAACCCACCACACTCCCCACCACCCCCGCGCCCGTGAGCGACACCGCCACCTTCGCCGGCACCCCGGCGGAGTTCTCGGCCCTCGACCGCCTGTACGCGATGAACCACGAACTGGTCATGCGCGGCCGCGACATCGTCGCCAGCGCGATCGCGCCGTTCCTCGGCGCCCGCTCGCCGATGCTCAACCCGCCCTCGACCGACACGCGCCTCGCGGCCACCACCGGGTCCATGACCACGCTCGTGCTTCCGGATGAGCCCGCAGGCACCCCCGTGCGCCCGACGCTCTACGACGACCCGTTGCAGGACGCGCTGGTCGCCGGTCACGGCATCGTCGTGCCCATCTGGCGCTTCAGCGCGACCAACCAGCGCGTGCTGCGAATCAGCGCACAGGTGTACAACACCATCGACCAGTACTACGCCCTGGCCGACGCCCTGACCCGGGAACTCTCCCGCGAACTCGACCTCGCCGGCGGCATCGGCCCGCGGCAGTGATCGATTGGCGGGCCGAACGCCAACGTCCGCCCGACAACTCCGCTCCGCCAAACCTGCCCGCCCCGTCCGGCCCCGTCCGGCCCACTCCCGCTGCATCCGCGCCATCTTCCCGCCGATACACTCTTGGCCCATGGCCACCGGTCTGGAAACTCGGACGTTTCTCGTGCAGGCCACGCGGCCCGGCGGGGGGACCACCTTCCGGCTCCGCGAGGCCCAGAGCCGCGCGGCGCTCGCCGGCGAACTCCGCCGCGAAAAACTCCTGCTCGTCAAGGCCCTGGCCCTGCCCGCATGGGTCGGCCGTGGGGCCGCACGCCTGCCCGCGAAGGATCAGGTCGTTCTCAACGAGCAACTCGGGCATCTCCTGGCCCGCGGCGTGCCGCTGGTCGAGGCTCTCGAGGTCGTCGCGGGGACCGTCACGACTTCGTCTCGCCCCGCGATCGATCTCATGCGGCAGCGCGTCAGCGCCGGCGCGAGTTTCGCCGACGCCTGCCGAAGCACCGGCGTGTTCGATGACGTCACCGTCGCCGTCTACCGCGCCGCCGAGCGCACGGGTGATCTGGCTGGCTCGGCCAAGCAACTGGCGACGACGGCCCGGCGCGCCATGGCCATCCGCGGCGGCGCGCTGACGATGCTCGCCTACCCGCTGGTCACGCTGGCCGTCTGCTTCCTGGTCACCTTCGTCATGGTCGTGTTCATCGTCCCGACGATGGTCCAGACGATGAGCACCGACAACAACTCCGCCGTGCCATGGTTCACGCGCGCACTGGCCGCGACGGGCACGTTCATCTACGACTTCCTGCCGTTCTTCCTGCTGGGGTTCCTGGGGTTCATCACGCTGCTGATCATCGCGCGGAAGGCGCTGGGCACGATCGCGCTGCGGGCCATGCGTGCTGCGCCGCTGTTCGGGCCGGTGCTGCTGGCGCAGGAGAGCGCGCGGTTCTTCTCGACGCTCGCCGCGATGACCCGCTCGGGCGTGCCGCTGGCCGATGCGCTGGGCACCGCCAATCAGGCCGTCGGGCATCCGCGGCTGCGTTCGCAGATGGAGCGTTTGCGCACACGCCTGGTCGAGGGCGGCGTGCTCCGCGTGCTGATCGATCAGGTCGACGCCCTCCCATTGGCCACGCGTCGGCTGCTCATCGCCGCGGAACGATCGGGCGACCTCGACGCGGCGTTCAACTCGCTGGCGTCGGACATGACCGACGAGGTCGAACGCCGGAGCGCTCGCCTTATGGCCCTGCTCCAGCCGGTGCTGATCATCTTCATGTTCGTCGTTGTCGGCTCGATCATCCTCTCGCTGCTGATCCCGATGATCAACTCCAGCGGCGCCATCGGCGGGCAATGAGCCCGACAGTGCGTCGCTGCCGGCGCGACCCGTGCCGAGCGTGCCGAGATCTCACGACTCCGCAAAAATGAACAAGGCCCGGCGTGATGCCGGGCCTTGTGTGTGTGAACTCAGGTCTGCGGGACCGTGCGTCCGAGCCTTCCGGCTCAGGCGCGACGGCGACGCGAAGCGACCAGCCCGCCCAGGCCCAGCATGGCCATCGCGGACGGGGTCGGGACCACGTCAAAGGCGTAGAAGGCGATCTCGCCAGCGCCGGTGCCGTTGGTCGCGAGGACCGTCGTGCCGTTGATCTTCAGCGACTGCTCCGTGGCGCTGCGCGTCAGCGCGTCGTTGCGGTACAGCGAGCCGACGTTGTTTGCGTCGAGCTGCTGCGGCGAGTTGCCGATGCCGCCAGCGGAGAAGAAGGCGTTGCCGGGGGTCGAGTTGTACGACGTGTTGTGCGCGATCTGCGTCACGACGTTGGCGATGCCGACGTAGTACCGCCCGACGGGCAGGCTGCCGGTCCACCTGGCGCGGTTGTCGTTGACCGCGCCGTTGTCGTTGGCGCCGATGAGGGCGAAGGTCGAGTCGTAGATGACGATGTCGGTGTTGGCCGGGGTGGTCTGGCCGCTCTCGAGGGTGATGCCCGCGAACCCGCTGATCGCCGCGATGCTGCCGGCGCTCGTCGGGGTGATCGCGGCCTGGGCGAGGGTGAACGTGAAGTTGGTATTGCCCGAGCCGCTGGTGCGCGAGCCGCGGATGGTCAGGTCAGACGAATCACCGATGGTGTACCACACCAGCGAGTTGCGGATCGAGCCGGTGACATCAACGTCGCCCGCGACAAAGCCGCGGTTGACGCCACGGACGTTCATGCCCGTCAGCGCGCTCGAGGTCATCGTGTTGCGCGTGATCTTGGGAAGGCCGGCGCCGGCGATGTTGGACGTGCGGACGCGGAAGTAGTCCGGATCCGTCGTCGCGTTGTTCGTCGTGCCCGTGATCGTGTCGCCGGCCGTCATCGGGCCGATCACGTTCGCCGTCGCCTTGGTGTTGTTGCTCTCGGTCTCGGGAAACGCCGCGGCGTTCACGGTGCCGGCGGCCAGGGCCAGGATCGTCGTCGTCATCAGTGCAGTCGTCGTCTTCATGGTCTCTCCTCAGCAGGTGGGCAACGCTCTCGCGATGCCGATGGATAACCCCGCCGAGCGCATGCTCGGCGGAAAGGGTTGGCTCTTCCGCCCACGAGGTTGGGCAAGATCGGCCAATGCGTTGTTCAGGGAACCTCTCTCTCGCCCTGAGGCCTGTATACACGGGCCTGTCACTCAGACACTAGCCCCAGCCACCCCGAAAGCAATCAGCCCGCGCCGCTTTCGGGCCTGCCTGAGTATTTCCCTCACGTTTGGGGGGATGCATCGGGTGTTTGTCTCAGGGGTCCTCAGCCGCTTTCCCGGGTCCGCACATCCCGCAATCAAAGGGAAAAAGAAGGCGGATGGAGTGTGCTCCATCCGCCTGTGCGGGTGAACTCAGGAACTTGTCGCCAGCGGCCTCGCTCACTCGCGCTGCTGCGTCGCGAGGATGATGTAGTAGATCAAGGTCATCAGCGCCCCGACCGTCGCGGCGACATACGTCAACGCCGCGGCATTGAGCACGCGGTTCATCGCCTGGGCCTGCGGGCCGGGGGAGACCAGTTGGGTGTTGGCCAGCAGCCGCTTGGCGCGTGCGGAAGCGTCGAACTCGACGGGCAGGTTGATGAGTTGGAAGGCGACGACGAGGCTGAACAAGGCGATGCCGGCGATGAGAATCCAGCCCCCGAGGCTGCCAAGGGCGCTGGCTCCGAGCAGGCCGACCATGATCATGATGATGCCGGCGCTCGAGCCGACGTTGGCCAGCGGCACGATGCCGTTGCGGATGACCAGCGGCGCGTAGCCGTTGGCGTCCTGAATGGCATGGCCGACCTCGTGGGCCGCGATGCCCAGTGCGGCGACGTTTCGGCCGTTGTACACATCAGGGCTGAGCCGCAGGACCTTGGCGCGGGGGTCGTAGTGGTCGCTGAGGTGGCCCGGGGTGGTCTCGACGCGGACGTTGGTGATGTTGTTGGCTTCGAGGATCATGCGGGCGGTGTCGGCACCGGTAAAGCCGCTGCTGGCAATGACTTGGCTCGCCTGCGCGTAGGTCGCCTTTACCCGCCAAGCCGCCCAGAGCGACAGCAGCAACGGCGGAATCATGAACACCAGATAAAGCATCAGACCACCCATGACTTCAATCCTCCTTGTGCGAACACATCGGCTCGCCTGTACACCCTGATTACGAAAGATCGTAGTACTTCGGATTTCGCCCGGAGGGATTTGCTCCCCAGATTCGGGCAAAACAAACCGACAGTCTGTTTGTATGTGTTCTACCGGCTGGGGGGGGCATCGGTTGAGGCGTCGCGCAGGCGTTCGAAGGCCTCGCGCTGGGCGGGGCTGAGGGAACGCGGGGTGACGATGCGGAGTTCGACCATGAGGTCGCCCGCTTCGCCGACGGTTCCGGCGCGGACGGGCAGGCCTCTGCCGCGGACTCGGAGGCGTTGGCCTGTGGTGCTGCCTTCGGGGATGGAGAGGGTGACGGTGCCTGTGGGTGCGGCCAGGTCGATACGGGTGCCCAGGGCCGCGTCCCATGGCCAGAGGTCCAGGCGTGCGAGGATGTCTTTGCCCAGGAGGGAGAAGCGGTCATCGGGCTTGACGCGGATGGTCAGGCGGATGTCGCCCCGGGCGGGCGCGGCGGGGGCGCTGGCCGGATGGTGGGCGCGGGGTCGGCGGGGGGAACCCTGGCCTCGGAGGCGGAGTTCAGCGTTGTCGGCGATGCCGGCGGGGACTTTCACGTCGATGGTTCGTGATGAGCCGTCGGGGTCATTGACCGAGAGCGAGCGTGAGCAGCCGGTGCAGGCCTCTGCAACGGAGATTTCGATGGTTGATTCGATGTCGTGCTGCGGCGGCGCGGGGTCGGGGCGCTGGGGGTGGAAGCCCTGATTCGGCCCGGCGGAGCCGAAGATCGACTCGAACATGTCGGAGAAGTCCACGCCGGAGGACGGGTCGAAGCCGGCGGGGCCTGAGGGCGCGGGGCCTTTGCGGGATCGGGAGCGTGGGCCGGGGGCGTAGCCGTAGGGTGTGCTGGTCGCGAAGTCGTTGATGTCGCCGCCCGCTTTCTGGAAGGCTTCGGCCTGTTGCCAGGAGGAGCCGAAGCGGTCGTAGAGCGCGCGGGTGCGATCGTCCTTGAGGACTTCGTACGCGGCGGAGACGGACTTGAACATGGCCTCGGCGGACTTTTCCTTGTTCACGTCGGGGTGGTACTGGCGGGCCAGGGCGCGATAGGCCTTCTGGATGTCGGCGCTGGTGGCGGTGCGGGTTACGCCCAGGACGGCGTAGAAGTCCGACGCATCGGGCGACTTCGGGTTGGATGATCGGCTGGGCATGGACGGAACGGACGGGAGAAATGGTACGCGGGGGTGATGTCGGGTGGTGAAGTGGCGAAGTGGCCAGACGGGAAGGCGGTTTGACGGGGCACCTTCGCTGTTGGAATGGGGGAACGCAGCGATGGGCGGTGACTGTCAATGTGACAGGGCCTGCCGGGAGCGCGGTGGGGTCGGGCGGAGAGGGTTCGCGGAAGGTGGGAAGCGGGGGGAAGGCGTTCGCGTGGTGTGCGGGAGGGCGTTGGGCGCGGCGTTTGCATTGCTCGATCCGCTGACGCCGTCATCGGGCCGAGCCGCGGGCCGGAGCCTCGCGGGTGCGAACGGCCGAGGCGGGTCGAACGTAGGAGACGGGCAGGCGGTGTCGGGCGTGCATCCGATGTCGGATGAATCCGAAGAACAGGAGCGCCCTTGCCGGCGGTTGTGCCGGCGGGCGCTCGGAACTAGGAGATGATCATGTCGCTTCGTCGAGAGTCGGTTCGTGGTTCGGGCGCTTCGCTGAAGTTCATCCCGATGGGTGCGCTGAGCCTTGCGTTGTTCGGTGGCGGTGTCAGCGCGTCAGCGCTGGCCGGGCAGGCGGGCACCGATGCGCAGGGCGATCGCGCGATGGCGCTTGCCAACGATTTGTCCGTCGCGTTTGCGCGCGTGGCCCGCGACGTGACGCCGGCGATCGTGAACATCACGACCTTCGGCGAGCAGCAGGTTGCGCGCGGGCCGATGATCGATCCGAACGACGAGTTCTTCCGGCGGTTCTTCGGCGAGGCGTTCCCGCAGCAGCCCGACCAGCCGCGGGGGCGACGCGGGCAGACGCAGCCGCTGCCCGAAGCGCAGCTCGGCACCGGCTCGGGCATCGTCGTCAGCGCCGACGGCTACATCCTGACCAACAACCACGTCATCGAGCGCGGCACGCGCGTGCAGGTGGCCTTTGCCGACAATCGGCAGTACACCGCGACGGTGGTCGGGCGCGATCCGGCGACGGACGTGGCGGTTCTGAAGATCGACGCGGATGAGCTTCCCTTCGCGAAGCTCGGCAACTCCGATGCGGTGGAGGTCGGGCAGTGGGTGCTGGCCATCGGCAACCCGTTCGGGCTCAATCAGACCGTGACGGCGGGGATCATCTCGGCCAAGGGGCGCACGCTCAACGGCAACGGCGCCACGCGCAGGCCGGGCGGCACCATGTTCGAGGACTTCCTGCAGACCGACGCGGCGATCAACCCCGGCAACTCCGGCGGCGCGCTGGTGAACCTCAAGGGCGAGGTCATCGGCATGAACACGGCGATCTTCACGCGCTCGGGCGGGTACATGGGCATCGGTTTTGCGATCCCTTCCAACATGGCCAGCGGCGTTCTCGAGCAGTTGAGGGCCACCGGCACGGTGCAGCGTGGCTTTCTCGGCGTGGGGATTCAGGATCTCGACCCGGACACGGCCAAGAGCCTGGGTTTCGAGGGCCGCGGCGTGCTGATCAATGAGATCACCGCGGGCGGACCGGCCGACAAGGCGGGGCTGAAGACCGAGGACATCGTGCTGACGATCGATGGGCGCGCCACCGACAGCGCCAACGCGCTGCGGAACATCATCGCGTCGATCACGCCGGGCAGGAGCGTGAAGATGGAGGTCTTCCGCGATGGGAAGAAGCAGACGCTCGAGGCGACGCTGGGCAACCGCGATGCGCAGACCGCCGCGGGCAGCGCGCCGGCGGGCAACGGCGTGGGCGCGGACAACGTGCTGGGCGTCGCGGTCGTCGGCGTGACGGCGGCGGATCGCGAGCGGCTGGGTGATGAGCGCGCCCGGGGCGTGATGATCACCGAGGTCGCGGCGGATTCGCCCGTGGCGATGCTGGGGCTGCGGCCCGGGGACATGATCGTGGCGATCAACCGGACGGAGATCACCGACGCCGCGACGTTCACGGCCGCGCTCAAGAGCGCGAACCTCGCTCAGGGCATCCGCCTGCGCGTTCGCAGCAACGGCGCGGAGCGCGTCGCGACGATCATGATCAATCGGTAAGGACTGCCCGTCATCGGGCCCGCCCTCGCGGGCATCGCACGCCCATCAACGGCCATCGCCCCCGCGCCCGCGCTGCGCGCTCACTCCACCCCGAGATACTCGCGCATGTGCTGGTCGTACGTCTCCTGATCCTTCTCGCGAGAAAGATCGAGCCGCAGTTCGTTGATCACCTTCGTGCCCTGGGGGATCCAACCCTTGTAGAAGGTCTCGTGGCTGATGTTGGCCATGATCCATTCGCCGATGGGGCCCTTGAACGGCGGCCGAGCCATCCGCGAACCCGGTCTGCCGGAGTGTTTGCAGAGGATCATGTTCGGCGGAAGGTTCTCGGGATCGATCCCGGGCGCATTGGCCGCCGAAACACCGACGCTCACCATCCCCTGCTTGGCCTTGAGATGCTCCGGCAGCTCGGGCGCCTCGCGCCCCATCTGCTTGAGCAGGCCCGCGATCGCCGTCATGGGCATCCGATCGCCCTTCTCGGCGGCCACGAGGTACCCGCGGACAAGCACGGCCGCTGCCTGCTCGGGATCACCCGCCTTGATGAACATATCGCCCGCCATCTGATAGGCCTTGCTCATGTCGGGCACGAGCTGCACGCATCGCGCGTAGCTCTGGGCCGCATCCTTGAAGCGCGCGGCGTCGGCGTAGGCCTTCCCGAGCGAGAAGTGGGCCATTTCGTTGCTCGGATCGGCCGAGCACATGTTCTCGAACTGCGCAATGCGCTTGGCGATGGCTTCATCCATGCCGCATGGTAGAGCGGGAATCACCACGGAGTCGCGGAGACACGGAGCGGGGACGGAGAAGAGCGCGCGGGCCCGCCGAGGAGGGGAGAGAGACGGAACCACCGAGGCACCGAGGCACCGAGACACCGAGAGCGGAGTGAGAAGAGATTGCACGAAGGCGCGATGGCGCGAAGAGGAGAGAAGATGGGGGAGAGAAGAGGGGAGATGGGGAAGAGAAGAGGGGAGTGGGGGGGAAGAAGAGAAGAGATGGGGAAGAGAAGAGGGGAGGGATCTGGGTAGGTCGGCACTCCGTGCCGACTCTTCGTCTTTGCCTTTGGGGAGGTCGGCACTCCGTGCCGACTTCTGGGATGTGGGCGGTGCTGGGTGGCGTGCGCCCGGCGAGCGGCCGCGCGCGGGGGGTGCATCAGGTCGTTGCGGGCGGTGCGGGGGGCGTCGAGTCCGTGCCGGTGCGCGTTCGCTGCGCGCGGGCGATGATCCGCGAGATCTCCGCCTGCTCGGTCGCGATGTTGCGCGGCGAGAAGGGTGCCATCGCGGTCCACGGCTTCGGAGCGAACCGCCTGTCCGCGAGCCACTCGCCGGTGGCAAGCACCCCGATGACCATGAGCGGCGTCAGCCAATCGGTCGGCGCGATGACCAGCGCCGCGATGCACGCGGCAGCGCGCAGCGGGCGGAACCACCGCGGCCTCAGCGGACGCAGATCGCCCTTGGCGGCCCGGAGGCGAGCCAGCGGGAAGGTGATGCTCTCCGTCGAGCCCGGGCCATCGCGCTCAACCGGCATGATGACGTACACGATCGCCGAGACGATCGCCCCGCTCGTCATCGCGACGCCCCCGAGCCACAAGATGTGCCGGAACACGCCTTCGATGACGGGGCCCGCCGCGTAGTCGAGCAGCCACGTGGCGACGAGCACCGCGTACATCACAAAGCCAAGGACGACGATGCGAAGCTGCTGCCGCATCGTCGACTCGCCGCTGTCCCGCCGCGCAATCAGAAGCATCGACAGCGTCCAGAGAAGCGCGCCGCCCATCATGACGACCATCATTGATCCCATCTGTATACGCGCACCTTTCATCCCGCCGCCCCACGCGGCCGCGACATTGTACAGCGTGATTCACCACCGAGGCACCGAGACACCGAGGACGGAGTGAGAAGAGTTTGCACAAAGGCGCGATGGCGCGAAGAGGAGGAGCGAAGATGGGGGGAAGAGAAGAGATGGGGGGGAGAAGAGAAGAAGAGGGAGAGAGAAGCGGGGGGAGGAGGGGTCAGCGCGGGTCGGCGCGGTGTGTCAGGTCGCCGCGGGCGGTACGGGGGGCGTCGGGGCGGTGCCGGGGCTCGTTCGCTGCGCCTGGGCGATGATGCGCGACATCTCGGCCTGCGCGGTCGAGACCGTGCGCGGCGCCGACGCCTCCATCTCGGTCCACGCACGCGCATCGATCAACCTCTTCGCGATCCAACTGCTGGCGACAAGCACGCCGAGCACCATGATCGGCGCCAGCCTGTCGGTCGGGGCGATGCAGAGCGCCGCGATGCACGCGGCAGCGCGCAGCGGACGGAACCAAAACGGCCGCGGCGCGGAGAGAACGCCCGTCGCGGCCCAGAGGCGGCCCGGCGGGACGCCGATGTTCTCCGTCGAGCCCCCGTCATCGCGCGCCACCGGCACGATGATGTGCGCGATCGCCGACGAGATGGCCGCGATCGTGATCGCGATGCCCACGAGCGTCCAGGCGTGATCCGCCACGCGGAAGCTGCTGATCCCCACCGCCCGGGCGAGCAGCGGTGTGGCGATCAGCAGCGCGTACATCACACCGCCACAGACAGCCGCGCGGAAAACGTGCCGCGTGAGCGCCTCGCCGTAGACCCGCCGCCCGATCACAAGCATCGCCAGCATCCCGGCGAGCGCGGGTCCGATCATGCCGACGATCGATGGTTCCATCTCCATCCGCGCACCTTCCATTCCGCCGCCCCACGCGGCTGCGTCATTGTACAACGTGATTCACCACCGAGGCACCGAGACACCGAGGACGGAGTGAGAAGAGTTTGCACGAAGGCGCGATGGCGCGAAGAGGAGAGAAGATGGGGAAGAGAAGAGAAGAGATGGGGAAGAGAAGAGGGGCGGGCATTGGGTAGGTCGGCACTCCGTGCCGACGCTTCGGCTGTGGGCAGGGCTTGGTCGATGCGGTGTGGTGCTGGGTGGCGTTTGTTCGGCATGCGGCCGCGCGCGCGGGGGGTTTGCGGCCGTTCGGGGTCGGTAGGGGGGTGTTGGCGGTCCTTCGCTGACGCACGAAGCTCTTTCGATGACGCACGAAGCTCTTTCGATGACGCACGAAGCTCTTTCGATGACGCACGAAGGTCCTTCGATGACGCGCGAAGCTCTTTCGATGACGCACGAAGGTCCTTCGATGACGCGCGAAGCTCTTTCGATGACGCACGAAGCTCCTTCGATGACGCGCGAAGCTTCTTCGGTGACGCGCGAAGCTCCTTCGGTGACGCGCGAAGCTCCTTCGCTGCCGCGCGAAACTCCTTCGATGACGCGCGAAACTCCTTCGATGACGCGCGAAGCTCCTTCGGCGCGCGTTGAAACTCCATCAGCGCGCCCGAAAACCCCCCAGAACAGCCCGAAAGCCCCTCCAACCCCCATCAAAACCCGATCAAACCCCCCTCACACCCCCACACCCCGCCCCTCCCGGCCCCCAACCC
>VYLX01000062.1_pt1 | contig 23540 bp, 10 predicted proteins | sample 5114181 | NCBI WGS metagenome assembly VYLX01 (sample SAMN12291812, study PRJNA351875) | freshwater metagenome | isolation source: freshwater lake | place: USA: Michigan, Sherman Lake | collected 2011-08-08
CGACGGCGCGCGTCCGCGTCGCGCTCGCCGGGGTGCTGATCGCGACCGATCGGCAGGGCGAGGCGAGAGATGTTCTCGGAGAAGCACGGCTTGTGCTCGAGCGTCAGTTCGGGCCGGAGGAGCCGGAGGTCCAAGGCGCCCGGGCGATCGAGCGTGCGCTCAGCGCTTCGACGAAACCACCGTCGTCTTGACGGACACCTTCGACGCGGCGACCTGGGCCGCGATGGCGCTGGGATAGTCGCCCGAGCGCACCGCGAACAACGGACGCCCCGCGGCATCGGTTGTCTGAACGATCGCGGGTTTCGGGAGCCCCGCGCGTGTGAACGCGCCGGCGGACTGGCCCAGCGACCGCTCGGCACCGGCACGCGTTGAGAACGCGCCGAGTTGGATTGTGAAGCGGCCGGTCAGTCGCTCCTGGATCGTCTGCTTGAGAGCGGCGTCGCGGGCATCGGTCAGTGCCTTTTGGTAGAGGCTCACGGCCTGGGACCGGTTGCCCAGACGCTCGAACGCATCACCCGCGAAGAGCCCGGCGCGGGCGGCGTCGTCGCCCTTGAGTTTGCGACTGGCCTCGGCGAGCAGGGCCGCGGCCGAGCCGTCGCGGCGCTGGTCGGCCGCGATGAGCCCGAGCGTGGCGCTCGCGTTGCCCGCGATGTCGTCGTTGGTGCTTGTTCGCAGCGGCGAGAGCCAGCGGTCGGCGTCGGGCTCGCGCTTGAGGGCGTAGGCCGACTGCCCGGCGATGAGGGCCGCACGCTCACGCTCGATGCCCGAAGTTGTTGCGGCGTCGCGTTCGGCGGCGACGAGCGCATCGCTGTAACGCTTGGCGATGTAGAGATCCGTCGCGCTGGTCGTTGAGGCGGTGGACGAGGCCGGGCGCGTGCCGCAGGCGGCGGTGAAGGTCGCGCATGCGCACAAGGCCGCGGCGATGATGATCCTGCGCATGCCCGCATCGGCGCGGGGCGATCTCCGGGAGGGGTGATCAGGGCGAAGGAGGCTGTCACGCAGTGTGGTCATGTCACAGTCCTGGGAAGGTCGGCGGTGCGGGCGGCGGGGACGGGCGGGGCTCGGTCGGGGATGAGGCCCGGAGTGGCGAGCCATCCACACGCGCAGAGATGTATCGGCACGCTGGGCTGAGGGGCCGTACATTGTGCGTCCCCCAAAGTGGGGCGGTTCTCGTCCTTGTCCGCGGGAGTGCGCGGCGGGGTGTATGGACCGGCGTCGGAGGCGGTCGGGTTTGTGGGTATGGGCGATTCAGGAGCGAGCAGCATGAGCATTCACTGGCCGATCATTCGTACGTGCCTTGCATCGCCTTTGGGCACGGCGGTGGTGGACGATCAGCGGTCGTACAAGCGGATCGGGATCCTGGCGGCGGCGATGATGCTCGCCGATGATCTCGAGCGTCGCGTGCAGACGGAGCATGTGGGGATCATGCTGCCCAGCAGCGGGGCGTTCCCGATCGCGGCGCTGGCGGTGTGGATGCTGGGCAAGGTGCCGGTGCCGATGAACTTTCTTCTCAAGCCGGATGAGCTGAATTACATCGTCCGGGACTCGGGCATCGACACGATCGTGACGGCCAAGGGGATGCTGGATTTTCTGGGCTATACGCCGACGGGCGTGGTGGACGGGATGCCGCCGGCGGTGGAGGGTGGGGTCAGGATCAGGCTGCTGGAGGATGTGGACTTCCGGTGCGTGCCTTCGCCGCGGATGCCGGCGTTGATGGACGATGATGCGCTGGGGGTGTTGCTGTACACCTCGGGCACGAGCGGGCGGCCCAAGGGAGTGATGCTGACGCACGGAAACATCTCTGGAAACATCAGGCAGATTCTCGATCACATTACATTTGGTCGTGACGAGGTCTTCCTGGGGTGTCTGCCGCAGTTTCACTCCTTCGGTCTGACGGCGCTGACGGCGTTGCCGATGACGGTGGGGGCGAAGGTGGTGTATACGTCGAGGTTTGTGCCGCAGAAAGTGGTGAGGCTGTTCCGTGATCACCGTCCGAGCGTGTTCATCGGGATTCCCGCGATGTTCAACGCGTTGTTGCACGTGCGGGATGCGAGCCGGGAGGACTTTGTGAGCCTTCGGATCGCGGTTTCGGGCGGCGAGCCGCTGCCCGACGCGGTGGCGGGCGCGTTCCGGGAGCGGTTCGGGGTGACGATCGCCGAGGGCTACGGCCTGACGGAGACCAGCCCGGTGACGAACTGGTGCCGTCCGACGGATTACAAGCCTCACAGCGTGGGGCGAGCGCTGCCCGGGGTCAGCCAGCGGATCGTGGACGTGGAGACGGGGCGGGACCTGGGCGTTGATCGGGACGGCGAGGTCCGGATCAAGGGTCCGAACTTGATGAAGGGATATTACAAGTTGCCGGAGCAGACGGCCGGCGTGATGGACGACCGAGGGTACTTCCGCACCGGCGACATCGGGCGCATCGACGCCGACGGCCACTTGTTCATCACGGGGCGGCTCAAGGAGATGCTGATCATCGCGGGCGAGAACGTGTTCCCCCGCGAACTCGAGGAGGTGCTCAACAAGCACCCGAGCATCAAGGAGTCGGGCGTTGTGGGGAAGAAGGATCCGATGCGAGGGGAGCTGCCCGTGGCGTTCGTGGAGCTCAAGGAGGGCGAGGCCTTCGACGAGAAGAGCGTGCGGGCGTTCATGCGTGAGCGGATCGCGGCGTTCAAGATCCCCGATGAGTTCCGCGTGCTGGCGTCGCTGCCCCGGAACCCGACCGGCAAACTCATGCGTCGTGAACTCAAGAAGCTCCTGGATCAACCCGCGGGCGGTGCCTGAGGTGGTCGGCAGGTCGGTGAGTTGGTGAGTTGGTGAGTCGGTGAGTCGGTCGGGCGGGTCGCTGTGGCCTGCGCCGGAACCGGGCGAGCAGCGTCGAATGGAGGCCTGAGCGGGAATGCGCGGTCGGGCGGTTCTACAGTTGGCCCCATGCCGCTGCTGGCCGCCGTCAATATCCGTCACACCTTTGGTCAACGCATCGTGCTCGATGGCGTCTCGATTTCCATCGAGCCCGGCGAGCGGGTGGGCATGGTCGGTCGCAACGGCTGCGGCAAGAGCACGCTGATGAAGATTCTCGCGGGGATCGTCAACGCCGATGGCGGGAGCGTGGGTCTGCAGCGTGGCAGCAGGGCGGGGTACTTGCATCAGGACCCGAAACTGGATCCGGACGAGACGCTGCGCGGGCAAGCCGAGAGCGCGTTCCGCGACCTGCACGAGGCCCACCGCCAGCTCGAGCGGGTGTTTCACGACATGGGGTCTGCGGAGGGCGCGGAACTCGACCGGCTGCTCAAGCAGCAGGAGCGGCTGGAGCGTCAGATCGAGGCGCTGGGCGGGTACAGCATCGACCACACGATCGATCAGGTGCTGCACGGTCTGGGGTTCACCGACGCGCAGTTCGGGGTGAAGGTCTCGGGTCTCAGCGGCGGGCAGAAGGGGCGTCTGGCCCTGGCGCAGTTGCTGCTTGAGAACCCGGACATCCTTCTGCTGGACGAGCCGACGAACCACCTCGACCTTGACGGCCGGCTGTGGCTGGAGAAGTTCCTCAAGGAGGAGTTCCGCGGCGCGGTGCTGATGGTCAGCCACGATCGGTACCTGCTGGACAACGTCGTGACGCGCATCGTGGAGGTCGAGCAGGCACGGCTGATCGACTATCCGGGGAACTACGAAGCGTTCCGCGAGATTCGCGCCCAGCGTCGGCTGACCATGCTCCGGGCGTACGAGAATCAGCAGACGCAGTTCAAGAAGGAAGAGGCGTACATCCGGCGGTACAAGGCCGGGCAGCGGGCCAAGCAGGCACGAGGGCGTGCGAGCAAACTCGAGCGAGCCAAGGAGCAGACGCTCGAGCGGCCGATCGAACTGGAGTCATTCCGGCTGAAGTTGCCCCGAGCGCCGATGAGCGGCGAGATCGTCGCCAGCGTGCGAGCGCTCACCAAGCAGTACGCGCTGGAGGATGGCACGCACAAGGTGCTGTTCAGGGACTTTGAGCTGGCGATCATGCGGGGCGAGCGGTGGGGGATCATCGGTCCGAATGGTGCGGGAAAGTCCACGCTCGTGCGGTGCATCCTGGGCGAGCAGGCGGCGGACAGCGGCACGGCGAAACTCGGCGGCAGCGTTCGCGTGGGGCATTACAAGCAGACGCATGAGCATGTCGATCCGGACCTGTCGGTGTACGAGTACCTGCAGCGCGTGATCCTGAAGGAGGCGCCGGATCAGGCCATGAGCGAGCAGCAGGCCCGGAATCTCGCCGGTGCGTTCCTGTTCAGCGGCAGCGAGCAGGAGCGCCAGATGGGCGTGCTCAGCGGCGGGGAGCGCTCGCGTGCGGTGCTGGCGGGGCTGGTGGCCAGCGCCAAGAACGTGCTGGTGCTCGACGAGCCGACGAACCACCTGGACATTCCCAGTGCCGAGCGGCTCGAGGATGCGCTCGCGCCGGATTCGGAGGACATCGATGGTTTCGAGGGGACACTGCTCCTGATCTCGCACGATCGGGCGCTGATCGACGCGACATGCGACCACCTTTTGATCCTCGATGGCAAGGGAGGGGTGGAGCAGTTTGCCGGTACGTACAGCGACTGGCACGAGCGAGAGCTCACGCGGGCGCGCGAGCGTACGGCTCAGGAGGCAGGCGAGCGCAAGCGTCGCGAGGATGCCGATCGGGCGCGGCAGGAGGCCGAGGCCCGCAAGGCCGCGTCGAAGAAGCCTCGCGAGCAGGGCGGTGCGAAGAATCCGTTTGCGCGTCTGAGCAACGAGCAACTCGAGAAGCGCATCGGCGAGATCGAGGCGCGCATCAAGGCCATCGACGTGGAACTTGGCAGCGAGGCGGTCTGGAAGGACCCGGCACGCTGCACGAAGTTGGGCGACGAGCGGCAGAGACTCGCGGCGGAACTCGAGCCGCTGGAGATGGAGTGGTTCGGGCGTTCGGGCGGCTGAGCGCGTTCTCGGACGCTCCGGGCGAGCGTGGTTCTCGGGCCGGGGTCGGGGCTGCGGAGCGCAAAACGCACGCATCGGCGGAGGATCCGTGGCGTTGGCGGGGTCTGCGGGGCGAGTCGCGGCCCGGGTTGTCCGATGGAACGGGAGCGTTCCGTTCATCGGAGAAGACATGGCCCAGCCTCGAGAGACAAGTGGTAGTTCGGCGTGGCGATTGCTGCAGTTGGGGCTGCGCCGGTCGCCGCTGCGCGACGGCACGATCATCGCGGGTCTCACGATGTGCATGTGTTTTGGTGTGCTCCTGCTCGTGTGGCGGAGCATCGAGGCGCGTGCCTTGGAGGGCGTTCGGAGCGAGACGGCGTCGCTGGCCCGGGCTGCGGCGAGCCTTGTTGACGCGGACGCTCATCGTGCGATCGTCGGGCAGGGGGAGACGTTCACGCCCGCGTACGAGGCGGCGGTCGCGCCGCTCCGACGCATCCGCGCGAACGTTCCGGGCCTGAGGTATGTGTACACGTGCGTGCTGGTCGGTGACGAGGTGCGGTTCGTGCTCGACGCGGCGGTCCCGGGCGATCACGATGGCGACGGCGTTGAGGACCACTCGCCTGTGGGTCAGGTGTACACAGAGGCCGATCCGCTGCTGCGTCAGATGCTCGTGAGCGGCGAGCGGTCGGCACGTTCCGGTGCCTCGCTGACGACGGATCGCTGGGGCACGTTCCTCTCGGCCTTTGCACCGGTGTTCGATCGTGATGGAACCCCGGTGGCGGTCGTCGGCATCGACATGGCGCCGACGCAGTATGTCGCGGGGATCTACTCCACGCGCGCGACCATGGCGCTTGCGATGATCCCGGCGACGCTCGGTGCGGTGACGCTCGGGCTGATGGTTGCGCACAAGCGTCGACGGTCCGAGCAACGCTCGCTCCGATGGGCGCGGACGCACTTCACCGTCGAACTGCACCCAGAGCCTGTGTTCTGGGCCAACGAACGCGGGGAGATCGTCTATGTCAATCAGGCGGCCCGCGAACTGGGCATCCCGCAGGCCGGCGAGGGCGGCACGCTCGCGTCGGTGCTGCGGGGCATGAGCACCGAGAGCGTGCACGCGGCCCAGAAGCAGGCGGTGCAGGACGGCGATGTTCGGCTGCAGACCTGGCTGGCCAACGCGCAGGGCGAGCGCATTCCGATGGAGTTGCTTCTCCAAACGGCGATGTTCGGCGGGGAGCGTGTTTTCTGCGCGTACGCCCGGGATATCCGCGGTCGCCAGCAGGCCGAGGCGGAACTCGAGTGTTTCGCGACGGAGATGGTTCAGGCCAAGGGCGAGTTGGAGGCCCGCAATCGCCTCCTTGAGCGAGCGCAGCGTGAGGCCAACAGCGCCAGCGACGCCAAGGCGCGATTCCTGGCGACGATGAGCCATGAGGTTCGCACGCCGCTGAACGGGATCATGGGCATGCTCGACCTTCTGCTGGGAACAAAGCTCGAGCAGACGCAGCGTCGCTATGCGTCGCTGGCGAAGGTCAGCAGCGAGAACCTGCTGACGCTGGTCAACGACATTCTGGACTTCTCCAAGATCGAGGCGGGTGCGCTCGGTCTGGAGTCCATCGAGTTCAATCCGCGACTGACGATCTCGCAGTCGGTCGATCCGCTGGTACCGACGGCCAGTTCACGCTCGCTCTCACTGACGACGCACGTCCACCCGGATGTGCCTGAGCGCATCGTCGGCGACAGCACCCGGCTGCGGCAAGTCCTGAACAACCTCATCAGCAACGCGCTGAAGTTCACGAGCGCCGGCGGGGTGGACCTGCGGTGCGTCCCCGAGAACGCGGATGCCTCGGTGTTGCGGTTCAGCGTGTCGGACACGGGCATCGGCATCGACGCGGCGGGTATCGCCCGGCTGTTCAAACCCTTCAGTCAGGCCGATTCGAGCACGACGCGGAAGTTTGGCGGCACGGGCCTTGGGCTGGCGATCTGCAAGCAACTTGTCGCGGCGATGGGCGGAAGCATGGGCGTGTCCAGCGAGCCCGGACGGGGCTCGACGTTCTGGTTCACGCTGCCGACCACCCCGGCGAATGGCGTCGCCTCCGACGATCGGAGTGCTGGCGACCGAGTGGTTCGCACGGCGACTCGCACCGCGATGGTTGTCGGGGCGCCTCCGTTCGATCTCGGGACCATGGTCGAGCCGCTGGCGTCGATCGGCTGGATTCTCGAGAGCGTGGGGACGGTGCTGGACACGGTGCGTGCGGTGGCGATGGCGGAGGCAGCGGGCAAACCTGTCAGCGCGATCGTGCTTGTGGGCGAAGATGACGACCCGGTGCTCCTGAGCATGGGCGATCGGCTGCGGGCGTTGAATCTCGCCCGACCGCCGGTGATGGCGATGGTCGTGACCTCGGGCCTGGATCCCGATGAGAGCGAACTGGCGATCGCGGGTGTCCGGGCGTGGGCCCGGCATATCCGAGAGCCCGCGGACCTGGCCGCGTTGCTGGCCGATGCATCCTCGGCGCTGCCGATGATCAAGGGCGATGGGGACGCCGACGCGTCGCACGCCCCGGTTTCGTCGGCGGCTCGCGCCGACCGCATCCGCGGAGTGCGTGTGCTGGTCGCGGAAGACAACGACATCAATCAGGAGATCATCCGCGAGGTGCTGACGCAGGCCGGTGCGGTGACACGAATCGCCAGCAACGGGCGCGAGTGCTTCGAGGCCTGGCGGTCGGAAGTTCCGGACGTGATTCTGATGGACTGCCAGATGCCCGAGGTCGACGGCTTCGCGGCGACGCGGATGATCCGTGAAGCCGAGGCCGGAGACGCATCGGCGGCGGGTTCGCCGGCGCGGCACACGCCGATTATCGCGCTGACGGCCAACGCGTTCGCGACCGATGTCGAGAAGTGTCTGGAGTCGGGCATGGACGCGTATGTCAGCAAGCCCGTCGATCCCGGTGCATTGTTCGATGCCATCGGGCGCATGCTCGCGGACGGTGGGGCAACCGGGCAGGAAGAGACTCAAGGAGAACTCGAAGTGAGCGAAGTGATCCACTATCCATCGTTGCTCGAGCGGTGTCTGAACAAGCCCGAGGTCGCGGCTCGGCTGCTGGGCAAGTTTGCCACCAGCGCGCAGGAGCGTGTCGACGAGTTGCGATCGGCGGCGGAGGCCCGCGACGCGACGCGGCTCGGCGGCGTGGCCCACGCGCTCAAGGGCGCGGCGGGGAACATGAGCGCTCAGCGCGTGCAGGCGGCGGCGGCGGAGGTCGAGCAACTGGCACGCGAGAACAAGATCGACGATGCAATCCGCGCACTCGACCTGCTCTACAACCACATCCGCGAGTGCATCGCGTTCATCCCGACCCTGAGCGATTCTTCAAGGCGAGCGGCCTGAGCCGAGCGCGGACTTCGACTGCAGCAGTTCACAGGCGAAACCACCATGAACATTCTCATCGCTGACGACGACGCGATCTCCGCCGAGATGGTCGCGGCAGTGCTCGAAGAGCACGGGTACCGTCCGCACATCGCCGTCGACGGGGCCAGCGCACTGGAGCACCTTCGGACGAGCGATACGCGGATCGCGATCCTGGACTGGCAGATGCCGGGCCTGACCGGGCCGGAGGTCTGTGCCGCGCTTCGGGCGGGGGCGGTTCCGCGGTATGTGTACACCCTGCTGCTGACGGCGCGGACGAACCAGCAGGACGTTGTCGAGGGTCTGCGTGCCGGGGCCGACGACTTCATCGCCAAGCCGTTTGATGTGGCGGAGTTGCTGCTGCGTGTGAACACGGGGCGTCGGATCCTGAGCCTGGAGGGGCGCGACATGGCGATCATGGCGCTGGCGCGGCTGGCGGCCTCACGGGATCAGGAGACGGGCGGGCACCTGGAGCGTGTGCGGGCGTACTGCAGAGCGATCGCGACGGAACTGCGCAACACTCCGAAGTACACGAGGCAGATGAGCGAGGAGTTCGTGAACCTCATCTACCTGACGAGCCCGTTGCACGACGTGGGCAAGCTGGGCATCCCCGATTGCGTGCTGCTCAAGCCGGAGAAGCTGACGGATCGTGAGTTCCAGATCATGAAGCGGCACACGATCATCGGTGCCGAGACGCTCGACGCGGCGGTCCAGCAGTTCCCCGATGCGGGCTTTCTGCGGATGGCGCGCGACATCGCGATGAACCACCACGAGCGCTGGGACGGCTCGGGGTACCCCAACGGCATCTCGGGCGAGCAGATCCCGATCGAGGCCCGCATCATGGCCGTCGCTGATGTGTACGACGCCTGCGTGAGCAAGCGGGTTTACAAGGCCGGGTTCAGCCACGATGTAGCGAGGAGCATCATCGTCGACGGCTCGGGGAAGCACTTCGACCCGGATGTTGTCGATGCGTTCGTGCGCTGCGAGAACGAGATCATCCGCATCGCCGGTGTCCAGCGGGCCTTTGCCGGCGCGGCGTGAGTTCAGTGAAGGTGATGCTCCCCGCGCGCGGGCAGCATCGCGTGCGTCGGAAGTCGAGCGCCCCCGGGGTTCATCGGCGGCGCGGAAAACTCCGCCCCGGTGACGGCCGTCCGGGATCTGGTAACCACTAGGGTGTGCTTAGTCGTCGTCGCCCGCCGACGGGCGCATTTTCATGCGCGTGAGGATCATCTGGAGCCTTCGCAGCGAGTCTTTGCTCTCGGCGATTGCGCCCGAGGCGTCGATCTGCTTGAGCGCCAGGCGTGCGGCGTCCGTGACGATCTCGAAGCCGTAGCCGGCGCCCGTTGCCTGAAAGGTCTTGAGGAGTGTGCGAACGGTTTCGAGGTTGTCCTCGTCCATCGCCTTCTTGAGTTCCTCGGAGCGTTTGCGGGCGGTGTTGATGAACTTGATCACCGGGCCGGGCTGGCTGAGCACGCCCTCGAGCTGAGAGTAGATCGGCGCATCGGACGCGGGCATCGGGATCGCCGCGAGGAGCTGGCTGACGACCTTGAGCAGTTCCGGCGGGCGATAGGGCTTTGCGAAGACCTGCGTCGCGCCACTGGCCAGGAGGTTGTCGATCCGGGACTTGTCCGTCTCGCTGGAGACCACGAGGATGGGCCCGGAGTAGCCGCGCGAGCGCAGGCTGGTGATGACCCCTTCGCCCCTTTCCGCGCCGATGTTCAGGTCAGTGATCGCGACGTCGATGGGTGCCTTGTCGAACTGCTTCAGAGCCGCTTCGATGCTCTCGCACGCGACCGTCGTTATGTTCATCTCCGCGAGGTGCATCGAGAGCAGCTCGCGGTCGAGTTCCTCATCGTCGACGATCATCACCCGGCCGCTGACCTTGACATCGTCCTCACCGCCTGCGTTCATCGCCTTGCTGACCGCGGTGGCCTCGATGAACTGGCGCGGGTCGATCGGCGTCGCGAACTTCACGCCGAGAGCGTGCGCCCGACCTCCGAGGAAGACGCACCAGACCACCGCGCCCTTGAGCACTCGCGGACGGGCCATGAGGTCGGTCAGGTGCAGTTCAACGGGGGTGTTTTTGTGCACGAATCCGGCGTGCACAACGGAGATGCCGCCCGCGCTGAGGTCGCTGGTGACGACGACGAAGTCCGATCGCGTGCCGTTGGGTTGCGTCAGGGTGATCCGCACGTGCGAACCGGTGTATGGCAGGCGCTCGAACTTCCGCTTGCCCATCGAGCGTCGACTCATGGCCTGTGCGCGGATCTTGGCCCAGTGCTCCATCGATGCGAGCAGAGCCGCCGCCGCCGGACTCAGTCCGGCAGTCTTGGCGTTACTCGAGTTGGCAGCGGGTCCGGGCATGACGAGTCCTCCACCGGAGTATCGGCCCCTTTGGGCCGATGGTGCAGGGAGGCGGCGCGACCCGGGTGCGTCGGCTCATGCGTGCGCGTCGCCAAGCGGGTGTGGCGATTCTCGGACCCTGGGCGCATGAGCGCACACGGCTTATCGGAGCCGGTGTCGGGACGCCGCCATACCCTCGTGCTCGTTCGGTGATCCTTGCTTCATTTCTCGGAGTTGGCCATGAGCATCCCGTCCCGAGTTCACGGGTTCGATCCGCGAAGCGTCGTTTCCGCTGTTGCGGTTCTCGCGTTGATCGCGGGCACGCTGCTCACGCCGCGGGGCGTGATGGCCCAGCCCGTTGAGGGCGCCGGGTCGCTCGTGGCCGTGACGACCAGACCGGGAACGGTCGCCCGGTTCGTCTCGCCCGGCTTCTCGCCGACCGATGATGTCGCGACGTTCGCGTTGCTGGCCCCGCCTGCACCGGCGGGGGACCTTCCCCCGGCGTGGCGCTCGCGGCCGACGTTCGAGCGTCTGCCCGACGGTCGGCACCAGGTCCGGGTCGCGATCGACCCGGGGACCTCGCTGTACGGCACGGGCGAGGTGACCGGCCCGCTGCTGCGAAACGGGCGCGAGGTGGTGCTGTGGAACTCCGACGTGCCGGGCTATCAGCCGACGCAGCAGTCGCTGTATCAGAGCCACCCGTGGGTCTTTGCGGTGCGTGCAGACGGCTCGGCGTTCGGCGTGCTGGCGGACACGACGTTCCGCACGACGATCAACCTCGACGGGGCGATCACGTTCACGAGCGAGGGGTTGTCGCCCCGCGTGTACATCGTCGAACGGCCGGACCCGCTGGCGCTCACGGGCGCGCTGGCGGAGATGACGGGTTTCATGCCGATGCCGCCGAGGTGGGCGATCGGGTATCACCAGTGCCGATGGAGTTACAACCCCGAGGCACGCGTGCGCGAGGTGGCCAAGGGCTTCCGCGATCGGAACATCCCGGCGAGCGTGTTCTGGTTCGACATCGACTACATGGACGGCTTCCGCACGTTCACGTTCGACAAGGCCCAGTTCCCCGACCCTAAGAAACTCAACGCCGACCTTGAGGCTCAGGGCTGGAAGTCGGTGTGGATGATCAACCCGGGCGTCAAGAACGAAGAGGGGTACTTCGTTCGAGATCAGATGGTCTCTCAGGGTCTGTACGTCAAGAAGGCCGACGGCACGATGTTCACGGGCGAGGTCTGGCCCGGCGTGTGCGTCTTCCCGGACTTCACGCGCGCTGACACGCGCGCCTGGTGGGGCACGCTGTACAAGGACTTCATGGCGATGGGCATCGACGGCGTGTGGAACGACATGAACGAGCCGGCGGTGTTCAACTCCACGACCAAACTCATGGACGAGGCCGCGATGCACCTCGGCGGTCCGTACCGATCGCTGCCGGGCCAGCCCGAGCAGACGGTGTCGCCGGGCAACCACGCTCGGTTCCACAACGTCTACGGCATGCTCATGTCGCAGGCGTCGTTCGAGGGCATGCTCGAAGCGAGCCCCGACAAGCGGCCATTCCTGCTCACACGGGCGAGTTTTCTGGGCGGGCACCGGTACGCGGCGACGTGGACCGGCGACAACTCCGCGACGTGGAACGACCTTGAGCAGAGCATCCCGATGGTGCTGAACCTGGGCCTTTCGGGCCAGCCGTTCGTCGGGCCGGACATCGGCGGCTTTGTGGGTCGCGGGCCGGCGGATGAGAAGGAACGTGCGACGCAGTTTGCGCGCTGGATGGGCATCGGCGCGATGCTGCCGTTTGCGCGAGGGCATACGGCCAAGGGCAACATCAACAAGGAGCCGTGGGAGTTCGGCGCCAGCGTTGAGTCGGCCAGCCGCACGGCGATCATGCGGCGGTATCGCATGCTGCCGTACTTCTACACGCTGTTCCATCAGGCGCACACGTCGGGCGTGCCGGTGTGTCGGCCCGCGTTCTTTGCGGACCCGACGGATGCGGCGCTGCGGAGCGAGGACGACGTGTTCCTTGTCGGCGGGGACGTACTGGTCGTGCCCCAGCTCATGCCGGACTCGACGCGCGTGCCCGTGCTGCCAAAGGGCGACTGGCGCGCGTTCGACCTGACGCGCGAGCAGCACCCGGACCTGCCGACGCTCAAGTTGCGGCCGGGCGCGATCCTGCCCGTCGGGCCGGAGCAGCAGTTCACGGATCAGAAGCCGCTGGACCCGCTGACGCTGATCGTGAACCTCGACGAGAAGGGCATCGCCTGGGGCGAGTTGTACGAGGACGCGGGCGACGGCTTCGGGTACAAGGACGGCGACTACCTGCTGACGACGTACGGCGCGGAGCGCACGGAACAGGGCGTGCGCGTGACGATCGCTCAGGCCCAGGGCAAGCGTGCGCGCCCGGATCGCGAGCTGATCGTGCGTGTGCTCACGCCGATGGGCGTCATTGAGCAGCGCGGTCGCGACGGCAAGGACGTGATCGTGCCGATCAGCCGGTAGTGGCCCCGGCCGGCGATCGGCGAGCGCGACGCGTCGCGGCTCGGCGGACGACTTCCCGGCGCGACTGCGGACAGGCCAGCGGCGTCGCGGCGCGGGCGATGCGCACGTCGCCGTCGCGATCCTCCAGCACGCCCCACGTCCCCGGCAGCCGGCGGGCATCTACAAGGCCGCTGGGGAGGATCAGCCACAATTCGTCGGCCATGCGGTAGCGAGCCAGCCAGGCGCACTTGGTGCCGTGGGCCAGGCGATCGCGCAGCATGCGCTCGCGGCGGGTCAGCAGGTCGTCGATCGCTCCGTTGCACCAGAGCCCCGCCGCGCCGTGTCCCGCCGCGTCGTGCCCTGGCGTGTTGTGCCCCGCCGCGGCGACCGCGAGTGTGCGGTCCAACCCCGCGCGGGCCGAGCGCACCGCGAGGTGGCGCCGCGCCAGACGGGCCGGGTCGTCCAAGTCCCGGCGAAGGTCGGCCAGGCTGACCTTGGCCTCGACGAACAGCACACGCCGGGCCTCGTCGATCGCCCCGGGCCAGAGCGTGTCGCACGCGGCATCGATGTGCACGCCCACGGCGTCGATACGCCAGCGTGGGATGGCGGCGTGCACCTCGCGGGCCACGAGCGAGCAGCCGCGTTCGCGGGCCAGCCAGGCCAGGGCCTGGTCGACGAGTTGCTCGTGTGCCGCGCTTGGCATGGGGCGTTGTAGGCCGGGGCGCGGTTGAGCGCGGGGTGATTGGGGGCGGGCCACGGACGCTCGACCCCGATTCGTACGCCGCCCCGCTATCCTCGCGGCATGTCCACGTCTTCCACGCTGCCCTACAAGATCGCCACGCTCTGCGACCTTCGCGACGAACGCGGGCGGGTGCTGCTCCTGCGCCGGCTCAAGGCCCCGAACCTTGGACTGTGCTCGCCCATCGGCGGGAAACTGGACATGGCCACGGGTGAGTCGCCCGCGCAAGCCGCGGCACGCGAAATCGCCGAGGAAGCGGGCATCACGGTCCCGATCGAGCGGCTGCATCTGGCGGGCCTGATCGCCGAGACGGCCTTTGAGCATCGCGGGCACTGGCTGCTGTTCTACTACCGCGTGCTGGGTCCGGTCTGGGTCGAGCCGCGGGATATGCGCGAGGGGCGGCTGGAGTGGTTCGCGCGGGAGGAGATCGACGCGCTCCCGTTGCCCGAGACCGATCGCAAGATCATCTGGCCGCTGGTGTGGGACCACGAGTTGCGCCTGCCGGCGGACTGGCGGGCGATGGTCGCGGGGAAGATCCCCCGGCCCGCGCCGTTCAGCCTGCACATCGACTGCTCCAGCCCCGACGCGAGGCTGACCTGGCACATCGAGCAGGAGCCCGGTCCGCTCCCGACGCACGGCGGGGCGTGAGGCGATCGCCGGTGCCGGGCGGGGAACGCGGGCGTGCAGCGGTCGTACCCTGTGGGCCTCATGTCAGACTTCATCAAGACGCAGGCGTCGACCGCGAACCTCGGGACCACGAGCCTGGGCGGGTCGCGCGAGACGATCGTGATCCTGGACTTCGGCTCGCAAACGGCCCAGCTCATCGCCCGCCGCGTGCGTGAAACCGGCGTGTTCAGCGTGCTGCTGCCGCACTCAACCTCTGCGCAAGCCCTGGCGGCGATAAAGCCCAAGGGCGTGATCCTCAGCGGCGGCCCGGCGAGCGTGTACGAGCAGGGCGCGCCGGCGTGCGACCCGGCGATCTTCGACCTGGGCGTGCCCGTGCTGGGCATTTGCTACGGCATGCAACTGGCCAGCCGAGCGATGGGCCTGAAGGTCGAGCGTGCGGCGCACCGCGAGTTCGGTCGCAGTTCGATCGACGTGCGCGACGGCGCGGACCTGCTGCGCGAGATCCCCGCGAGCACGTTCGTGTGGATGAGCCACGGCGACCAGGTCGGCCTGCCGGGCGGGGGGGACGCCGGGGGCGGAACGCTGCCCGGGGGCGTGCGTGTCGAGGTGCTGGCCAGCACGCCGACGTGCCCGCTGGCGGCGGTGCGGATGAGCAGCGACAAGGGCATGCGGTTCTTCGGCGTGCAGTTCCACCCGGAGGTCACGCACACGCCGCAGGGCACGAAACTGCTCGAGAACTTCGTGTACGACATCTGCAAGTGCGCGGGCACATGGCGCATGGCCGACTACCTCGAGTCGTGCGTCGAGTCGATGCGCCGGCGCGTCGGCAACGGCCGCGTCATCTGCGGGCTTAGCGGCGGGGTGGACTCGGCGGTCGTCGCGGCGCTGCTCAACCGAGCCATCGGCAAGCAGCTCACGTGCGTGTTCGTCGACACGGGGCTGCTCCGCAAGAACGAGCGGCAGTTCGTCGCCAGCACGTTCCGTGATCACTTCAACATCGACCTGCGCGTCATCGACGCGGAGAAGGAGTTCCTCGGCGACCTGGCCGGGATCACCGAGCCGCAGGAGAAGCGCAGGCGCATCGGCCACCGGTTCATCGAGGTCTTCAAGCACGCGACCAAGGACGATCCGGAACTGCGCAGCGCCGCGTTCCTGGCGCAGGGCACGCTCTATCCGGATGTCATCGAGAGCGGGCACTCGCTCTCCGGCGGCCCGAGCGGTGCGGCCGCGGGGATCAAGCTCCATCACAATGTCGGCGGTCTGCCCGAGGACATCGGCTTCGAACTCATCGAGCCGCTGCGCGAACTGTTCAAGGACGAGGTGCGCAAACTCGGCGAGGTGCTGGGCCTGCCCGAGAAACTCGTCTGGCGGCACCCCTTCCCCGGCCCCGGGCTGGCGGTGCGGATTCTCGGCGAGGTCACGCGCGAGAAACTCGACGTGCTCCGCGAGTGTGATTACATTCTGCTGGAGGAGCTCGCCGCGGCGGGCTTGTACCGCAGCACGAGCCAGGTCTTCGCGGTGCTGCTGCCGGTGCGGAGCGTGGGCGTGATGGGCGACGGGCGGACATACGACAGCACGGTGGCGATCCGCGCGGTGACGACCGAGGATTTCATGACGGCCGACTGGGCCCACCTGCCGTACGACCTGCTGGCGCGGGTGAGCAACCGGATCATCAACGAGGTCCGCGGCGTGAACCGCGTGGTGTACGACATATCGAGCAAGCCTCCGGCGACGATCGAGTGGGAGTGAGGCAGCATTCAAATGGTCAAATGGTCAAAGAACTTGATGGCCAAATGACCAGACGACCGGATGACCACGTGACCGGATGACCGACTACGAGGCGTCCGTTCAACGATGACGATGACGCACGCGGGGAGTTCTTGGACCATTCTGTGCGATCGCTCGGACGCGGCGAGAGCCGACCGAATTCCATCCCTCTGATGTGAGCGCCTCCGATGCTGCACCTTGGGCTTGGCGGAGCGATCCCGCGAGCCCGGGGGGTGACGGCGACGCGCAGGGGGTTGGAGGGGGCGACGGGGCGTGCACTGAGGATCCCGCCGGGATCGCGGCAGATGCCGGCAGATTCGGCCGGCCCACACCCGCCCCACGGGCCGAAGTCCGCGCGATCGCGGCATTTGGTCGCCAATTCGACACAAATCCGAACACCATGCGATCAAATGTGCGGCATTTTGGTCCACAAGTGCGGCCCACGCGTCCACAAATGCGGCCCACGCGTCCACAAGTGCGGCGCACGCGTCCACAAGCGCGGCTCACGCGTCCACAAGTGCGGTCCGCGCGTCCACAAGCGCGGCTCACGCGTCCACAGACGCGGCACTTGTGGACCAAAATGCTCGCCGCGCGTCCACAGGCGTCGTCCACGTGGACGCGTGCGGGGCATTTTGCTCCCAAAGTGTGCTCAATAGAGACACGAATGTCCCGTTCGCGGACAGGTGAGGGTACGGCTCAGCCGCGAGAAGCTGCACCAGAATGACGCGATCGGCGTCGGCCAAGTCCATCGTGGCATCGGGCGTTATCGGTCGGGGCTGGCCATTCGGCGGCGCGGAAATGTGCGAGACGTTCGCCCGGACAGTGAGCGGCGATCAGGATCGCGGCGTGACGGGTGTCACAAGCGGACCGCCCGGCTGCTCCGGCCACAAGATCAACGAGCGCTCCGGCAAAGAGACGCTCGGGATGTGACTCGATCGTCCGACGAGGTTTCGTGAAGTTCACGTGAATCCCTGACTTTCTGAGCCCGGGGCTTTTCGGGCGATTACTCAACACCTCGTATTGGTGGTTATGCGATCGGTGTGCCCACATCTCTGTGGTGCAGGCGCGCAATGTTTCAGAATATTGGGATCCATGGACGTGCATGTCTGAGCAGTACTACTGAGATCAGAGGATCAATGGCGATCGATTCACCGGCTGTTGTGCACATCGTACGCACAAAGATTGCAAATTGTGCACAGAGATTGCAAAGTATTGGGATCTGTTCTTGCGATAATTGACCACGCTCGGTACCGTCTCTTGGTCCGAGTTGAGGAAGCGAGTTCTCAAGCGAGCGATCGGCATGCGTGCGATGCTGTGAGATGATCCGAAGTGAACCAGTGGAGGCGGGCCATGACGAGTGCAATCACGGGTGTCAAAAGTGCGGTGCTCGGTGTGAGCGGCATGATCGGGAAGATCGGTGCCTTGGCGGCGATTCTTGCGCCTGTGCCGTTGGTCCTGGGGCAGGACTCATTGCTGCGCCCGGACCTTGGTCTCCTCGCTTCGACCGCGCCTGAGGCGCCGCTTCAGCGCGTACGGCCGGCAGCGACCGATCGCGGCGTCACGCTCGATGGGGCGGTGGTCCGTGGGGCGGTCTGGGGGTGGGAACTCGGGGCGGACCCGTTGGCGATCGGGCTTGATGAGCGCCGAGACTTCGGCGGGGTCGACCTTGTGACAGGGCGGTACGGATGGTCCACCGTGTCGATTGCGTTGCCTGCAAAGATGCCTTGGGCGGTTGGGTTCGCGTACAGCGGGAGTTCGACGCCGACGCCGACGCCGACGGCAACGGTTGCGCCGGGGCCGGTGGGGCGTCACTGGTTCCAGTTGGAGCGGCCAGAACTGGTCCGCTCGTTTGTCGGTAATTCACTGGGGCGGTCGGCGGGGGATGCGCTTTATCTCATCTATGGCCCTGACCGGTATGTGGAGTTCCGTCGGCTGATGGGTGGAAGCACGCTGTTCGTGGGTGTCAACGGAACGGCAGGCGTCATCGTCGAGTCCAGTGATCCGGATGGTCGTCAGTTCTATGAGTTCCGGGATCCATCGGGGCTGGTCACCACGTTCTTCGGCTTTGCCGGCTTCAGCTCCGAGGGTGCCGATCGCGTCGCCGCGCGCGGACAGTTGTGGAAGGTGGCCGACGCAGCGGGAAACTCGGCATACGTCGGTCACAAGGATGACATCAAGGCCGCGGCGGAGCTGGGGCTCGACGCGCTCGGCCGCGCGGTCCGAGCGTACGACTCGAGCGGAAGGCGGTTTGACTATGTCTACGCGGGCGGAGCGGGCGGCCCGCTTGAGCGTGTGACGGCCTCAACGCTCGACCTCGCCGGTACGCCGATGAAGGTCGCCGAGGTGCGGTTGCGTCGTGTGGATGCGCCGGGCGGTACAGCGGAGGGCTCAATCGGTGCGCTGGTCGGGATCGAGGAGGAGGAGCTCTTCGGCACGTCGACGGATTGGTCGACGGGCACGATCGTGCGGACGACGCGGTTCCGCGTGGCGGGTGATGGGTCGGGGTTGATACGAATGGTCTTCGAGCCGGAGGTTGTTCGACGCAAAGGTGTCGCAGCTATTTCCGCGGAGACAGATGTCCAGTTGGCCAAGTACGCGTCCGTGACCCTGCTTCACGAGGCGAGCGACGTGCGCCGAGTCATCGGTGTGACCTTCTCCGGCCTGGCGACCAGTTCCAACGGGCTTCTTTTGCCGACGCACACTATCACCTACTCCGCGTTTACCCCGGCGGCGGTTGTCAGCAATCAGTCGGGTGGGGCGGCGATGCGAGCGCTGATCCAAGAGGCGTCGGCGACCGCGGCTTCCCGGGTAATGGTGCGGTACTTCGATGCCCGCGGGCAGGCGCTCACGAGCGTGGAAAGGAGCTCGACCGGAACGCCCAGGTTTGTCAGCGTGGCCCGCCGCGACGCGAGCGGCTTCCTGGAACTGACGGCGAATCCTGAAGCGGTCGAGGCCTTTGATGAGACCACGGGCGTGGCGACGCTCAAAGCAAGTGATGGCGTCGTGCGGGTCATTCGCCGTGCGACGGCGGCCGATGGTGCTTGGGCGGCGAGGCTCGTTCGCGGCACGACGCGTCAACTCGGAATCGGGGGATCGAACGTAGCTTGGGAGTCGTGGCGGGCGCTGGGGTCGGCGGAGCAGACGATTGCGGACTGGCCGCTGCCCGCTCAACCGCACGTGCTCCGCCGGGTCGTGACGCAGGAACTCCGCGAGTACGTCGTCGAAACGTCCGACTTTGACGTGCAAGGCCAGTACACGTCGCGGACGTGGGCCTATTCCTGGCACCCCGGCAGCCTCATCGCTTCGAAAGTCGTTGAGACGCAGCCGGTTGTGCCGACATCCCAGAACGGGTCGGGGATCGCGCAGCAAACGATCGCGTGGTACCGACCGGATGGGAGCATCTGGGCGCACCAGTCCGAGGGTGATCGCCTGACGGCCTGGCAGCAGGATGCGCACGGCAACATCAGCAAGACGGTTGCGGATGCGTCGCCGTCAATCCCCGATCCTGATCCGATCTCGGGGCTGCCGCTCGTGCCGGCTGATGCGGTCAGCAGCGGCAACGCGACGAACCCGGCACTGCATCGTGTGACCACGTTTGGTCGCGATGTACTCGGCCGGGAGGTGAGTCGAAGGCTGCCGGACGATCGTGTGGAGGAGATCACGCGAGTGCGCGTGCCGGGGCCTGGCGGGGTGAGTTCGGAACTCGTGACGATCGCGGTGCCATTAGTCAAGTCGGGGCTGTGGTCGGGCCCGAGCGAGGTGACGGTCTTCGGGCACGGCGGCGAGATCCTGGCGGAGGGTGTCGTGACGCCGAGCGATCGGCACGAGGACGCGGGAAACGACCCGCGGGCTCCCGGTGCGATCGCGTCGAGCAACCAGCCGCCCTCCACGTGGATCAACGGCAGCTTCGCGGGCGGGGGCTATGCGGGTCTGTTCAGCGGGGCGGCTGATGGGCCGCGGTGGGTTTCGCTTTCGGAGAACTTCTACTCGGATGATCAGTCTCGCCTGGTGCAGGTGCGAGAGTGGACGCGGCTGCCGAGTTCGGGAGGGACGCCGACGCATCTCAACTCGTTCATGCGGTACGACGGGCTTGGACGGCTGAAGGACGTCAGCGATCCGACGGGCACGGTTGAGTCGGTGACATACGACGTGTTCGGCCGGGTCGAGACGAACACAACGTCGATCCTCGCGAGTGTGTTGAGCGAGCCGACCAAGCCGCTGGGTCCGCCGATGAACTGGCAGATCAGTCCGTCGGACTCGTGGACTCGATCACGGTCGATTTACGACGACGCCAACGGCGGCCGTCTTCTGCGCATCGAGCGGAATCGCACGGAGAACGCCATTGTCACCGAGTCGCTCGGCTACGACCGCTGGGGTCGGCCGGTGTCGCTTTATCGCGGCGCTCCGCCCGGCGTGATGGTGAAGCTGGACAACCTTGGCCGCGTGATCGAGTCCTCGTTGTGGGAGGGCAATCCGGTAGCGACGGGTGGTGTCGGGCTCAAGGAACTGGCGCGGATGGAGTTCATGCGCGACCCGTTCGGCCGCGTGTTCAAGCAGCGGCAGCACCTGATCGATCCGCTGACCGGGCAGCCGACGAGCGACTTGTGCGGCGGGGGCTGGGCGGGCCAGCCGTATCGAGACACCGATACGTGGTTCGGCAAGCACGGCAAGGTCAAGATGGTGCGCGGCGAGACGATCGAGAAGACGACGCACGATCGCATGTGCAACGTGACCGCGACGATCACCGTCGCCAGCACGAATCCGAACCCGACTTATGCGTCCGCGACGACGGTCACCTCCGAGGACCGAGTTGTTCAGGAGAATGTGTACGTCCGGAATCAGCGCAACGGCGGGCTCCGCGGCGTGATCAGTGCCGATCGGCATCCGGGCGTCGGCCAGCAACTCGGCGGCGGTCGGCTGCTTGGTCTGTTCATCAACTATGACCCCAGCGGCGAGCCGACCATCAAGGTGCCGGCGAGTTCCCCTGGCCGCATCCTCATGAAGTTCATGCGCCCCGACGAGTTGGAGCGGCCGCGGCGAATCTTCGACTTCGGCAACGCGGGCATCGAGGAGAACGGCACGACGGGCGAGATCATTTACTGCATGGGCATCTCCTGCCCCACCCTCACCACCATCAATGGGGTCACGGCACGTCAGCAGCGCTTCGACTATGACGAGCGAGGGGCGCTGGCGGTGATCGTTGACGAGACTGGCCGGGGCACCCGGCGGTGGTTCGATGATGCGGGGAAGTTGGTTAAGGAGACGACTGGGTGGCAGCATCCACTCCCGATTCCATCGGTGCCGGAGAAGTTCCCGATCCCGCCGACGCATCGTGACCCGGCGGAATGCGTCGCGGATGATCGCTGGATCGAGTACGACGAGTTCGGGCGGACGAAGGAAGAGCGGATGTTCCGCTGGCCGGACTTGGACCGCAAATACCTTAATCCTCCGCCCGAGGACGGCCAGATTCTCAGAAAGTGGTACAAGAACACGTTCCCGAGCAGTTTCCCGCCCGGGTACGAGAGTCGGCCGAAGAACAACCGTGAACCGTACATGGAAGACATGTTCCCGCTCTGGCCGGGGATGTCTGGCCGAGTCCGCTTCCGGCTGACCGATGGCCTGGGTGCCCCGGAGTTCATCAATTTTGCGCCGACGCCGGCGGGACCATTCAACGAATCGATCGAGTTCGAGACGGATGTCCTCGGGCGGGTGATGTCGCGGCGCGAGAAGTTGGGTACCGGCTGCGGCGAAGAGTACATGTCGAACTACTCGCGCGACCCGCTCGGGCGAGTCGAGGAAATGAGTCGGACGCCGATGAACTGCTCCGCAGGCGATGAGCCGGCGATCCAGCGGGTTCGCTTCCGCTACGACGCCGCCGGGGGGCTCTGCGGCGTGGATCAGTGCATGGAACCGATGAGTGGAGTCAACCCCGAGGGGTGCGACTGGCGTGGCGTGCATTTCAAGAACGACATTCCTGCCACAGGCGGCGGCTGGCGGAATGCCCGGCGCTCGTCCCTCACGCTCCCTGGATCAGCGAGCAACTCGTTCGATCTGGTCGCGACCGACGGCTCGCCCATGAGCGAACCCGGCATCGACGACGCGATCGGGCGCACGGGCCGGATCATTCTTAACGGCGAAGAGCGCCGGATGATCGCGGGCTACGGGTACCACGGCGTTTCGCGGCCGTCCTGGCGCGACTTGCCGGAGATCATGGCGGAGAACCCTGTTTATTCGCCGACGCGGACGTTCCCGGGTGACAACCGCATCACGCCGTGGTTCAAGCCGGGAATCCCCGGGCTGCCGTATCCGCCGAGGAGGGATCCGGCCCCGGGCGATGTCGACTCGCCGTTCAAGCCGCTGCCTTCGACCGCGCCGGGGCGTTCGCCCGGCATCACGAACTGGAACGAAGTGGACAATGACTGGTGGCGGTCAAGGCCCGGGCCGCCGGTCGCACCAACATACCAGGTTCCTGATCCATTCGACCCGCGGTTCATAACGCCGATGTGGATGCCGGGGCCGACCCCGCCGCCGCTACCCAATCCGCCGGACGGTATCAATCCCGGCGATCCCACCACGATAGCGCCGCCTGGATGGCCGACCGACGAACGCGGCCGTCCGCTGATCTGGGTGGACTATAAGTACGGCACCGGCACCGAGACCGGCAAGATCATCGGCGAGTACCAGCCGTGGGAGACCCACGACGAGATCTTGTCCTGGCTCCCCGGCGTCGCGCCGAGCGTCGGCGATGACCGCCGATTCGGGTACGACTGCAAGGGCGGCATCATCTATATGAGCAGCGGGTACATGCCCGCGTCGTCGGAAACGGCGACGGCCGGACCGCGGACGGTTGCGGGCAACACAAACTGGAGCGTCAATCAGAGCCTTGGCGGTTCGAATCAAGGCGCAGAGGGCAGCGCACTCGCCCTCGGCCAGGCCCCATCGAACCGGCTCGAATCGTTCTTCCGCGACCCGATGGGCAACATCCGGTCGCAGTCCGTGGCTCGCCCGCCCATGACTGCGGCTGGCGTGTCGGAGATGGAGAGGTTCACGCGCGAATACGACGGGGTCAATCGGCCCGTTGAGCAGGGGCGAGAGGTTCGGCCGAGTTCGGAGTTTGTCCGACGGCAGCAGCCTGCCCCGGCACTGTCTCCGCTCCCCGCCCCCGCTCACGATTCCCGCGGCAACCTCATTGACGACGGCGACCGTTGGCTGTATAGGTATGATCTGCTGGGTCAGCTTGTCGAGGTCCGGGCGCGCAACGCGCCGTCTGGTCACATCTTT
>VYLX01000065.1_pt1 | contig 22626 bp, 18 predicted proteins | sample 5114181 | NCBI WGS metagenome assembly VYLX01 (sample SAMN12291812, study PRJNA351875) | freshwater metagenome | isolation source: freshwater lake | place: USA: Michigan, Sherman Lake | collected 2011-08-08
GCCCCCGCGCCGATCGCGGCCCCCGCCGCCGCGCCGGCGCAGGCTCCCGGCGGTGCCGATCGCCCCAAGCCCAAGGGCATCACGATCGTTCAGCCCAAGCCGCAGAAGAAGCCAAAGCCCAAGAAGATCGTCGAGATGCCGTCGCTCGGTGCGCCGCTGCTCGGCCCGGGCGGTGCCCGCAAGTGGAAGCCGCTGATTCCCTCGGGGCCCAACGCGAAGCAGCACGACATCTTCGCCGGTCGCGGCGAGAACGCGCCCAAGCCCAAGAGCCCGTTCAACAAGCGCGAAACCGATCGCTTCCGCGACATCCTCCTTCGCAAGCGAGCCGAGCTCGTCGGCGACGTTTCGAACATGGAGGCCGAGGCCCTCAACGCCTCCAGCGGCTCGCTCAGCCACCTGCCGCAGCACATGGCCGAGCAGGGCTCGGAAACCTTCGAGCAGGCGCTGAACCTGAACATCGCCCAGGTGGACCGGAACCTGATCAAGGAAATCGACGCGGCGCTCAAGCGCATCGACGAGGGCACGTACGGGATGTGCGAACTGACGGGCAAGCCCATCAGCAAGGACCGCCTCGAGGAACTGCCCTGGACCCGTCACAGCATCGAGGCCGCTCGCGAACTGGAGCGTCGGACGTTCCGTCCGCCGAACGCCAAGTGAGCCACTCGTCGACGCTCGCCTGGCGCAGCCCGCGAGCATGGGCGGTGCTGCTGATCCTCACACTCGCGGCCATCGCCATCGACCTTGGCTCAAAGAGCCTGGCCTTCGCCCGCGTTGCCGACGCCCCCGTGGTCATCTCGCGCCAGGACGTCCTCACGCTCAAGGCCCAGGATCCCTCGCTGATCAACCAGCTCATCCCGCGACATGAGCCCGTCATCGCCGTTCCCGGCGTGCTCAACTTCACGCTCGTACTCAATCCCGGCGCTGTCTTCGGCACCGGCGCGGGCGGACGCTGGTTCTTCGTCGCATTCACGATCGTCGCTCTGCCGCTGGCCCTCGGGCTCTTCGCCCTCATGACCCGCCCCCGGGATCATCTCATCCACGCCGCCATCGCGATGCTCATCGGCGGCGGCATTGGCAACCTCTACGACCGCCTCGTTTACGCGTGCGTCCGCGATTTTCTCCACCCCCTGCCGAACCTCCGCTGGCCCTTCGGCGATCGCGGACCAGTCTGGCCATACGTCTCCAACATCGCCGACGCGTTCCTGCTCGTGGGTATCGCGGTACTGGCGTTCTACATCCTGCGCTCACCATCAAGCACTTCCGCGCCCATGACGCCCTCGCCCCCCGCGCCCCCCACTCCCACCGGCCAGACCGCTGCATGATCCCGCACCCCGTCATCGAACGCGCCGGCATCACCATCCGCGGCTTCACCCTCGGCCCCTGGCAGACCAACTGTTACGTTGTCTCCTCTCCGTCCGGCGACGGCCAGCCACCCGCCTGCTGGCTGATCGACGCGTCGTTCACGCCGGGGCGCATGATCGCGCAGATCCGCGACGCGGGCCTGCACCCAACGCTGCTCCTGCTCACCCACGCACACCTCGATCACATCGCCGGCGTTGCCGAGTGCTGCTCGGCGTTCTCGCCGCTGCCCGTTGCGATCCACGCCGACGAGTCGCGATGGCTCAGCGACCCGGAACTGAACCTGAGCATGCTCACGGGCCTGCCGACAACCGCGCCGGGCCCGGATCGCCTCCTGGCCGATGACCAGGTGCTCTCGCTCGGTCGCCATGACTGCCGAGTGCTCCACGTCCCTGGACATTCGCCCGGCAGCGTCGCGTTCCACTTCCCCGGCCCGAACATCGTGATCGCCGGCGACGCGCTCTTCCGCGAGTCCGTCGGCCGAACAGACTTCCCCAACGCCAGCCCGCACGTGCTCGAGCGATCGATCCGCACGCGGCTCTACACGCTCCCGAGCGAGACGCTCGTTCTCCCGGGCCACGGGCCGAGCACGACGATCGCGCACGAGATGAAGCACAACCCGTTCGTGCGGGCCTGAGTCACATCGAATCAGTGTTCATATCGCCCGCACGCGCAGCGCAAAGACGAACTGCCCCGCAGGCGCCGCGCCCTTGTTCGCCTGCGGCGGCTTCTCGGCAGGCTTCGACGTCGCGACCTGAGGCACCCGGATGTTCGTACCGCAGTTCCGACAGCGCACCGTCTTCCCACGGGCCGCCGACGGCACGGCCAGAATTCGCCGGCACGTCAGGTTGGGGCACATGATTTTGACGTTCTCGCTGCTCATGCTCGTCTTTGCTCATCGGGAATCCGCGACCCGCTCTTGACGGTCTTGGCTCATCCTCACCGCTGTCGACCTATTCTCGGACGACGCACCGCCTGCCCGGGTGCCCGTTTTCCCGCGTCCATCGCCCCCACGCCCCACCGGGCCGCGTTCGAGCCCCACCCCCTCTCGGCACACGACCCATGCCAACGCCCACGACCGCCACTCCGCTCTCCGCCCAGACGCCCCCCACCCCCGCCATGGCCGCCTCCAGCACGGCGGTCGTCGGCCTGCAATGGGGCGACGAAGGCAAGGGCAAAATAGTCAACCTGCTCACCGACCGTCACGACGCCATCGTCCGATACAACGGCGGCGCCAACGCCGGCCACTCCGTCGTCGTCAAGGGTGAACGCTTCGCGCTGCACCTGATCCCCTCGGGAATCATGCACGCCGACAAGCCCGCGATCATCGGGCCCGGCGTCGTCATCGATCCCGAATGGCTGCTCAAGGAAGTCGCCGGGCTCCGCGCCAGGGGCGTGACGTGCGAGAACCTGGTCATCTCCGATCACGCACACGTCGTCATGCCCTGGCACAAACTCGAGGACGAACTGCGCGAGGCGTTCCTCTCGGCAAACAGCGTCGAGCCCATCGGCACCACCCGCCGAGGCATCGGCCCCTGCTACGCCGACAAGGCCCATCGCTCCACAGCCATCCGCATCGCCGACCTGCTCCGCCCCGATGTGCTCAGCCAGAAACTCGCGACCATCGTCCCGTTCAAGAACGCCGTGCTCGCCTCCATCGCCCGCCCGGGCACCGCGTTCACTCCGTACGACCATCGCACGCTCCAGGAACACTGCACCGCGCTGGGCGAGCAGCTCCGCCCCTTCGTCACCGGCGCGTCGGCTCTCCTCCTGGATATGGCCCACTCCGGCAAGTCCATCCTGTTCGAAGGCGCCAACGCCACCCTTCTCGACGTCGATCACGGCACGTACCCGTACGTCACGTCCTCGACCTGCTCCGCCCTCGGCGCCCCGGCCGGCGCTGGCGTGCCGTTCAGCTGCGTCAAGTCCATCCTCGGCGTCATGAAGGCCTACTCCACCCGCGTCGGCGGCGGCGTCATGCCCACCGAACTCATCGCCTCCGACGCCGACCGCGCCATCGCCGACGGCATCCGCCAGCGCGGCCGCGAGTTCGGCACCACCACCGGCCGCCCACGCCGCGTCGGATGGCTCGACCTCGTCGCCGTTCGCTACTCCGCCCGCCTCAACGGCGTGCACGGCCTCTGCCTCATGCTCCTTGACGTCCTCGCCGGCGTCGACACGCTCATGGTCGCCGACCGCTATGAAGTCGCCGGCACCGCCACCAACACCTTCGTCCCCGATGCCCACTGGCTCGCCGGCGCCCGCCCCCTGTACCGCTCGTTCCCAGGCTTCAGCGCCGATATCACCGCCGCCCGTGCACTGCGCGAACTACCCGCACAGGCACGAACGTACATGGAGTTCATCGAGCAGACCGTCGGCGTGCCGATCCGCTTTGTCAGCGTCGGCCCCGATCGCGCACAGACGATCGAGTGCTGAGCCTCAACGCGCGCTCAACGCTCCGCACTCCCACCCTCGGTTCCCTCCCCCCGCCCACTCCGCCCGGCAACCCGCCCCTCACACGCAGATCATGACCGCCCCCGCCACCCACACCGCAGACGACCGCCCCGTCTCGCCCTTCGCCGACGACCCCGCGGCCGTCGCGCATATCGCCAGCGTTCGCGCACGAAACCCCAAGGCCTGCCCGCTCGAAGCCCTGCCCGACGTCCACCCCGCCCGCATTCCGCGGCACATCGCCTTCATCCTCGACGGCAACGGCCGCTGGGCACGCGAACGCGGCATGCCCCGCATCCTCGGGCATCGCCACGGCGCGCTCGCCGTCCGTGAAGTCATCAAAGAATGCGGCAGGCTCGGCGTCGAGTACATCACCCTCTACTCCTTCAGCCTCGAAAACTGGAAACGCCCCGCAGAGGAAGTCGAGGCCCTCATGAGCCTCTACCAACAGTACCTCGCCAGCGAACGCACGCTGCTGATGGAGAACAACGTCCGCTTCCGCCAGATCGGCCGACGCGGCCCCGGCTCGGGCATGCCCGACGTGGTCATGGAACAGGTCGAGGCCCTCGAACACGAAACCGCCCGCAACACCGCCGCCACGCTGAACCTCGCCATCAACTACTCCGGCCGTGCCGAAATCACCGACGCCGCTCGGCTGCTCGCCCAGCGCTGCCTCGCCGGCACGCTCCGCCCGCAGGACATCACCGAGCAGCACTTCGCCGATCACCTCACCACCGCCGGCGTGCCCGATCCGGACCTGCTCGTCCGCACCGCGGGCGAGATGCGTGTGAGCAACTATCTGCTCTGGCAGATCTCCTACAGCGAGTTCTACGTCACGCAGACGCTCTGGCCCGACTTTTCCGTCGCCGAACTCCACGCCGCGATCCGCGAGTTCGCACGTCGCGAGCGTCGCTTTGGCGGAGTGACCGCGCCGTCACCACATCAGCCCTGAGTCCCGCCCGGCGCTGGCGTCCCGTCCGCCGAGCCGCGAGAAAGACTCGACAGCCCCGTCCGCACCTCCGCGGGCAGCAGAACACCCTCGGCCTGGACCAGCAGCCTCGTCCCGGGCTTCACGCACGCCCACTTGACCATCGCCAGCGCGATCGGCTCGCGCGAAAGCATCGGAGCCAGCGTCGCGCTCGTCACCGCGCCCACGGGCTCTCCCAACTCCGCCCCCGGCGAAGGCTCCGCGAACACCAGCGAGCCCGTCTCCGGGCATCGCGCAAATGTCGCCTCCGCATCCGCCGTCGCGTCGCCAGCGCTCGTCGTGCCCGGGCGATACGCCGGGTCGGTGATCTTCAAACCGACCAGTTGCTGCTTGGGGTGCCCCAGCGAGTGCATCCGCGCGACGACCTCCTGCCCCAGGTAGCACCCCTTCTTGAAACTCACGCGTGAGTCCAGCACGCCTGTCTCCGCGGGCAGCGAATCAGGACCGAAGTCGATGTTGTACATCGCCGATCCCGCCTCGATCCTCGCGACATTGAACGCGGCCCAGCCGATGGGCCGGAGCATCGGCCGGGGGTTGGGCCCCGCGTGTCCGGGCACGTTCTCGTGCGCCGATCGCAACAGCGCCAGGTAGACCGCCGAGGCATCACCCACGCGGACGCTCACTTCCAGCCCGATCACGCCGCACTGGTCGCACCGCTCAACGATCGCCTGCCGCGACCGCCCATCCTCGCACACCACAAGCACCGCGACACACGTCCCCTCGCGAACCTCGCCGATCGCCGACCCATCCTCCCGCCGCGCGTGGCGTGAGAGCACATCCAGCGAGAGCGGCCCGTGCATCGCCAGCCGGTGCCACTGGTCGCTCACATCCGAAATCCGCACGTCCTCCGTGATCACATACGCGCTGAGCGTCTCGACCGCCCGAGCCGCGGCGTGAACATCAACGTCGACAACATACCGCTCGCCGAGGTTCATCAGCCGAAGGTCCGCGTCCACCCGCCCCTTGCGGTTGAGCCAGAACGATCGCCGGCTCTGCCCAGTCGCAAAGCCCTTGAGTTCCTGCGTGAGCATGCGGTTGAGAAACGTCTCCCGGTCGGCCCCCTCGACCTCGATCAGCCCCCGCGTCGGCAGATCCAGCAGCCCGCACGCCTTGCGGATGCTCGCGTACTCGAGTTCAAACTGGCCGTACGTCACCACGACCTTCACACCCCGTTCCGGCGGTCCGTATAGATCCGCGAGGGCCTCGGCGTTGTCATGAAGATCCGCGAGCGGGCTTTTGTGCGCCATACGAAGGCATCGTACTCGCCGACGCGCCGCCGTCCCACAACTGCGACTGATTCTCTCTCACTCTCCGCACGCGAATCCCCTCCAAAATCCACACGCGCAGCCCCGTGCAAACCCCCGAACCCCAGCACGCACACCTAGACTGCCAGAATCGATGCCCGCATCGCTTCCCAGACCTCGGATCGGAGCACCCATGCCCGCGAACAACGTGAACGTCGACCTGCTCAAGCGCCTCTGCGAAACGCCGGGCATCCCCGGCCGCGAGGAACGCGTGCGCAAACTCATCTCATCCGAAATCGCCGGCTTGTTCGACGAGATCACCACCGACCCGCTGGGCAACCTCATCTGCCGTCGCCTGCCCCGCACCGGCAAGCGCAAAGCCGCCAAGGAAACCAAGGGCTCAAAGGGCGCTCGCGCCAAGCGCGTGAGCATGCTCTGCCACATGGACCAGATCGGCTTCTACGTCCGCCACATCGATGACAAGGGCTTCATCCGCGTCGCGCCCGCCGGCGGCTTCGACACCCGCAACCTCTTCTCCCGCCGCGTCCTGGTCGTCACCGACACGGGCGACCTCCCCGGCGTCATGAACCCCGGCGGCCGCCCGGTCCACATCGCCTCCGATGAGGATCGCAAGAAGATCCCCGACCCCAAGGAACTCATCGTTGACATCGGCTTGACCCCCGAGCAGGTCCGCCGACGCGTCAAGATCGGCGACTACGTCGTCTACTCCGAGCCCTTCCTCGAAATCGGCACCAAACTCGTCAGCCAGGCCATGGACAACCGCGTCGCCTGCTGGCTCGGCATCGAGGCCGTCCGCTCGCTCGAAGACTCCAACAGCGGCCACGCCTGCGAACTCATCGTCATCTTCACCACGCAGGAAGAAGTCGGCCTCCGCGGCGCTCGCACCGGCTCTCACGCCGTACAGGCAGACATCGGCATCGGCATCGACGTCACGCTCTCCTGCGACACCCCGGGCGTCCCCGGCGACGAGGCCGTCACCGAGCACGGCAAGGGCTTCGGCCTCCATGTCATGGACTCCTCCTTCATCTCCGATCACGGCCTGCTCGCCGACATCGAAGCCCTCGCCAAGAAGTCCCGCATCCCCTACCAGCGCACCATCCTCCTCCGCGGCGGACAGGACGGCGCCGCCGCCCAGCAGGCCGCCAGCGGCGCCCGCGCCGTCGGCATCGTCGTCGGCACTCGCTACATCCACACCACCACCGAAATGATCGACCGCACCGACCTCGCCGCCGCCCGAGACATCCTCGCCGCGTGGATCCCGACGATCGCCTGATCCGGCGGAACCACCGTCCGCCAAACACACGTTCTGCTCCCCGCGCCCGCATCGCACGCCGATGCGGGCGTTTTCGCATTCCCCGAAGTATCCCTTGGCCCAATACGCAAGAACCTACGCCCAAATTCACCCGCGACAGTCCACAATTTGGGATATTGACGAACCCCAAAGCCTCGCCATACTTCTCTTTTCGGAATCTCTCCCTATCCCCGGAGCCGTTACGATGCTGCCCTTCCAAAGACCAAACACCAAGTCCTCGCCGCTCCGCCGCACGCTCGCGGCCTTTGGACGTCTTGCCACGCTGGCCCTCGGCGTGCTCGCCCCCGCCACGGCCCTCGCGCAGGGCACGCTCCCGACCGGCAATCTGGTCACCAACCCGTCGGCCAACAACGGCATTTCGGGATGGCAGAACGTTCAGGGACAGTTCTCCGTTCGCACATCGGCGCCACCAACCCTCGTCTTCTGGGGCGGCACCGCGGCAACAAGCGTCGGGCGGCAGGACATCGGAGTCTCGGGATGGGCGGCTCAGATCGACTCCGGTTGCGTCACCGCATCGTTCGATGCGCGCCTTGGGGGCTTCGAAGCGCAAGCCGACAACGCCTACATCATCTTTGAGTTTGTGAATGCGACTGGTGGCATACTCGGCAACTCGCAACTCGGCCCCGTTACCGCCGCTCAACGCGGCAACGTCACGAACCTGCTCCCGCGATCCAGCAGCGGCATTGCTGTGCCGCCTGGAACGCGCACGATCCGCGTCGGCGTTTACTGCCAACGCTCCAGCGGCACCAACAACGATGGGTACGCCGACGACATCTCCGTAAGGCTGTTCGAGATTCCGGGCTGCTGCGACGCTCCTGTATCGGTTGGACTCAACACGACGCTGAAGCGAACGAACGTCAACGCTGTGCCTGGACAAGAATTGTTTCTTAGATCGGTCCGGGTCGGCTCGCAACCCGATCCGACTCGCGTTCGATTTATACATAATGGTCAAACATTTTACGATGGCAGTTTAAGCATAGCTTGGAATACTCCAACCTACTCTATCGGATCATGGACTCAAGCACAACTCTTCAACACAAGCCAAGGCTTGCCCAGCATTCGTGTTCTCTCCATGCAACCTGATGGCGATGGGCAATTCAGACTCGAATTCACGAGCGCTTGCGGAAAGGTGGATTCGCTGACTTGGGACGTCCGATCAGGCTGTAATCAATCCTCACCAACAACGACGAATGACCCTGCAATCACCTACGGCTTCAATTTTTCGGCGGATGTATTCGGTCTTTCTCGAAGTGGCGATACCGCGGCGGTACTGGCATCCGGGGGCATCAACGACTTTCCGGCTACGCGTCAGCAGATCGGTCTCTTCGCACTGGGCGAAGACTCTCGATGGCGACTGAGTTCGATCCTTCAGCCCTACCATGGCCAGTTTCCGTACAACGGAAGCGGCTATGCGAGCGCATTGATTCGAGGCAGCACACTTCTGGCGGTTTCAGAGGTATACAGCGCGGCCGAAAACCGCAACGAGTATCGGCTGCTCATCCACGAGGTCACTGCCGGTGTTGCGAATGCGATTCCCGACCAGATCATCGTACTTGGGACGACCCGCATTCGAGCAATCGACTTTGATGGCACGAATATCGTTGTTATTGCCGCGGATCTGAACTCACCGACCGCTCGACTCACGGTTTACTCACGCGGCATGGACGGTGGATTCATTCCGTCTTTCATCGAAGATCGCCCCGTGAGCGGGAACGGAACCAGATGGAGCGTTTCGTTGGAGGCAGGTCGGATGCTCATCGCCGAGGGCGACTCCACGGCACCTACGAGCAGCCGGGCCGAAGTCAGAGAGCGTCAGGGAGCAAGCTGGCCTGCAGTCGACACCTTGGACCTGCCGATGGGAGCCGTTGCACCCCTTGGGGCGCTACGCGGGAACCGGATTGTGATTGCTGGCTTCCCGTTTATTTCGCTTTTCGAGCTCCGCGATTCTCGATGGCAGCGGCTTCACTCGATTGCGCTGTCGCAGCCGACCAACTATTTTAATGGCAGGATCTCGATTGGAGACAACACGATCATGATTCCTTGGGTACCCAGTCCCATCATTGTTTCCGTACGCGACGGAACGATGGTCATTCAAGGGTCTGTGGTTGAAATCCCTCGGGAGTCTCGGGTGTATGGCTTCGCTCTCGATGGCGACGACTACCTGATGCACGATGTGACCGTTTTTTATCGTCCTGATGGCGTTCCAAGTTCCATCTTGGCGGGACTTCGCTCTGGTGCCCTCACGGTTCCTCAGAGCTCGGACGCCGATCTAATACCCACAAGCTCGATCCCGGCTGTTCTAACGCCCGGGAGCACGCTTTCACTCTCCGCCCAACCCGGACTTTGCAATCCCACCTTCTCTTTCTGGCGTTTCCGGGGCATCGTCATCGACCGAAGCGGCCCACTACCCGCCCCCTACCAGAACATGGTCGCCACCGTACAGACCGACATCAATGCCGAGGGCGTCACCACCCTCGACTCGATCACCATCACCAACCTCGACCCCTCCGTCACGCCCGACGACTTCACCTACTTCCGCTCCACCGGCTGCTCCGTTGGCATCCACTACCCACTTCTCTCAGAAGGCCCCGACGCCGCTAACGACACCGCCCCCGGTCCGATGATCCCGCTCCCAAGGTCGTTGCGCACCGTCGTCGGCACGTTCTCCAATACCAACCCCGATCACTTCCGGCTTGTGATCCCGCCGCACGCCGGAATCAAGGTACACGAGATCGAGTTCGCCGAGGCCTTCTCGGCACAGAATCCCACCGCCCCCGCGGTACGGGTCGACCTTCTCGGGCTCTCGCAGAACAACGGCATCATCGACCCGAACTCCATCGTCGCCGCGACCACGCAGTTCAAGAGCGGACAAACCGCCGGCGGGCAGGATCCGCTGGTCTTCTACACGCACAATCCGACAGTCCCGATGTTCGTTGATGTCCGCATCACGCCGATCGCGCCGGATCTGGCCGAGGGCACACCGTACACCATGTTCATCTCGAGCTCTGAATTCTTACCCTCGTTCTTCACGGCTACTACGCCGCTACGGGCCGGGCAAATCACGATCGCGGCACAGTCTCCTGCACCGACGCAAGACATCGACACCTGGCTCTACGACGCCGACTTCAATCCGATCCCACTGGCCGGCAACGATGACTTCAGCACCCTCGATGGCCCGTCTCAGTTCACTGTCAACCTTTCCCGCGGCACCTACTACCTGGCTACAGCCCGCGGCAACCTTGTCAACAACCAGCCCGCGCCCCCCGGCGACCTGCAGCAGAACACGCCAGTTTTCGCCTCCGCCAACCTCACCAGCGGCAGCGATCACGGTTTTGACGCACCCTCCACGCCGCTCTCCATCACCTTCACAACGCCGGATGGTTCCCAGACGATCAATACCCAATCCGGCAGATCCATCCCGTGGATCAGGGTCGAGGTCACGCCGGCCCCGCCCTGCAACCCCGCCGACATCGCCGACACCGATGCCGTACCTGGCTCCGACGGAGGCATCGACAACGGCGACTTCACGCTCTTCTTTACCGCGTTCTTCTCGCCCGTGGACGACCCGCTATTTCTGCTGGCGGACATCGCCAATACCGACGCCGAGCCCGGATCCGACGGCTTCGTCGACAACGGCGACTTCAGCCGCTTCTTCTTCTCGTTCTTCGAGGGCTGCCCTTGATGCGTTGAACATCACTCTCCCGCCCAGCGCGAATCCAGCCCACACCCAAGCCCCGGCCAACGCCGGGGCTTTTTCGTGCGCCACCTGTTTGTCAATGCACGGTCGCCATGCACTTCCCGATCGCCCCGACAACCTGGCGGATCGAGAACAGCTTCTTCGGGCCTCCCGCTCCCGTAAGCTCACCGCTCATCGCCATCACCCGCGACGTCCTCGCCGCGTGGATCCCGACGATCATCTGATCACCCGAATCCACGCCGCCCGACGCTCGAATCACCCCGGCACCGCCCGGTCCGCACTACCCTTGACCCAGTGTCCACCGTGGCCCCTGCCGAATCCGCGCCCGCCGAGCCCGCCGTCGTCTTTGACCGCGTCACGTTCGCCTATCCCGGCAAGGCCGCCGGGCCCGCGCTCCAGGACGTCTCCATCGTCGTCAACACCGGCGAACGCCTCGGAATCCTCGGTCCCAACGGCGGCGGCAAGACCACCCTCCTGCGCCTGGCCCTTGGCCTGCTCCGCCCCGCAGTCGGCACCGTCCGCATCTTCGGGCTTGAGCCCGCCGTCGCTCGCCACCGCGGGCTCATCGGGTACGTCCCACAGAAAGTCGAAGCCGAGATGGGCTTCCCCCTCTCGGTTCGGCAGGTCGTCACCCTCGGCGCGGCGTGGCGCACGCCCGCCTGGCGCCGCGTCAGCGCCGAGCACCGCCGAGCCGTCGACACCGCTCTGGATCTCTGCGGCGCCGCCGACTTCGCAGATCGCCCCATCGGCACGCTCTCCGGCGGGCAGACCCAGCGCGCGATGATCGCCCGGGCTCTCGCCGCAGAGCCCCGCGTTCTCATCCTCGATGAGCCCATGGTCGGCATCGACGCACTGGGCCAGGCCCAGTTCGCCGACCTGCTCGCGACGATCCACCGCCAGCGTTCCATCACCATCCTCATCGTCTCCCACGACCTCCGCGCCATCGCCGCCGGTAGCGACCGCGTTGCCTGCCTCTCACGCACACTGCACTTCCACGACTCCCCCGCCGGCCTCACGCCCCACGTGCTCGCCGAACTCTTCAGCCACGACGTCGCCGCCCTCACCGGGCTCTCCGGCACGCCGCTCTCGGGCGTCCACATCCACGCCCACGGCCCCGGCGAGCCCTGCCCAGCCCACACGCACACGCACGTCGCGCACGCCCCGCGCACCCCGGGGGAACACACCCCGTGATCATCCTCGAATACCTCCAGGACCCCGACCTTGCCGTGTCCCTTGTCTGGCGGCCCGCGATCATCGGCCTGGCACTCGTCCTGCTCTGCAGCGTGCTCAGCGTGCTGGTCGTCCTCAAACGTCTGGCCTTCGTCGGGCAGGGCATCAGCCACTCGGCCTTCGGCGGCATCGGCGTCGCCGCGGTCGTCGCCGTGATTATGCAGATCTGGGGTATCGGTGACCTCAGCACCTCCGACAGCGCCGCCGGGAGCGCAGGGGGCTGGATCGAGTTCGCCATCGTCCTGGCATTCTGCATCGCCACCGCCGTGCTTATGGCCTCGGTCTCCGACCGCAAAGCCATGCACATCGATACCGGCATCGGCCTGTTCCTGGTCGCCAGCATGGCCCTGGGCGGCGTGCTCGTTGAGGGCGCTCGTCAGGCCGCCGTCGCCCGCGGCCTGCCCACCGGTTCACGCACGTGGGAGAGCATCCTCTTCGGCTCCATCTCCGGCGCGTCATGGGCCGACGCGATCCTCGCCTGGGCGGTCGCCCTCGCCGTCGCCCTGACGCTCTGGCTCATCCGCCGACCGCTCCTGTTCTGGGCCTTCGATGAGCCCTCCGCCGAGGCCTTCGGCGTCCGCACCCGCGTCGTGCGCGCAACGCTCATGGTCCTCCTGGCCGTCGCCGTCGTCACCTCCATGCGCCTGGCCGGCGTCGTCCCCGCCACCGCGCTGCTCGTTCTGCCCGGCGCCATCGCCCTCAAGCTCTCCCCTCGCCTGGGCCGCGTCATCGCCATCGCCTGTCTCGCCGGCGTCGCCGGGCTGCTCGTCGGCCTGTGGGCCAGCCTCGAATTCAACGTCCAACTGGGCAACTGCATCGTCCTGGCACTCACCCTCGGCTTCGCCGCCGCGGCCGCCTGGAAGAAAAGTTCTCAGCGATGATCGCCGCGTGTTGAGCAAAGATGGCCCCCTCTGATTTGAACCTTGAACTTCGACCTTTGGCCCTTTCGGAGCCCCTCTCATGAAAGCCGAAACACTCCTCGCCGAACTCGACCGCCTGCGCAAGGACGTCCCCAAGGACACGACGGAGATCGAGTACCTGACGCTGCACCACGTCTTCTGCTTCCTCAGTTACAACATGACCGAGTTCCGCGCCTATGTCGCCGAGGAGGACAAGCGCGGCTCCTTCGACGATTTCAAGCAAGCCGAGGGCGAGTGAGAGAACGGGACGAAGCGACGCAGATGCGAAGCGACCAAGCACACCCCCGCTCCACTTGACTACTTGACCATTCGACCAGTTCCTCTCGGCCCCCGCCCCCCGGACTATCCTCCGAAATGCCCTCCATGCTCGACATCCCGGCGGATCTCGCACCGCTCCAGGACCACCTCGCCGGCTCGCTCTCGCTCGTCGAGCGCCGCGTCGCCGATGCCCTCCGCAGCGACCTCCCCGCCGTGCACAGCCTCTGCCGACACGTCGCACGCTACCACGGCAAGATGATCCGCCCCGCTCTGACCATCCTCAGCGCCCTGGCCGCGAGCCCCGCGCCCCTCGCATCGCCCAACTCCTCCACGCTCTCACCCACCCCAGACCCCATCCTCGTCGTCGCCACCGTCTGCGAAATGGTCCACCTCGCCACGCTCGTGCACGATGACGTGCTCGACACCGCCGACACCCGCCGCGGCCAGGGCACCATCAACGCCCTTCACGGCAACGAGGCCGCCGTCATCCTCGGTGACTACCTCTTCTCCGCCGCGTTCCACCTCTGCTCCAGCCTTGGCGACAAAGACACCAGCCAGTCCATCGCCAGCGTCGGCATGACCCTCTGCGCCGGCGAACTGCTCCAGAACGCCCACCGCCACGACCTCTCCCTCGACGAGGCCACCTACTTCGGCATCGTCGAACGCAAAACCGCCAGCCTCATCGCCGCCGCCTGCCGCCTCGGCGCCAAACACGCCGGCGCGCCCGCTCACCTCATCGCGGCGCTCGAGCGTTTCGGCCTCCGCCTAGGCGTCGCGTTCCAGATTCAGGACGACCTGCTCGACCTCACGGGCGATCAGCGCGTCGTCGGCAAGAGCCTCCTGAAGGACCTGGAAAAGGGCAAACTCACCCTGCCCATGATCCATCACCTGACCACCGCCGACCCCGTTCAACGCGGCCGGACGCTCCTGCTTCTCGAAGACGCCGCCGACCGCGCCAGCGACACCGCCGAGGCCCTCCGCCGGGCGCTGGAGTCGACGCGTTCGATCGCCCACGCCCGCAACGTCGCCGAGACGCTCGTCCGCGAGGCCCGCGAGGCCCTCGAACAGTGCCCCCCGAGCCCCGCCCGCCGAATGATGGAACTCATGGCCGACGCCGTCGTCACCCGCGCGTTCTGACCCCGTACGCCGAACCAAGGCCGCCACGGACGCCGGACCTGAGGCGTCTTCGCCGAAGGTCCGAATCGCAGGTCCCGAAATCGCCACCGCCTCACGCCCAAAAACCAACAAGGCCCGCGGACGAATCCGCGGGCCTTGCATGATATTGCATATCAGCCTCGAACAATCAATCCGCTTCGCGGATCAATAGTCCATGTCCTCGCCGCCGCCGGCGGGGACCTTGGCCTTCTTGTCCTTGATCTCGACGACCGCGGCGTCGGTCGTCAGCAGAAGCCCGGCGATGCTCGCCGCGTTCTGCAACGCCACGCGCTCGACCTTCGTCGGCACGATCACGCCCATCTTCATCAGGTCGCCGTACTCGTGCGTCAGGGCGTTGTAGCCGAACGACACGTCGCTCGACTCCTCGACCTTGTTCGCCACGATCGACCCATCCAGCCCGCAATTGGCCGCGATCTGCTTGATCGGGGCCGACACGGCGCGATACACAATGTCCATGCCGATCCGCTCGTCGCCCTGGGCGCTCTTGCGGGCCTTCTCCAGCGCCTTGCGAGCCTTGAGCATCGCCACGCCGCCGCCGGGGAGGATGCCCTCCTCGACCGCCGCCCGGCACGCGTGCAACGCGTCGTCCACGCGGTCCTTCTTCTCCTTCATCTCGACCTCGGTCGCCGCGCCGACGTTGATCTGCGCAACGCCGCCCGCCAGCTTCGCCAGACGCTCCTCGAGCTTCTCGCGGTCGTAATCGCTGGTCGTGATCGCGATCTGGTGACGGATCTGCTCGATCCGGCCCTTGATGTCGCTCGGCTTGCCGCCGCCCTCGACGATCGTCGTGTTGTCCTTGTCCACCGTCACCTTCGCGGCCCGGCCAAGGTCGCTGAGCTCGATCTTCTCCAGTTCGATGCCCAGCTCCTCCATGATCGCCTTGCCGCCCGTCAGCGTCGCGATGTCGCCCAGCATCTCCTTGCGCCGGTCGCCAAAGCCCGGTGCCTTCACCGCGCACACCTTCAGCACGCCACGCAGCTTGTTGACCACCAGCGTCGCAAGAGCCTCGCCCTCGATGTCCTCGGCGATGATCAGCAGGCTCGCGCCCTGCTCGGCGATCTTGCCCAGAATCCCCAGCATGTCCTTGGCGCTGGAGATCTTCTTCTCGTGAATCAGGATGTAGGGCTTCTCGAGCACGCTCTCCATCGTCGCCGGGCTCGTCACAAAGTGCGGCGACAGGAAGCCCTTGTCAAACTGCATGCCCTCGAGCAACTCGACCTCGGTCTCGAGGCTCTTGCCCTCCTCGACCGTGATCACGCCGTCCTTGCCGACCTTGTCCATCGCCTCGGCGATGATCTTGCCGATCTGCGAGTCCTGGTTGGCGCTGCAGGTGCCGACCTGCGCGATCTCCTTGCTGCTCTCGACCTTCTTGCTCATCTTCTTGAGCTCGTCGGTCAGCACCGTCACCGCCGCGTCGATCCCGCGCTTGATCTCGTTCGGGTTCGCGCCGCTGGTGATGTTCTTCAGCCCCTCCTGGAACAACGCCTCGGCGTAGATCGTCGCCGTCGTCGTGCCGTCGCCGGCGTCCTTGCTGGTCTTGCTCGCAACTTCCTTCACGAGCTGCGCACCCATGTTCTCAAAGGGATCGTCAACCTCGATCTCCTTCGCGACCGTCACGCCGTCCTTGGTCACCGTCGGCGCACCGAAGGACTTCTGCAGGACAACCACCCGACCCGACGGGCCGAGGGTCACCTTCACCGCACGGGCCAACTTCTGAACGCCACGGAGAATCCGCTCGCGCGCATCCGAGTCAAACGCAATCTGCTTCGCAGCCATGTCTTGCTTCCTTTCAGGGTATCGATTCAACCAACTTCATCTTCACACGTCCCGCCCGCCCTCTTGCTCTTGCACTCAGCACTCATCGCGCAGCACTGACTTAGTCCTGAACGATCGCGAGAATCTCGCCCTCGGTCATCACCAGGTACTCCTCGCCGTCGATCTTCACTTCGGTCCCGGAGTAGCTGCTGAACAGCACCCGGTCGCCCTTGCTGATGCTCAGCGGGATCAGGTCCCCGGTCTTGTGGTTCGTCCGCCCCGTCCCCGCCGCCACGATCGTCCCGATCCGCGGCGTCTCCTTGGCCTTCTCAGGAAGGTACAGCCCGCTCTCGGTCCGGTCCCCGGCCTTGTCACGACGCACCAGCACCTTGTCGCCCAGCGGGCGGAAGCCCACGTTCGCGCTCTTGCCAGCCTTCGTCCCGTTGCTCGCTTCTGCTGTCTTGCCCATCGTGCTTCTCCAATCTCGAAAGTGTCTTGAAGGCCTGCTTCAGCCTTCTGAGTGATCCCTGTCCATCAATCGCCCGACCGAATCGACCCACCGACCCGGCCGGGCCACGCTTGTTCCCCACGCCCTTCCGTCCGCACCCAAGTCACACGTACCCAAGTCACACATACATCGTGCCGCCATCACCCAAACCGCCTCCCGCCCCGGGCCACCGCCCCGCATAAAACCGAGTCAAACACCGCTGCATCACGCCCAGCATCAACTCAAGGTCCGCCGACGCCCGATCCACCACCGCAAACGCGCCGCACCGCAGCGCCGCGTGCAGGTTCCGATGGTCATCCCGATGCGACCGCACAGGCTTGATCACCACCGTCGGCGGCGGCTGATCCAGCCGCGACAGCAACTCCAGAATCCGCGTCCCGCCATCCTCAAGGTTTGATTCGCCCTCCGACTCATCCAAAGGAATCGTCAAGTCCACCACCGCGATGTGCACCGGCTCCCGTCGAATCACACGCTCGGCTTGCCGTGCGCTCGTCACCCGAACACTGCTCACGCCCATCGGCTCCAGCAGCATCGGCAGCCCGTCCGCCCATGGCGTCGGCGACCACCCGCCCGTCGACAGCAGCAGCCGCAGCCTATTGCCCGGAACTCCGCCGCCCATCCCCCGAGCCGCTTCACCACCCACCCCACTCCCCCCGCCACCCACGGCTCCCTGCTCCTCGTGCGCACGCATCGCCCCTCGGCAAAGCCAAGGCAACACCTGCTCAAAATGGAATCGGGGCCGTGCCATCTCCTCCTCCATGGGCAATTCCAGTACCAGACCATCACCCCGCACCACCACGCCCCCCGTCGCACCACGCCGGCTGAAGTCCCGCCGAATTCCGCAAAAACACAAACCGACTGACGGTTTGTTTTATGCCTGTTCGGGTTCCATACCCAAGTTGCCCCACGATCGTGTCCGCCCGCGCGTGCCCGGGTGTCGAATTGGCAGGCGTCACCGGAGCCCGCGGTCACGGGAGCCCTCCGCCAAACGACCCCGCCACTGACAGCACCATGTCAGTGCGAGCCGACATCGACCCCGCACCGCCCTCGGGTGCACCGGGTTCGCCGGGTAGCATGCGCCCATGCAAATCGCGGTCATCATTCTCTCGCTGCTCTGCGCGGCCCTGGCGGCGCTGGCGTTTGTACTCATCCGGCGTGCCGGTGCGATCTCGGCCGATCTCGCCGCGACCACCCTCCGAGCCGAACAGGCCGAGAGCGGGCTCGCGGAGGTCCGCACCGAGCGGGACGCTCTGCGCGCGCAGGCCCAGACCGCCGACGCCCGCCTGCGCGATGCCGGCAGTGAACTGGCCCGGCTGGCCGAGCGCCTCTCGGGACTCGACGAGCAACGCCGAGCCGACAGCGCCGCGTCCGAGCAGCGGCTGCGCGAGACTCTGGCCTCGCGCGATGCGCTGCACGCCCAGGAACTCGCCAGCAAGGCCTCGCTCCATCAGTCCCAACTCGCCAGCGTCCAGCAGGCCCAGAAGAGCATCGAGGGCAAGCTCGCCGAGTTCTCGCAGATGATGGAGAAGTCCTTCGGCCAACTCGCCGGCAACGCCCTGGAGAAGAGCCAGCAGCAACTGCTCGAACTCTCCCGCCAGCGACTCGCCGCCGACCGCGCCGAGGCCGCAACGGACATCGAACGCCGACGCGAAGCCGTCGACAAACTCATCGCCCCCATCGCCGAGACCCTCCGCAAAACCGACGAAAAACTCGCGGCGATGGAGCAGGCACGCACCGGCAGTTACGCCACGCTCAGCGAGCAGGTCCGCGCCATGCAGACAGAGGGCGCCGCGCTCCGCCAGGAAACCGCCAGACTCGTCCGCTCCCTCCGCGAGCCGCAGATCCGGGGCCGCTACGGCGAGGTCCAACTCAAGCGCGTCGCCGAACTCGCCGGCATGCGCCCGTACTGCGACTTCAAGGAGCAGGATCACACCATCAACGACGCCGGTCAGGCCCTCCGCCCGGACATGATCGTGCAGCTGCCCAACGGGCGCGAACTGGTCATCGACGCCAAAGCCAACCTCAAGCCTTACCTCGACGCGATGGAGGCCACCTCGCCGCAGGACGTCGAAACACACCTGCGCCGCTACGCGGACGGGATCGTCGAACAGGCGACCAAACTCGCGCGCAAGGACTACTACCAGCAGTACAAGGGCTCGCCCGACTTTGTCGTCATGTTCCTGCCGGGAGACCAGTTCCTCGACGCAGCCCTCTCACGCCGCCCGGACCTTCTCGAATCCGCCGCGGCTCAGAATGTGCTGCTGGCCAGCCCCGCGTCGCTGATCGCGATGCTCCGCGCCGTCGCGGTGGGCTTCCGCGAGCAGCGCCTGGCGCAGGAAGCCGAGGCCCTGCTGGAACTTGGCCGAACGCTCCACGAGCGCGCCCGCGTCGCCTTCGAGCATGTCTCGAAACTGGGCGACTCGCTCGAGACGGCGGTCAAGAAGTACAACGAGTTCTGCTCGTCGTACGAATCCCGCCTCGAGCCCACCCTTCGCCAGTTCGAGGCCGCGGGCGTCCGCGGCAGCAAGGACCTGCCCGAACTCTCGCCCGTGGTCGTGCGCCCGCGCACGCTCGCGCTCCCCGATGCGCCTGCCACTCGCGCCGACGCCTGAACTGAATCTTCACAAACTCGCGGTTTCTTCACGTTGGGGCCGGCGAACGATCCCCATCCGCGCCTCTGCGCTGACACCGGAGCCAGCCCCATGTTCACCCCCGCCCTGATCCCGCTGCTCACCATGAGCCTGATCACCCCGCCCGAACCGACCGCAAAGCCCACGCCGGGCGAGCCCATTCGGCTCTTGGCGCACGCCGTGGTCCCGGCCGCCACCAACGACAACTCGGGGCTCGAAGGCACCATGAGCGACGGCCAGCCGCGGAGCCGGCTGGGCGGTTTCGGCTCGGCCCTTGCGTACACGGGCGTCGGCAACCGCTTCATAGCGCTGCCCGATCGCGGCCCGAAGGACGGCGCCGTGGACTTTGACTGCCGCTGGCAGGAACTGGACCTGAACCTCACCCCCGGCAAGGCGGGTGATGCGAGGCCGTATTTACTGGAGATCGCCATCGGGCGGACGGTGCTGCTGAAAAACCAGACCGCGCGCCGGTTTGTCGGGCTCGCCCGCGCGATCGACGACGGCTCATCGACGTTGCGTCTCGACCCCGAGGGTCTGCGAGTCAGCGCAACGGGTGAATCCGTCTTCATCAGCGACGAGTACGGCCCGACAATCACAGAATTCACACGCGACGGCGTGGCCCGCCGAACGTTCAGCGTGCCCGCGATCTTCTCGATCGCCAAGCCCAGCGCCGACGCCGACGAAGAGACCAAGGGAAACACCGCCGGTCGAGTCGCCAACCGCGGCCTGGAAGGGCTCGCCATTTCGCCCGACGGATCAACGCTCACCGCGCTGCTCCAGTCCCCGCTGATCCAGGACGGCGGGCGCAAGGGGCTGAACTGCAGAGTGTTGAGTATCGACCTCAAGACCGGCAACACCAGGCAGTTCGTCTACCCGCTGGGCGATGCCTCGCTGGGCACAAACGAGATTCTCGCAATCAACGACACGTCGTTTCTGGTCATCGAACGCGATGGCAAGGACGGCGCGAAGTCCAAGGCCAAGCGGATCTATCGCGCCGACTTCGCCAAGGCGACCGACGTGTCGAACATCCCCGCCCTGCCCGCCGACGGCCTGCCCACCGGCGTGATCCCGGCCACCAAGACCCTCGTCCTTGACATGCTCGACCCGTCCTTCGGGCTCAAGTCGGCTGAGTTTCCCGAGAAGATCGAGGCTCTGAGCTTCGGCCCCACCCTTGCCGACGGCAGCGTCATTCTGTACATCGTCAGCGATAACGACTTCCGGACGGATCAGGACACCCACTTCTGGGCGTTTTCCCTGTCTGCATCCGTGATCCCGGGGTATACCACCCAGAACTTCTCCCCCCCTTCACCCGGGACGCCCTAAGTAGGCACAAGCACTGATTTGCTGCTTGCGGGGGTATTCCGGTCCGAGATCTGAGCAAAAACTGACAGAAACAGGTGGTTTCTGGCGGCGATTGCTTGGTTCTTGCCCGCTTTGTGCTATTTTGGTACAAGTCAGTTTGCGAGGTAGAAGGAGTTCACATGCGATGGGCATTGTGCGCGACGGCTGCGGCAGCGGGTTTTCCCGTGAGCGTGGTCAATGCGCAGATCAATCAGGGACAGACGGCTCGCACGCAGGTGCAGTGGCAAGGCACCCCGCCAACGGGCTCACCGAGGGTCACGTCGTCGTTCAACGCGACGAGTGCTGCGCAGGCGTTGCCGTCGCCGCAGCATTCGTTCGTGACCGGGGCGCTCACGAATCAGATGTCATTCATGAGCGACGTTCTGGCGCGGAGCCAGCCGTACGCCGGGGCGGGCACGGGTGATGAGGGGCTGGCGACGATGCGGTCGCGCTCGGCGCTCTCGCTGACGAACGCCAATGCACAGGCGGCGTCGTTTACCGCAACGTCGACGTCGATCTGGGCGGATGTGATCAGCATCTCGGGCCTTTCGGTCTCGAGCGTTTCGGTGACGTTCCGGTTCGAACTCACCGGCGAGATGAGCCGTTCGGACTCCAGCGGGCGGGCGCAGTCACGGGTGCTGGTCACTGGCGGTGCATTCACGGGCACGCCCAGCACGCTGCTGAACACGTCGCTGACCGGCGACGAACTGGCGCGGACATACGTCGCCTTCGAGATTCCGTACACCACGACGATCGCCGTCGACGGCCCCGGGACGCAGGTGGCCATGTCGCTTGTGAGCACCGCGTCGTACAACACGCAGACGAGCCTGGGCAATTCGGGATCGGCCGCCAGCAACTTCGCCGACGATGTCTTCCTGACGCCCCGCGGCGATTTCAGCGGCGCACTCGGGGGCCTTCGGCTCCGAGCGATCGAGGTACGCGGGCCGGACCAGCAGATCATCCCGTGGCCAGAGTTTGCGATCACCAGCGGCAGCGGACGCAACTACGCGCCGCTCATCCCCGCGCCGACGGGTGCGGCAGCGATGGTGCTCGCGGGTGTGATCTGCGCACGCCGACGGCGCTGAGCCGGAAGATGTTTGGGATCAGACGAACTGCACGCTCAGGGCGTCATCGCTGAGCGCGATGGTCATGCCGCCACCGGACTGACGCGAGGCGCGGATGTACGCCTGAAGGTTGCGCCCGGGACAGGCGGTGGCCATGCGTTCCTGGTGCGTGCGGACCTCGTTCATCGGCACGCGATACTGGCGTATCTGCGAGGCGACGAAGCGGTCGAGCGATGAGCGCATGGCGGTGGTGGGCGACTGGTTGTCGTAGTTGCCCATGCACATGATGCCCAGGTTGTTCTCGTTGTTGTCCTTGACGTGCGCACCCTGATACTGGAGGCTCCGTCCTTCCCAGATGCGCCCCGCGGGGTCGATGATGTAGTGGTAGCCGATATCGGCCCACTTGCGGCCCTCGACGTGCGATCGGCGGATCTGCTCGAGGCGTCGGCGTGAGGCGGACTCTTCGGTGGTTGTGAACGAGTCCATCCCATCGTGGTGAATGGTGATGCGGCGCACGCCGCGCATCGGGTTGATTTCGCTCGGGCGAGACACGCCGGTGCGGGTCCAGCGGGTGCGGGGCAGGACGATGATGGGTCCGCCGGGACGCTGCGGCGGCACGGGGGCTTCAGCGCGGGGCGGCGGGAGCGGCGCAGGGCGGGCGTTGCGGTCGGC
>VYLX01000067.1_pt1 | contig 22437 bp, 21 predicted proteins | sample 5114181 | NCBI WGS metagenome assembly VYLX01 (sample SAMN12291812, study PRJNA351875) | freshwater metagenome | isolation source: freshwater lake | place: USA: Michigan, Sherman Lake | collected 2011-08-08
GGCCAGACGCGGGAGCGACGGCGCGAGCGAGTCATCTCGGCGGAGTTCGACCGCGGTGCCCTGCCCCGCGGCCCGCGACGCGGCGGCGCCCAGAAGCGCGGCCAGCCCCGAGAGCAGACGCTCGGTGCTCGCGGCGCACGCGACAACGATCCTGCCCGGGCTCGCCTCGGCGAGCCTGCACTGGGCCAGCAGCGCGCTGGCGCCCGGGAGCGATTCGCTCTCCTTGAGGAACCTCGCCCACAGCCCGGCGGCATCGGCGGGACCACGCGACACGATCACCGAGTCCGATTGCGCGGGGGTGGTGACAGGGCCGGCAATCGGGGCGACGACGGGGCTTGCGAACGGGGTCGTCGGTGGCGGTGGCTCCGGAGAACGCGTGGGCGGGACGGGCGCGACGCTCGGCCGATCGGCCGCGTCGCTGCTGCCCGGGCGGTCTCCGGTCAGCGTTTTTTTGCCGGGGCTCCCGCGGGGCTCATGCCCGGCCTGGGCGGGACGTGCACCTGGCCCGCGGGCGGCTGCGCCGGACCGGCGGTGGCGCCGCGGGCGGTGAGGATGCCCGTGACGTCGGCGAACTTTTCGCTGAAGGCCAGGCGGACGATCATCGCGTCGATGAGCGCCCGCGGGACGCTGGAGTTTTTCGCGGCCTTGGCGATGCTCTCGACCAGCGCGATCATGTAACTGAGCCCCGCCGCATCGAAGCGGGCCGACTGGGCGATCGCCACATCGCGGCCCTCGCCGGCGAGCTCGACGAGTTCGGTCTTCTCGCCGCAGGCCTGCAGGACCATGAGATCGCGCATGCGTTCGGCGAGCGTGGTGCAGAAGAGGTCAAAGCCCGTGCCCTTGCGGAAGAGCGTGTCGGCGGTCTCGAGGGCGGCGCGCGGGTTGGCCAGGGCGATGGCGTCGACGAACTCGACCATGAGCGTGCGGTCGGCCAGGCCCAGGAGCCCTTCGAGGAGCGTGACGGTCAGGTGCTTCTGCCCCGAGGCCAGGAGGCGCTCGACCAGGCTCAGCGCGTCGCGCATGGAGCCGTTGGCCAGGCGCGCGACCATGAGCAGCACCTCGTCATCGAAGCGGATGCTCTCCTGCGTCAGCACCTCGCGCAGGTGCCCGGCGATCTCGCCTGCCGAGATCGGGCGGAAGTCGAACCGCTGGCAGCGGCTCTGGATCGTCGCGGGGACTTTGTGGGTCTCGGTGGTGCAGAGGATGAACACGACGTGGTCGGGCGGTTCCTCCATGGTCTTGAGCAGCGCGTTGAACGCCGCGTTCGAGAGCATGTGGACTTCGTCGATGATGTAGACCTTCTTGCGCCCGCGCATGGGGCGGTAGCTGGCGTTGGCGATGAGTTCGCGGGCGTTATCGACGGAGTTGTTGCTGGCCGCGTCGATCTCGATCGTGTCGGTGTCCTGACCCTGCATGACCGAGCGGGCGATGGCGGGGTCGTTGTCGGGGTTGTTCAGCGCGTTGGCGAAGATGCGGGCGGTGCTGGTCTTGCCCACGCCGCGGGTGCCCGTGAAGAGGTACGCGTGCGCCACGCGGTTCTGCGCGATGGCGGACTGGAGCGTCTGGGCGATGGTGTTCTGGCCGACCAGTTCCTGGAAGGTCCGGGAGCGGTAGCGCCGCGCGAGCACGGTGTACGTCATAGGGCCAATGCTACCGCGCGGATTTCACGGCGGGGCCGCAAAGTTCCCCCTTGGCCCCGTCGCCCGCGGCTGGCCGCATCGGGAGGGCCGCACGGGACTGGCCGCATCGGGCCGGCCGCATCGGGCCGGCCCCAGGCTTCAGCGTGCGGGCATCGCGATGCCCTGCATGCCCGAGACGCCCTCGAGAATCGGCGTCAGGAACGCGTCGTTGGCGAAGCCCGCGCCCTTGGGCGTGTTTTCCGCGTACCGGACCACGACGAGTTTGTACGCCGGGACGATCAGCAGCCGCTGCTTGCCCAGACCCGCGGCCATGTACACCTGCAGGGGCTTGCCGTCGGGCCCGGTGATCGGGCGAGTTTCGTTCATCTGGTTCCGCAGCCGAGCCCGCACGCCCGCGGCGCGGTTGCCGCCCTCGTCGCCTTCCTGCCCTGCGGCGGAGTCGCTGAGCAGCCACCAGGTCAGGCCGTAACTGGGGTTGGTGGCGCTGGGCTTGAAGCACTCGCTGAGCAGCGCGGGGTCGAGGCGCTGATCGAGCGAGCCGTCGGGCTTGCGCAGCGCGCCGCCCAGTCGGACGAACTCGCCGAACGCGGCCCACTGGCGAGCGGTGAAGCGGAACCCGCCGGGGAGGTTGGGATTGCCCGCGCGATCCTGTCCGATGTTCAGGCGGCCCGATGGCAGGCCGCAGGGCGTGAAGACTCTGGTGGTCATGTACGCGAGGATGGTTTTCTCGGGGCGGTCGCTCTTTTCGAGTTTGCGCTGGAGGAACTCCCCGAAGGCGTAGAAGTGTGATGAGCCGTACTCGAAGCGATCGCCCGGCGCGTGCTTGCAGGGAGTGGAGACGACGTGGGCGAATTTGTCGTCGACGGACTGGCTGCCGCGGAGTTGGTCCATTTTGGTGTTTCGGCCCGGGCCGAGCGCTCCGCCGCCGGGCGCGCCGCGTGTGCCGAGGGTGGCCTCTGCGGGGTCCAGGCCGCTGGAGAGCGTCAGCAGGTGACGCACGGTGATCTTGCTCTTGCGCGGGTCGGTCTTCCAATCGGTGATCGTGTCGCTGACGACCTCATCGAGCGAAGAGATCAGGCCGTCCTGAATCGCGGCGACGGCGGTCACGCCCGTGAAACTCTTGGTGCCGCTGGCCAGCGGGTGAGCGCGTTCGGCGCTCCAGCCGTTGGCGTAGTCCTCGTGCACGACCACGCCGTCGACCATGATGAGCACCGCACGGCCAGAGAACTCCGTCGAGTAGGCCGCGGCCTTGGCAAAGGCCTTGGTCGCCTCGGCGGGCACGCTCGTGGTGCGGGGCGTCGGCGAAGCGGGGGCCGTGGGGGCCGCGGGCTTGTCCTGGGCGACGGCTCGCTGTGCCGACCAGCTCCAAACCAGCGTCAGGATGATCGTCGCGACGGTTGTCAGAATGGATGCGGGCATGAATGGACTCCGCGAGCGGAAAGGACGGGTGAGGGGACCGCGGGCACCATCGCCCGCCCGGGTTCAACGGGCGTGAGGCTCGCGGATTGCCCCGGATCGCCAGAACCGCGATCCGGCGTGGTCCGGGAACGCCACGGCACGCCGAACGGGCAGTACCCTCTGGGCATGACCACTCTATCGCCAGCGACCAGCACCGCCAAGCCGACGGCCGGGCGCACGCCCTTTGACGTGCGGACCGATGCGTTGTTCGATCAACTGCGTCGCGACGGTCTGTGGAAGCACCTTCAGATGCTCGATTCGCCGATGGACGCGTCGGTGCGGATGCGGCGCGACGACGGGTCTTTCCGCGATGTGCTGTGCTTCTGCAGCAACAACTACCTCGGGCTGGCCAATGACCCGGAGGTCATCGAGGCGGGCATCGAGGGGCTCCGCAGGTACGGCGCGGGCACCGCGAGTGTGCGGTTCATCTGCGGCACGTTCTCGCCGCACGAGACGCTCGAGCGGTCGATCGCGCGGTACATGGGCACCGAGGCGTCGTACACGTTCGTGTCGGCGTGGACGGCCAATGAGGCGGTCTTCCCGACGCTGTGCGAGCCGGGGGACATGATCATCTCCGATGAACTCAACCACGCGTGCATCATCGACAGCATCCGCCTGGCCACGACGATCAAGAAGGGCCTGCACAAGAGCGTGTACCGCAACAACACGCTCGAGGGTGAGAAGAGTCTGCGTGCGGCGCTCCAAGCGGCGCGTGCGAACAAGGACGTGACGGGGCAGATCTGGGTCGTGACCGACGGCGTGTTCAGCATGGAGGGCTCCATCGCCGATCTGCCCGCGATGCGGGCTCTGTGTGATGAGTACAACGCCATGCTCGTCGTCGACGACTCGCACGGTCACGGCGTCATGGGCACACTGGGCCGGGGCACGCACGAATACTGGGGCATGATCGACGGCGGATCGCACGCCGGACGCGTTGACCTGTTCACCGGCACGCTGGGCAAGGCGCTGGGCGGCGGCGCGGGCGGGTTCGTCGCGGGCAGCAGGAGGGCGATCGACCTGATCATCCAGCGCGGCAGGCCCACGCTGTTCTCCAACGCGCTGCCCGTGACGGTCGCGTGTTCGGCGAACAAGGCCATCGAGATCACGCTGCGCGAGCCGCAGCGCGTGCAGCGCCTGCGCGACAATGTGCAGTACGCCAGGACGAAACTCAAGGCTGCGGGCTTCGATGTCCTGCCCAGCCCGACCGCCATCTGCCCGATCATCGTTCACGACACCGCCAAGGCCATCGCCATGAGCAAGCGTCTTCTGGAACTGGGCGTGTTCGTCATCGGCTTCGGCTACCCGGTCGTGCCCGAAGGCCACGCCCGGCTGCGGTGCCAGATTTCGGCGGCGCATACGATGGGGCATATCGATGCGCTGGTCGATGCGCTCAAGCGGATTTGAGCGAGCGCGGCACGCTGAAGGAGTCCAAAGTGTCAAGGATCAAGCCGTCACGACCGACTCCGGCGATCGCCAGCGTCACGCGGGTGGGCCCGCCCCAGCGGTGGAAGGTCGGGAAAGTGCTGGTCAAGCAGCGGCGCGGCGTTGCTGGCAGTGCGAGCGTCTCAACGCTCGACACGATCGCCGCGACCGGCCCAAAGCCCGCCGAGCTCGCCGCCGCGATTCTTGATGTCCCGGTGAGCATGATGTCCGGCTCCGCGAAGCTCGCGATTGTCCGGGAGATTTCCGAACCTCGGCTCCGCAGGCTGGACAAAGCCTTCCGTGTGGTGGTGAAGTTTTTCGGCGGCGACCGAGAAGAGGCGGCCAGCTGGATGGGCTCGCCGGCGATCGCGCTCAACAACCAGCCCCCAGCCGTGATCGCCGCGACGCCCGACGGCTTGGCGCGGATCGAGGCGTTGCTGGATCGTCTGGCGCACGGAATCCCCGCGTGAGCATCACGCTTTGGCGCATCTGCAAGCGGGACTTCGCCAGGACCATCTTCGATGGTGCCGGCGCGGCAACCCATCCCGGTCGATGGAACACCGCCGGAGTGCCGGCGTTGTATTGCTCCGCGTCGCTCCCGCTTGCGGTGTTGGAGGTGCTCGTTCACCTCCGCAGCGCTCGCGTGCTGCGGGAGTACGTCTTCGCCTCCTTGCGAATCGATCCGTCTCACGTGGTGGATGTCCGGGACGACGTCGCCGCCATGATTCGGACTGGCGATGTTCCGGGCGAAGACATCACAAGAGCGATCGGCGTCACCGCTTTCGCTCAGCGAGTTGCCGCGCTCAGGGTTCCCAGCGTCGTTCTCCGCAGCGAGCACAATGTCGTCCTCGATCCCCGTCACCCGGCGGTGATGCGCGCCGCGAAGTCGGCACCACAACCGCTCCCGATTGATTCGCGCATCCTCGCGTTGACGGCAACGTCCTGACTTCCCATGCGTCTTGTCATCCAACGCGTCCGCTCCGCATCGGTCTCCGTCGCCGGCGACGTCCGCGCCCGCATCGGCGTCGGCCTGCTCGTGCTCGTCGGGTTCGATGTCGCCGACGCTCGCGATTGCATCGCCTGGGGCGCCGACAAGATCGCGAATCTGCGCATCTTCGAGGACGATCAGGGCAAGATGAACCGCTCGGTGTTGGATATCGCCGGGAGTGTGCTGCTGGTGCCCAACTTCACGCTCGCGGGCGATGCGCACAAGGGGCGACGCCCGAGTTTCGACCGGGCGATGCGCCCCGAGCACGCCGAGCCCATGTTCAATGCGATGGCCGAGTCGATCGCCGCCGCGGGCGTGCCGACGCAACGCGGCGTGTTCCGTGCGGAGATGCTCGTCAGCCTTGAGAACGACGGCCCGATCACGATCGTGCTCGACCGCCCGCCGAGCAACGGATCGCAAGTTGCCTCGTCTCCCGGCACGCCAGCCGGCACATCCCCCGGATCGCCCGCCTGATCACTTGCTCTCTTGCACCACGCGATCGAGGAACTTCTTCTCGCTCTTGGTGTACTTCTCGAACGCCTCGGCGAGCCTGGCCTGCACCGCGCGGAGCGTCTCGGCGTCGGCCGGTGTGTGCCCGGCCTCCATCGCCGCGAGCATGCTTTCGACCGATGCGCTGGCGGCGCGAAGGTCACTGGCCGACTGCGCAAAGGCGCGGGCCGCCTCGAAGACCAACTCCTGCTCCATCTCGCGTCGACTTGGCGTGTAGAGCAATCGCCAGGGGTTCCGGCGGACTTCCGTCATCGTCAGCAGCAACTGGTCGCTGCTCAGGCGCGCGTTGGCGATCATGATGCGAAGTTCGGGCCCGAGTTCGGCCATCAGCGCGTTGGTGCGCTGGCCGACCTCGTTGAACTCCGCCAGAGCCCCCTGCGCCTCCTTGACGCTGGCGGCGACGCGGTCGTACAGATCCTTGTTCATCTTGTCCGCCAGCTCGCGAGCCGACTCGAAGATCGAATCGATACGCGGGCGGTTGGCGTCGATGAGCCGCTGGAGACCGGAGAGAAGCCCTCGCGCCTCGCGGGCACGCTGCGCCGCCTCGTCGGTGGCGGTCTCGATGTTGACCATCGAGCGGTCGATGTTGGGCGTCCATCGGCGAACGCCCGCGCGAACCTCGCCGGAGATCGCCTTGGCGTCGTCGGTGAAGACCTCCACGTTGTGCATGATCGGATCGACCTTTTCGGTGGCCTTGGCCAGCCGATCGGCCATCTCCGCGCCGCGGCGGAGGATCAGCCGCAGTTGGTCGGCCTGTTCCTGCTCGTACCCGGCTTGCGTGAGGAACGAGGGCGGGGCGAGCTTGCCCGGGAGGCTCTCGCCCTGACGGAGCACGCCGTCGTCGCCCGGGCTCAGCGTCAGCAGCGACGGGTCGCCCACGTTGGGAATGTTGATCGATCCGCTCGAGCCGAGCAGGGGCAGTTGCAGAAACGGGCGCGCGTTGCGATAGAGCGTGACCTCCGGGGTCATGACGATGTCGACGGCGATCGCGGTCTTGCGGGGAGAGTCCTCCGGCAGGAAGCGCAGGCCCGCAACACGCCCGACGCGCCGCCCGCCGACCTTGATGATCGAGCCCGCCTCCAGGCCCTCGGCGCCGTCGCCGATGGTGAACTCGACGACATATCGCGAGGAGTACTTGAGGTTCTCCGTCACACCCGCGAGGATGAGCACCGAGCCGATGATCATCACGAGCCCGAAGGTCACGAGCAATCCTGCGGCCAGTGCGTTTCTGCTGCTGCGTGCGCTCATCGTGCTCCCTGCTGGCTCTGCGTGCCGCGATCGGTGCGGCGTGCTCGTTGTGACTCGTTCCGGCTCGTGTCAGGTTCCTCTAGTCGCGCCGCCGCGTCGCCTGGACCGTCGGGACCGAGCTCATCGCCGGCCCGCCGCCCAGGAGGTCATCAGCATAGTTCGTCGCGTCACGGCGCTGCGTGATGGGGCCCTCGGCATCTCCCCGCAGGAACTGGCGGATGATCCGATCATCGATCGAGAGGTCCTCCAGCCGCGGGCCGTTGAGTTTGCGCAGCGCGTCGAACCACGCCAGGTCGGCGATCTTCAGCACCCGGCCCTTGTCGAGCATCACCATGCGGTCGGCGATGGTGAACGCGCTGTCCATCTCGTGCGTGACCACGACGCTCGTCACGCCCAGGCCACGGGTTGTGTTGAGGATCAACTGGTCGATCTCGGCACTCGTGACCGGGTCCAGCCCGGCGCTGGGCTCGTCGTAGAAGAGGATCTGCGGGTCCAGCGCCATCGCCCGCGCCAGGCCCGCGCGCTTCTTCATTCCGCCGGAAATCTGCGACGGGAACTTGTCCGCGTGCTCGCGAAGGCCCACCTGCTCGAGTTTCATCTTCACCGTGATGTCGATGATCTCTCGCCCCAGGTCCGTGTGCTCCTCCAGCGGCAGGGCGATGTTCTCGGCGATGGTCATGGAGTTGTACAGCGCGCCGCTCTGGAAGAGGATCCCGAACTTCTTGCGGACCTCGTCCATTCCCTGTTCGTCGAGTTTCGACAAGTCGCGTCCGAAGAGTTCGACGGTGCCCTCGTCGATGGTCAGCGAGCCGATGAGGCAGCGCAGCAGCGTGCTCTTGCCGCAGCCCGAGCCGCCCATGACCACGAGCGTCTCGCCCGGGTAGATGTCCAGGTCCACGCCGTCGAGAACCGTCCGCCCGTCGAACCGCTTGACCAGCCCGCGGATGCGGATCGTCGGCGTGCTTCCATCGCCCCCACCCCAGGGCGCGGGGCGCACAGCATCTGCCGGCTTGGGTTCGGGACCGCTCACAAGCAGACTATACCGGGAGCGGCCCGACTCCCGCCCTGTACCCGCCGATATCGACCGTGCGCCCCCCTCCCCCCCAAGGCAGGCGGCTTGGCGGAAAGTCGCTCAGGTGGGCCGCCGCAGCACGGCCGCAACCGGGCGAGACTGACCCGAGGGCGGGGCCAAGGGGGCCCCGTCCGGATGTCGCCCCGAACGGGTGATTGTGCACGCTCGGAGTTTTCATGCTTCCGAGGCCGATAAGGCGGGGAGTTTGGAGCGGCGGATTTGTGGTCAGGCGGCGGATTCCGGGGTAGCCCCTCCACGCCCTCAATTCGGTGGCCCGTGCGCGGGTCCTGCGAGGGGATGCGGTGTGCATCGATTGATTCAGTATTCCTTCTGACTTGGAGACTCGCCCGTGGGAACCTCGAAGAACTTGGCGATCGGTCTTTTGGCGATGGTCATGGCCGCCGGCACGGCGAGTCCGGTGCTGGCCAACCCCGGCACGGCGTTTACGTATCAGGGGGAAATCCGCTTCCAAGGCCTGCCGCTGTTCAACGCGGCGGATGTCGAGTTCCGGCTGTTCGACGCGCTGACGGGCGGGACGCAGATCGGCCCGACGCTCCAGACGCTGAACCTGACCCCGAGCAACGGCCGTTTCGCCGCGTCGCTGGACTTCGGCGTCAACGCGTTTGATGGCAACGGTCGGTACCTGGAGATCTCGGTCCGCACGCCCGCGGGCGTCGGCTCGTACATCACGCTGAACCCCCGGACCACGCTGCGTCCGACGCCGTATGCGCTGTACGCGCTGAACGGCAACCCCGGTCCCATGGGCCCGCAGGGCCCGATCGGTCTGACCGGTGCAGCCGGCCCCGTTGGCCCGCAGGGCCCGATCGGCCTGACCGGCGCGACCGGCCCGGCTGGCCCGATGGGTCCGACCGGCCCGATGGGTGCAACCGGTCCGCAGGGCCCAGCTGGTACCAACGGCCTCGACGGTGCTCCGGGCGCGCAGGGTCCGGCCGGCCCCGCGGGTGCAACTGGCGCGACTGGTCCGCAAGGCCCCGCCGGCAGCAATGGGCTTGATGGCGCTCCTGGCGCGCAGGGCCCGGCTGGTCCCGAAGGTCCGCAAGGTCCGATCGGACTGACCGGTGCGGCTGGTCCGGCTGGCGCGATGGGTGCAACTGGCTTGACCGGCGCGACCGGCCCGCAGGGCCCGATCGGCTTGACGGGCGCGACCGGTCCCGAAGGCCCGATGGGTCCGCAAGGGCCCGCAGGCATCAACGGCACGAACGGCCTCGATGGTGCGCAGGGTCCCGCTGGCCCGACCGGCGCACAGGGTCCGATCGGTCTGACCGGTGCGGCTGGCCCGATGGGTCCGACAGGCCCGATGGGTGCAACCGGCTTGACTGGCCCGCAGGGTCCGGCCGGCACCAATGGCGTTGATGGGGCTGCTGGCCCGCAAGGTCCAGCTGGTACCAACGGCCTCGACGGCGCTCAGGGTCCCGCCGGCCCGCAGGGTGCGACCGGCCTGACCGGCGCGACTGGTCCTCAGGGTCCGCAGGGTGACACGGGTCCGCAGGGTCCGGCTGGCGCGAACGGTACGAACGGCCTCCATGGCGCTCCCGGTGCGACCGGTCCGCAGGGTCCGGCCGGTACCAACGGCTTGGACGGCGCTCCCGGCGCACAGGGTCCCGGCGGCCCGCAGGGTGCGACCGGTCTGACCGGCGCGACTGGCCCGCAGGGTCCGCAGGGTGACACCGGCCCGCAGGGTCCGGCCGGCACCAACGGCCTCGACGGCGCTCCGGGCGCGACCGGTCCGCAGGGCCCGGCCGGCAGCAATGGGCTTGATGGCGCTCCCGGCGCGCAGGGCCCTGCTGGCCCGCAGGGTGCGACTGGCCTGACCGGCGCAACCGGCCCGGCTGGTCCGATGGGCGCGACTGGCCCGCAGGGCCCGGCTGGCACGAACGGCCTTGATGGCGCTCCCGGCGCGACCGGGCCGCAAGGCCCCGAAGGCCCGATGGGTCCCCAGGGCCCGCAGGGTCTCGCCGGCACCAATGGTGTTGATGGCGCTGCTGGCCCGCAGGGTCCTGCTGGCACCAACGGCACGAATGGCCTCGACGGTGCGCCGGGCGCTCAGGGTCCGATCGGTCTGACCGGTGCGGCAGGCCCCGCTGGTCCGATGGGCGCGACTGGTCCGCAGGGCCCCGCCGGCACCAACGGCCTCGATGGCGCACAGGGCCCCGCAGGCACGAATGGCACCAACGGCCTCGATGGCGCTCAGGGCCCCGCTGGCCCGGCAGGCCCGCAGGGTGCCACTGGCCTGACCGGCGCGACCGGCCCCGCCGGCCCTCAGGGTCCGAGCGGTGCGATGGGTGCGACTGGTGCCACGGGCGCAACTGGTGCAACCGGTCCCGCTGGTCCGCAGGGGCCGACAGGGCCCGCGGGCGTGGTCGCCGCGACCGCTCCGCTGGCTTATGACGGCGGAACCCAGACCGTTTCGATCCAGTCCAACGGCATCACCAATGCCCAGATCGCCAACCGCACGCGTTCGGTCGTGATCCCCGGCGGCGCGTTCGCCGCGGCATCGGGCTATGGCGCGGTGAACTTCAGCGGCGGCCGCGGGCGCGTCATCGGGGCGCGACTCGATGACGGCTCGAACAACGTCACCTCCACCATGATCACCGTGCCGCGAGACTTCATCGCCGGCTCCGTCCCCACGCTGACCGTCTACTGGGGCACCGACGAGGGCGTCGGCGGCCGCGTCGGCAGCCTCGATGTCCGCTTCGACGCCTTCTCCGGCTCGCTCATCACCTCGACGACGTCGAGCATCACCCAGCGCGCCACCTTCAGCGGTTCGCCCACCCAGGGCGCAATCATCACCTCGACCGTCTCCACCTTCACCGGCTCACCGACGTGGAATCCGGGCGATGTCATCGTCCTGACCATCTCGCGTGACACCGCCGACTCCAACCAGGGTAACCTGTACATCGTCGGCGTCTCCTTTGATTACAACGCCGATATGTAATCTTCAGCACCTTCCTCGCGATCGAAAGGAGACCCTGTGATCCGATCCATTCTCAGCACCATCAACCCCGTCACGTTGGCGCTCATGCTTGTCGCCGCACTCTGCGCCGCGCCCGCCCATGCCCAGTCCGGCGGCGACTTCGACCTGACCTGGTACTCCGTCGACGGCGGCGGCGAGCAGGCCAGCGCGGGCGACCTGGTCGTCTTCGGCACCGTCGGGCAGACCGACGTTGACCAGCGGGCCGTCGGTGGCGGGTTCACCGTCGTCGGCGGCTTCTGGACCATTCCATTCCAGCCCAGCGTCTGCCCGGTGGACATCGCCAATACCGACGGCGAGCCCGGGGCCGACGGCGCGGTTGATAACGGCGACTTCACCCTGTTCTTCAATGCCTTCTTCGCCGACCTCAGCGACCCCATCCGCACCTACGCCGACGTCGCCAACACCGACGGCGAACTGCCGCCGGACGGCGCGATCGACAACGGCGACTTCACGCTGTTCTTCAGCATCTTCTTCCAGGGCTGCCCGTAAGGCCCGCCGAGCGACCATCTTTCTTGTCAATGCAGCAGGGCCCGCGTCGTTCGACGCGGGCCCTGTTCAGTTGGTCGTCGCATGTCGGCGTGGAGATCCATCGCCACGCCCGGCGATCACGCGGCCAGGCGTGACGGCTTGTGGCCGGTGCTCTGCTCGCGGGTGGTTGCATCCTGCGTCTGCTGCTGCGAAAGGCCCATCGCCTGGGCGACGTTCTCGATGGTGCTCGACCAGGCCTGGCTCAGCGCGGGGGTCCAGGTCTCGGGGGTCTGGGTGCTCCAGGCTTCGAGGAACGCCTGACGCAGCGGCTCGCGCACGTCGCTCTGTTCGGGCGTGAGGTTGAGCAGTCGGCCAAGGTCCTGTGCGTGCGCCAGCGAGCGGTCGGTGCCCAGGTAGCGCGTGAGCATCGCGACGTGATACGCGACGTGACGCTGCGTGCCGCGGAGGGCGGGATTGGGCAGTTGGGCCTTGAGGCTCGGCACACGCCGGGCCAGCGCACGCAGGAAGTGCTCGGCGAATGGGGCGAGCAGCGGCGTTGACGCCGACAGGTGCGAGCGGACCAGTTGCACGTGCGCGCCGGTCAGGGGCTCGGGCAGCGGCTGGTGGTGGGTGGTGGCTGGCGCGGGAGTGAGGTTCAACGTGGTGGAGAGGTTCGGGGTGGTGGTCGAGGGTTCGGGACGTCGCGACATGCTGTGTGCTCCGTGGGTGTGCCGACGCGAGGGGGAAGTCCGACGCGCCGCGTGATTCATCGTCGGCCCGGCGCGACGCGTTCTGCGGGCGCGGAGGTCGTCAGGAGCGGGGCGACGCGTTGCCCAGAGCGCGGCAGCGGGCACAGATTCACGCCCAGGCGGACCAAAGCGGCGCGTTGAGTCCGAGAACGCGGGGACGCCGGGGGGTCACGTATCATCCGGCTCTCACCGACCCCCTCCGGAGTATGCGGATGAAACTCAAGTCCCCGATGATCATGGTCTGTTACGGCCTGCTGATGCTCGCCGGCGGTGGATACGCCTTCTCGCAGGCGCCCGATCCCTCGCGCGCCATGACCGCGGTGATCATCACCGGCGCGGTGTGCGCGGTGATGATCGTGCTGGCGATCATGAGCGCGATGATCAATCGCAGCCGCGTCGTCGGCATGATCGGCATCCACGTCGCGATCATCGTGCCGTTGCTCGTCGTTGCGGTGCTCACTCGGCAGAGTTTCGCAGCGTCGGGAAGCGTGGACCGCTACCGCGCCGCGTCGGCGGAGTTCGAGAAACTCCGTGCCGCGGGCACGCTCCCCGAGGGCACCGACAGCCCCGAGTCGTTCATCCGCCTGCGCAACGACGAGGCGTTCCGCGCCGCGGTCGTCGCGGGCACGGCCAGCGACGCCGACCCCGCCGCACGCGCCTCGTGGGAGCGGGCCAACTCGATCCCGGATCACGACCGCTCGTACCTTCGCAACACGCTGATGGCGCTCAGCGGGCTGAGTTTTCTTGCGTTCGTCGCGATTCTGCTCACGCGGCCCCGGGCCGAGCAGCGCGGGGCGTTGTCGTCGGGCGTTGCCCCATGAGCCGGGTTCTGCCGAGGGTTCAGCGACTGGTCGTCAAGATCGGCAGCGCCGTGCTCGCGCCCGATGGGCAGCTCGACCCGGCGAATGTGCGGCGGCTTGCCGACCAGTTTGCGCGTGTGCACGCCTCGGGCGTGCAGATCACGATCGTGTCGTCGGGCGCGGTGGCCAGCGGCTTCCGTGCGCTGGGGCTCGAGTCGCCTCCCAAGGCCATCGCGCAGAAGCAGGCCGCCGCGGCGGTAGGGCAGCCCCGGCTCATGGCCGCGTGGCAGGAGGCGTTCGCTCGGCATGACATCGCCACGGCGCAGGCGCTGTACACGGGCGAGGACCTGCAGTCTCGCCGGCGGTTCCTGAACACGCGCCGCACGCTGGCGGAACTGCTCGATCGACGCGTGATCCCGATTGTCAACGAGAACGACACGACGAGTTTCGATGAGATCAAACTCGGCGATAACGATCGGCTCTCGGCCCTGACGGCGGACCTTGTCGCGGCGGACCTGCTGCTGATCCTCTCGACGGCGCACGGGCTGTATCGCGCCGGCACACGCAGCGAGGTGATCCCCAGCGTGTCGGCACGCGAGTTGCTTGAGGCCGAGCGGCACATCAGGCCGGAGAAGAGCGCCACGGGCGTTGGCGGGATGACGACGAAACTGTCGGCCGCGGGTTATGCGAGTTCGTGGGGCATCCCGACGATCGTCGCGGGCGGCGCGCTTGATGACGTTGTATCGCGCGTGCTGGCGGGCGAGGTCGTGGGCACGCTCTTTGAGGCCCGCCCGCGCCGCACCGCGGCGAAGAAGCGCTGGCTCCACGCGGCGGCACGCGCCGCGGGCGTGATTATCGTCGACGACGGCGCCGCGCGGGCGATCACCCAGCGCAACGCGAGCTTGCTCCCCGGCGGGATCGTCAAGGTCGAGGGCGACTTCGACGCGGGCGCACCCGTCGAGGTCCGCGACCGCGCCGGCACCGCCCTGGCCCGCGGCGTGACGAGCTACTCCAGCGCCGACCTCACGCTCATCCGCGGCAAGCGTTCAAGCCAGATCCAGAGCATTCTCGGCTCGTGCTACAGCGAAGAGGCGATCCATCGGAATGATCTGATGATGCTGGGGTGACCGAGCATGCAATGCTCGCCAGACGCCGGCCCTGAGGCTCTGCGAAGGGCCGGATGGGCTGGGTATCCGGATCTTCGTCGAAGACTCCTCAGATCCGGCGTCCGGAAGCAAAGAAAACGCGGGCGGATCCCTTCTGGGACCCGCCCGCGCCACAACCAGGCACACAGGAGACACCGATTCGTTTCGACCTTGACGGGCTGAGAGAGTGGTCTCTGATCCGCTCATCCATGCCTGTGTGCCCGGGCACCCGTCAAGCGTCGTGGGAGATTGTCGCATTCAAGGCTGTTGGTCACTTCGTCGATTCCTCAGGCCTGCTCATCGCTGGAGTCGTCGGCCGGGCCCTGGCTCTGCTTCTCCAGCAGCTTGCGCAGGTACTGGTTCTCGCGGCGGGTCGCTTCCAGATCGAACATGATGTACTTGACGCTCAGGCGCAGGTAGTCCAGCGAGTCCTGGAGTTCCGCGACCGTCTTCTTCATCCGTGAGTGGCGGTCCTTGGCCTCGTCGGCGAGCTTGGTCAGGCGGGCCTTGTCGTCGGCGGGCAGGGAACCGATCTGCTCGAGGAGGTCACCGAGTTTCTTCTGAAAGTCCTGCTCGTTCATGGGCGTCTCTCCGTGTCTGGGGTTTGTGGCCGGGGGTCAAACAGGCCCCTCGGCGGTATGTGTTCTCTTTCCCATCCGGGTCGGGGTGGGCTTGCAACCGCGTTGGCGGGTGCACAGGAACACAGAACAACCGCTGGGCCGCGGATGCCGCGACGGCGTGCCAGACGATGACGATCCGAGAATATCGCCCACCAGGCTTGAAAATCGAGGATCTGGTCAGGCCGGGGTGCTCCCGGACGTTGCCGGGGTGCGACGGGTTGTGCGGGCTGTTGCCTTTGGTCAACGCGCGCTGTCGAAGCGCCTCAACACGTTCTGTGCGTTCTTGGGGGCGGTTCGGGTCAGTTCGCGGAGGGCCAGGGGGTCGTTCTTCTTCACTTCCATGATGAGCTTCTTGAGGTGCTCATCTCGGACGAAGACGAATCGGCGATACAGGTCTTCCAGTTCGTGACGGCTGAAGCGGGTCATGGGGTCGCGCAGGCCGGTCTGGACCGCGGCCCAGTCCAGCAGCGCCCCGCCGTGCTCGCTGTAGCGGAAGAGCAGGAGCGTCGCCTTGAGCCGCTGGACCGGCCCGACGAACGGATCGGTGCAGGCGTCGGGCAGGCGGGCCATGACTTCCTTGACATTCCCGGCCATGTGCTGCATCAGCGGGTCGTCGGCGGGGGGCGGCTCGGCCTGGATCCTTGGGGCGTCCTCGGCCGGGACAAGGTTCGCAAGGGCGCTGGTGATGGTCTTGACCCCCGCACGGTCGAAGCGGATGGTCAGCCGCTGCGCGGGTTTGCCCTCGTAGGGCTCGTTAACCGCTCCGCTGATGACGCCGACACCCCACTCGGGTCGGTCCAGATGCACCACGCGGTCGCCGAAGGTCCATTGTTTGAGCAGCATGAAAGTCTTCCTGACTGAGCACGGCCAGAGCCGGGGATACGCAGCGTGTACGACTGGTGCGTCGGAGGTCTGAGGGACAGAGGCAAGCGAAAAGAGGCGGGGGCGGCGGGGCCGGCGGACAAGGCTCGGGCGGCAAAACGGGGGTCGTCGGATGACCATCTGCGCACGGCGGTCGGTGCTCGGGGGGCAGTGATCGACCGGGCTCAGAGCCAGCGACAGCGTGCCGCGACGGTCTGTGGATATGGGCGTCCCGCCGGGGGGATAGTGCCCTCGGCGACTCAACGAACACTCACGAACGAGCCCCTGATCGAGTCATCGGCCCGGTGTCTCGGCACATTCCTCGTGCCGAGTCGCGCAAGCCGAAATAACTGCGTACTGCGTGGACCTGTCAACGGTCGAGACGAACACCAAGTCTGGATGCTGGTCTCGGCAAATCTGACCAACCTTGGGCCGACGCCTTGGCTTGTGAGCCCATGCCTCGTGGTCAGATGCGAGCCTGAGAGGCTGGCAAGTGACATCACCGGGGATGATCTCCGCACGCCGTGATAAGGCGAGGGCACGCCGCAACCCGAGGGCCTCGGCGAAGGTTCCGAGCTGATGGACCAGCCCGGGAATCTGACGGTTCGACCCATCCCCCCGACGCGTCTAGTATACCCCCCAGCAATCGGCAGGCACGCAAGTCGGCCGACGATGGGGATAAGTTGGATGCCTGCACACGCGGGATCGGTGGCCCGAAGGATATCGGACCTGCGTGGCCTTGAACGCAATCGGCCCGGCCTGTTGGCGGGCTATAGATAGAGGGCAGATCGGTCGGAGTCGCGCACCTGCGACGCCGGCGACCGGTCGAACGACGCACCGGCACGCGAGCGAGCATGCTCGACTCGCGGCCATGGAAAGGAAGACACGATGATCGAGGCTCTGACCAGCGACGCCATCATCAACAAGGTCGGCGGGCGTTTCAAGCTGTGTGCACTGATCCAGCGTCGCCTGCTGCAGTTGATGGACGGGGCCCGCCCCATGGTCGAGCGCAACGGGCGTTCGGACCTTGAGGTGATCATCGACGAGATCCTTCAGGACAAGATCGCGCCCGTCTTCGATGAGAACGATGCGGACACGCGTGCGGCCCTGCCGCAGTTGGCGTCGAAGAACTGAGCCGGCTGGCGTGCGCTCTCCGGAGCGCTGGCCGCGCGCGGTCGGGGCGGTGAGCGAGGCGAGATCGGCGTGGGCGGAAGGGCCGGTGCGGCCCGGTGCGGCCCGGTGCGGGTGGTGAGTTCCGGGGCAGGCCATGACCACGCTCAAGAGCAAACGGATCGTGCTCGGAGTGACGGGCGGCATCGCGGCGTACAAGGTCGCGTCGGTGGCGTCGCGCCTGAGCCAGGACGGGCACGACGTGCGCGTGTGCATGACCGAGTCGGCGACGCGGTTCATCACGCCGTTGACCTTTCAGGCGCTGACGGGCAACCCGGTGTACACGTCGATGTGGGACCACATCGAGAACCAGGACCCGCAGCACGTCGCGCTGGCGCGCGGGGCGGATGTGGTGCTGGTCGCCCCGGCGAGCATGGACTTTCTGGCCAAACTCGCGGCGGGAATGGCCGACGACGTGGTGAGCCTGATCCTCTCGGCGGTTGACCGCACGCGGACGCCGGTGCTGCTGTCGCCGAGCATGAACAGCGTGATGTGGCAGCAGCCGGCCACGCAGCGGAACCTGGCGACGCTGCGGGGGGATGGGTACCGGATCATCGAGCCGGCGGAGGGCTGGCAGGCGTGCCGAACGGTGGGGCCGGGGCGGATGCCGGAGGCAGAGGAGTTGGTGGGGGAGGTGAGGCGGGTGGTGGGGTAGGGGGGAGGGGGCGGCATGATTCGCCGATCGTCCCTCGATAGAATGGACGCGATCATGCTCTTGAACGGCGTCACATTCCCGATGGACCGCATTGCCGAGATCTGTCGCCGCTACGGCGCGGCGAAGCTCTCGCTGTTCGGCAGCATTCTGCGCGACGACTTCCACGCCGGGAGCGATGTGGACATTCTGGTCGAGTTCGCGGCCACAACCCGCATCGGGCTCATCGGGGTCGCCAAGATGGAGGGTGAACTGGCCGAGGCGATCGGGCGCAGGGTCGACTTGCGCTCGGCGGGCGACCTGTCTCGATACTTCCGCGATGAGGTCGTGGCGGGCGCGAGGCTGCTGCATGCCGCGTGACCCGGCAGACATTCTCCGCGAAGACCAGATCCGACTCACGCACATGGTCGAGTCGGCCCGGCGGGCGGTGCGGATCGCGGCGGGGCTGACTGCCGCGACACTGGCGGCGGATGAAGTTCGGATGCTCGCCGTTGTCAAATCCATCGAGATCATCGGTGAGGCGTCGACCAAGGTCAGCACGGCGACCCAGCAACGTCTCCGGGCGATCGACTGGCAGGGCGTTCGGCAGATGCGCAATCGCCTGATCCACGGCTATGACACGATCGATCCGGCCCGGGTGTGGGATGCGCTGCTCATCGATGTGCCGCCGCTGATTGCTGAGCTGGAGCGTGCACTTGTGGCTTGGCCGACAAGCCCGCCGCATGAAACGTGACCTGTCGGGTCAAGATCCGTGGCGAACGGCGGCTCGTTTCGGCCACTCTTCACACCCTCACCTCCCCCGCCCCCAGCCCCTTGATCGCCTCGGCGTACTGCTCGCGCAGCGGTTCGACGACGTCCTTGATGAACCGCTCCGTCTGCTCGACGCTTCGGCCGACGTACTTCATCGGGTCCAGCACGCCGTCCCAGTCAAGTTCGGCGGACAGCGGCCCGCCGCGGGTGGTGCTCCAGAAGTGGCGGTCGGCTTTGAGGCGGTCGAGCAGGTCGTTGTCCTGGCCCTCCTGCTTGACGCGCAGGCCCGCGGCTTGGGCGTGCGTGCGGATGTGTTCGTGGTACTCCTGGCGGTCGCCGCCGAGTTTGACGCAGGCCATGAGGATGTTCTCGGTGGCCATGAACGGCAATTCGGCCATGAGGTTCTTGCGGACCATCGCCTCGTGAACGACGAGGCCCGATGCAACGTTGTGCATCAGGTCCAGCGCACCGTCGAGCGCGAGGAACGCCTCGGGCAGGCTCAGGCGGCGGTTGCTGCTGTCGTCGAGCGTGCGCTCGAGCCACTGCGTCGCGGCGGTGTCGTACGCGTTGCCGACGAGGTTCATGACGAAGCGCGTCAGGCCGCAGATGCGCTCGCAGCGCATGGGGTTGCGCTTGTAGGGCATGGCCGAGGAACCGATCTGCTTGTCCTCGAAGGGCTCGTCGAGTTCCTTGCGGTTGCAGAGCAGGCGGATGTCGGTGGCGATTTTGTGCAGATACGCCCCCACAGCGGCAAGTTCAGAGAGAATCTGGGCATCCTTGATGCGGGGATAGGTCTGCGTGCTTAAGTCAAAGGTGTTCGTTCCAAGGTGCTCGCGATCACCGAGTGCCTTGCGAGCATCCTTGCCGAACCGGAGATAGCACAACGCGATTTGTTCAAAGCGGTCGACGGCAGCGTGATCGTGCGCGAACAACTCCAAGAACGAGGCTTGGGTGCCCGTAGCGCCGCGGAAGCCCCGCAAGAAATGGCCCTCGGCGCCGGTCTCCCAGTTGCAATGCAGCCTCCAAAGGTCATAGGCCCACCCCGCCGCGCGACGGCCGACCGTTACGGGCTGAGCCGGCTGGTAGTGGGTAAAGCCAAGCGTGGGCAATCGCATCCATTGATGTGCAAACTGGCCGAGAGCGAGAATGGTGCCGACCAGCTTTGTTTCGAGAAGGAGCTTGGCCTCGCCCATGATCAGCAGGTCCGCATTGCACACCACATCCTGACTGGTCATGCCCAGGTGGATGATGCCCCTGGCCTTCGGGCAACTGTCGCCCAGCGCGTGGACGTGCGCCATCACATCGTGGCGGAGTTCGCGCTCGTGCTTCTCGGCGGCCTTCATCTCCTCATCGGTGATGCCACCCGGGCGGTTCACCACTGCGCGCAGCTCTTCCACCTGCTCCTTGCTCACCGGCAGGCCCATCTCGTGCTGCGCCTCGGCCACCGCCAGCCAGATCCGCCGCCAGGTGTTGAACTTGTGGCGGGGCGACCAGAGCGTCAGCATCTGCTTGCTCGCGTTCCGGCTGGCCAGGGGCGACGTGTACGTGTCGTAATCAGTCATCGAACAGGCCTCCTTGGCCGGGGGGACTCGGGCGGTCGGTGTCGGGACAGAGCGGGCTGCCGTGAGGCTGGAGTCCTTGCCAGCACGCGGCCGCGGCGAGCTTCAACGCGGGAACATCGTTGCGGATGACATCCCAGAGCACCACCGGATCGATGCTCGGACACTCCTCCATCAGGCTGTCGCGCAGAGCGATGATCGACGGCATGTTGCCGAGTTCGCGGGCGATGGCCGGCGCGTGCGTCCGTAGGCGCGTGGCGGCGTCGCCGATGATGATCAGACGGCGTTCGACGGCGTCCTGGCGTACTTCGTCGTCGAAGAACCGCTCACGCGTGACCCCCGCCGTGGCCCGCGAGATCCGCGCGCAGGACTCGAGCACCGCCCGAACATCTTCAGCCGGGTCACGCCGGAACATGGAGTTGCACCTCGCCCGGCACGGCGCGCCGGGCGTCGCGGCACCCGCGGGTCGGCTGCGGCTTGTCGCGGAGCGGGGCTGACATCGGAGCGAGTATATCGGGCCGTGCTGATGGGCCGATGTCGGGCCGGGTGTGGCGGTGCGGTCGCATGCTGGGGCACACGTGCGTAGGCAGAAGTGGATCGCCGCACCGAATGCGCCGAGCGCACCGAGCGCACCGTCGCGTGGCGTCCTTGGTCGACTTGGCACGGGCGATCCCCGGAATGGGCAGGCTCGCAGCGATCGCTTGCACAGTCGCGGCGAGTGTGCGATACTCCCTCCGCCCAATCCCCAGACGCTCTAGGTACGAGCCGGTGACCGGGCCCCGCGACGGCGGGCGTGGAGAAGCGACATGACCATGTTCGCGGCAATCGCGGCGATGACCAGGGCCACAGCAGCACGATCCGGCGCAATCGCCCGACGTGGCACGGGACACGCCAGCACGCTGGCGGTGCTTTCGGTGATCGCGGTGCTCGCGCTCTTCTTGGCGGTGCCGTCAGCGATGGCGCAGGCCGGTGACGCGACACCGCTCGCGCAGGCGGTCGAGCAGGCCGCGGCTCAGGCGGAGCCCGCCGTCGCCACGCTGAATTCGGGTGACACCGCGTGGATGCTCACCAGCACCGCGCTGGTGCTGTTCATGACCATTCCGGGCCTGGCGCTGTTCTACGGCGGGCTGGTCCGCAGTAAGAACATTCTCTCGACGCTGATGCACTCGTTTTTCTGCGCGATCATCGTCAGCGTGATCTGGTTCATCGCGGGATACTCGATCGCCTTCGGCCCGACGCAGGGCGGGCTGTGGGGCGGGCTCTCGCTGATGTTCCTGCGCGATCTGTCGCAGCCGGCCGGCCTGGCGCCGACGATCCCGCACTCGCTGTTTGTCATGTACCAACTGACGTTCGCGATCATCACGCCCGCGCTGATCAGCGGCGCGTTCGCGGAGCGGTTCCGCTTTGCGCCCTTTGCGGCGTTCACGGCGTTGTGGTCGCTGATCGTCTACGCGCCGCTGGCGCACTGGGTCTGGGGCGGCGGGTGGATCGCGACGACCTTCGGCGCGCTGGACTTTGCCGGTGGCACGGTCGTGCACATTTCTTCGGGCGTTTCGGCGCTGGTCTGTGCGTTGTACCTGGGCAAGCGCCACGGCTACGGGCACGAGCCGATGCCGCCGCACAACCTCCCGTTCACGGTTGTCGGCGCGGGCATGCTGTGGGTCGGCTGGTTCGGGTTCAACGCGGGCAGCGCGCTCTCGTCGGGCTCGCTCGCGAGCACCGCGATGCTCAACACGCACCTTGCCGCGGCCACCGCGGGTGTGGGCTGGATGCTCGTGGAGATGCTCCGCTCGCGTCACGCGACGGTGCTGGGCGTCGCCTCCGGCGCGGTCGCGGGGCTCGTCGCCGTCACGCCCGCTGCCGGGTTTGTCACGCCCATGGGTGCGGCGATCATCGGGCTCGTTGCCGGCGGGGTCTGCTATCTGGCCGTCTCGTTCAAGCCAAGGTTGGGCTACGACGACGCGCTGGACGTCGTCGGCGTGCACCTTGTCGGCGGCACGATCGGCGCGGTGCTCACCGGCGTCTTCGCCACCGCGCTGGTCAACCCGGCGATCAAGGATCTGGCTCTGGGGACGCCCGGCGGCTTGGTGGACGGGCACTGGAAACTCGTCTGGCAGCAGGTCGCCGCGGTCGGTGTGACGATCGTCTTCGCGGGCGTGGCGACGCTGGGGATCCTGATGGTCGTCAACCTGATCTGGCCGGTGCGGGCGTCGTTCAACGAGGAGACCCTGGGCATGGACCTGAGTCAGCATCGCGAGCGCGCGTATGTGCTCTCGGGCGGCGAGGCCGTGGCGGCGGCCGCGGCGGTGATGGCCGAGCCGCGAGCGGCC
>VYLX01000072.1_pt1 | contig 22241 bp, 22 predicted proteins | sample 5114181 | NCBI WGS metagenome assembly VYLX01 (sample SAMN12291812, study PRJNA351875) | freshwater metagenome | isolation source: freshwater lake | place: USA: Michigan, Sherman Lake | collected 2011-08-08
CCCGCCGTCGCCTGCGCTTCGGGCGGCGGCAGGCGCGGGTCCGGGTGGTCCAGCACGCGTGCCGTCTGCGCGGTGCGATACGCCTCCAGCCGAGCGCGGATCGCCGGCTCGGTCAATGCCAGGATGCTCGCGGCCAGCAGCGCCGCATTGATCGCGCCGGCCCGCCCGATCGCGAGCGTCGCCACCGGCACCCCCGCGGGCATCTGCACGATCGACAGCAGAGAGTCCACGCCCGCAAGAGCCTTGCTCTGCACCGGCACGCCGAGCACCGGCAGGCTCGTCATGCTCGCGCACATCCCGGGCAGGTGCGCCGCCCCGCCCGCGCCGGCGATGATCACACGCAGACCGCGCGACTGGGCCTGCATCGCGTACTCGGCCAGCAGCGCCGGTGTGCGATGGGCAGAGACCACCCGCGCCTCGAACGGCACCGTCAGGAGTTCGAGCATCTCCGCCGTGTGCCGCATCGTCTCCCAGTCCGAGTGCGAGCCCATGATGATCCCGACCGTCGGCGGGAGCGCGGGCGCTCGCGCGGCCGGGCCTGTGCGGCCTGCGCGGGGGGGTCGGCCTGTGCGGGGGGTGCGGGGGGTCGGGCGGTTTCGGCTCGTGCGAGGGGGCATGCGCGGAGTCTATCGGCCGGCGGCGGGGCCGGCGCGATCGGGCCCGGACGTACCGCCCGGCACGGAAGGTGTCGGGGGCAGCGGCGGCATCGGGTGCGTGGCGGCGAATGTCCGGATCGGCATGCTGCCCTGAAGTTCCGCAACGATCGTCCGAACCGTCGCGTCGATCGCCCCCGCATACGCCGACTCGGGCGTGCCCTCCGGCCCGAGCGTGCGCACAAACGCCAGCGGCACCAGCCGGAGTTCGTGCCCAAGCGCCCGGCACATTTCCGCCAGCGCCGCCGCCCACGGATGATCGGGCGGGGCGAAAATCGCCGGCACACGCCGCTCGGCCAGGCGTCCGGCCAGCGGCGCGAGTTCCGGCCGGACAACCGCGCGATCTCGCGATGGCAGCGTGACAAACTCGATCATCGCGCCGCGCGTGAGATACTCCAGGCTCGGCTCATCGCTGACGATCAGCGCCGGGTCGCTGGGAATCGTGCCGAGGATCTTGGATGAGTACTGGCCCAGCGTGCTCACGCGGTCGCGGTAGCGTTCGAGCCCGGCGTCGTACGGGGCCATGGTGTCGGGCGTGGTGCCGTCGATGGCGACCAGTGCCGCGTGGATCGCCGGGAGCATCTCGGCCCAGAGCGACGGATCCAGGTGCACGCCCGGCGCGGGCGCATCGGCGAGGGTGATCAGGCGTGACGGGTCGGGTGCACCAATGCGGACAATGCGAGCGATGCGGTCAACGCTGGGAGATGCGCCGCTGGGCACGGGCACGGGGCGCGGGTCGAGTGTGGCATCCAGCGCGATGATGAGGTCCGCCGAGCGCAGCAGATCGGCCGACGGCGAGTCGCCCAGCAGTTCGACACGCAGCGCGGGCAGGCGCGTGAAGGCGATGTGCCGCACGGCATCGAGCAGCACGGGCGAGGTGACGACGATCGTGCGCGCGGGCGCGGCGGGGGTGACGGGCCAACGCGGAATCTCGCCCGCATCGGGCAACTGTGTCGCGGAGCCGGGGGCGGAGTTGACCGCCGCATCGCGTCCCTGTGGCGAGCGCTCGCAGCCGAGCGGCGCGATGCTCAGCACGCCGAGCACAAGGGCCGGAACGAGCAGGATCGAGCGAAGAGGGGCAGAGAATCGGGCGCGAATGGGGGGCATGTCGGGCTCCCGGTGTGATCGACGGAGATCAGGGTAGATCGGCAAACTCGGCTAGGATCCCGTGTGAGCCCCGAGGGGACCGAGCCAGATCGAGGCGTGAACGCGAACGCCGGCGGCGACGCCGAGCGGCGCGATGCTGCACGCCCGCAGGAGGGCCGCGAGGCGCGTCAGGCCCGGCTGCTCAGGCTCGCTCGCGATCTTCCCGATGTTCCCGGCGTGTACCTGATGAAGAACGCCGACGGCGAGGTGATTTACGTCGGCAAGGCCCTGCGCCTGCCCGATCGTGTGTCGTCGTACTTCATTCCCTCGGCGGACCTCGGCGCCAAGAAGCAGCCCATGCTCGATGTCGTGGCCGACTTCGACATCATCGAGTGCGAGACAGAATGGGAGGCGCTGCTGACGGAGAACAGGCTGGTCAAGGACCTCAAGCCGCCGCCCCGGTACAACGTTCGGCTCAAGGATGACAAGACGTTTCCGTATCTGGTCGTCACGCAGCGCGAGGACTATCCGCGCGTGTACGTCACGCGTGATCCGCGGGGCGTCAGCGCCGGGCCGTACGCGCTGAACGCGCGGATCTTCGGCCCGTTCGCCAACGCCGGGGCGCTGCGCGAGGCCGTCACGCTGCTGCAGCGGGCGTTCAAGTTCCGCACGTGTTCGCTGGACATCGTGCACGGCGACGAGCGGAACCGCCACTTCCGCCCGTGCCTGCTGCACGCGATCAACCAGTGCACCGCCCCGTGTGCCGAGCGCATCGGCGTGGAGGCGTACCGCCAGGATGTCGACCGCTTCGTGCGGTTCCTCTCGGGCAAGCGCAGCGCGATGCTGCGCGAACTGCGCGCGGAGATGGACGCCGCGTCGGCCGGGCTGGAGTTCGAACGTGCCGCGGCCCTGCGGGACCAGATCCGCTCGCTGGAGAAGCTCAACGACCGCGCGAGCATCGACGACGGGTACCAGCCCGAGGCCGAGGTCGCCTATGCGCACCCGCGCGAGAGTTGCGAGGCCCTGGCCAAGGTCCTGGGCCTTGAGCGGCCGGCGCGATTTGTCGAGGCCATCGACATCGCGCACCTGCAGGGCAACGAGACCGTCGGCAGCAAGGTCTGCTTCATGGACGGCAGGCCCTTCAAGGACGAGTACCGCAGGTTCAAGGTCCGCACCGTCGCCAACGACGACTACTCGGCCATCCGCGAGGTCGTCAGCCGACGCTATCGCGACGCGGCCATGGGCCACGAACTCTTCCCCGATGTCGTGATGATCGACGGCGGGCTGGGGCAGCTCAACGCGGCGATCGAGGTCTTCGGCGACACGCCCTTCAGGCCGCCCACGCTCGTGAGCCTCGCCAAGAAGGAAGAACTCGTGTACGTGCTGGGCCAGAGCGAGCCGCTGCGACTGGCGCGGAACAACAAGGGCCTGAAGCTGCTTCAGGCGGCACGCGACGAGGCCCACCGATTCGCGCAGTCATATCACCACACGTTGCGCCGCAAGCGGACGCTGGATGAGTAGCGACGGGGCGTATGCTCTGTGAATGCCCAAGGTTCGTTCCCAGATTCATCCCTTGCTCGGCGAGGCGCTCTACCGCACCATTCGCGGCGCGGTCTGCGTCGCCGGCATGGGCGATCTGGCTCAGACGCTCTCGCTCGCCAAGCGCGCCGGGCGGGCCTTCGGCGGCGCACGCTTCAATCGCAAACGCCTCGCCCGCGCCGAGGAGAACATCGCCGTCGCCTTCCCCGACTGGGGCGCGGACCTCCGGCGCGAATACGCGGTGCGCTCGTACGAGCACCTGTTCATGCTGGGCGTGGAGGTGCTCTTCACGCCCCGGCTGCTCACGCACGAGGGCTGGGCCGGGCGCGTGAACCTGCACAACCTCGAGCCGGCGGTCCGCGCGATGGTCTCGGGCCGGCCCGTGATCTTCATCTGCGGGCACTGCGGCAACTGGGAAATGGCGGGCTATTCGCTCTCGCTGCTGGGCTTCCCGGTGCACGCGCTCTACCGCCCGCTGGACCTCAAGCCCGCCGACGAATGGGTCCGCGAGCAGCGCGGCCGGCGCGGGCTGGTGCTGGTGGACAAGTTCGGCGCGGCACGCCTGATGCCCCAGATCCTCTCCTCGGGCATGCCCCTTGGCTTCGTCGCGGATCAGAACGCCGGCGACCGCGGGATCTACGTCCCGTTCTTCAACCGCATGGCCAGCACGTACAAGGCCATCGGCCTCAGCGCCACGCGCTACAACGCGACGATCATCGTGGGCATGGCCCGGCGATCCGGCGGCCAGGCGCTCTCGACGCGCACCGCCGGCGACGGACGCAGCATCGTCACCCTCGCGCGCGAGCCCGACGGCCTGCGGTATGACCTGTCGATGGTCGACATCTTCGGCCCGGAGGACTACTTCGCACAGCCCGACCCGCTGTTCTACATCGCGGCCCGGTACCGCCGGGCGATCGAGCAGAGCGTGCGCGAGGCGCCGGAGCAGTTCCTGTGGATGCACCGATACTGGAAGAGCCGTCCGCGCTGGGAGCGTCAGGGGCGTGCGGTGCCCGAGCCGATCGTGCGGAAACTGCGCGAGCTGCCGTGGATGACCGAGACCGACGTGGACGCGATCCGCGCGCACGCCGAGCGCGACACGCATGCATACGCCCAGTCGCGTCCCGCGGGCGCGGCGCCCGAGCGCGAGACGCCCGAGAGCGACGACGACTTCTGACCCGCTCCGGGTCATCGCAAGAGGCCCGATAACGCCCCGCGCACACTACCCGTGCAGGGGTGTCGTGCGTGACCTGCGCGGTTGTGATGCGTGGGGCTGGATTGACGCCTGCGACGGGCCGATACCCAGCGTCATGAGCATCGTCTCCGATACCGTGCACGCCGAACCGAACCCGATCCCCGGCACCTCTCTCGGCCCGGCCCTTGGCCACGCGGGCAACACCCCGACGGTGGTGCTGGAGGCCGGCTCGACCTTTGTCCTCACGCCCGAGGTTCAGGCGATCACCGACCGCGCGATGACGTACCTGGAGTGCGGCTATGCCGTGCACCTGGCCGGGCCCGCGGGCACGGGCAAGACCACCCTCGCGTTCCACATCGCGGCCCAACTGGCCCGCCCGGTCACGCTGATCCACGGCAACGACGAGTTCGGCTCCAGCGACCTTGTCGGCAAGGACGCGGGCTACCGCAAGAGCACGCTCGTTGACAACTACATCTCCAGCGTGCTCAAGACCGAGGAGAAGGTCGACGTGCACTGGACGGACAACAAACTCACCACCGCCTGCGAGCAGGGCCACGTGCTGATCTACGACGAGTTCAACCGCTCGCGCCCCGAGGCCAACAACACGCTGCTGTCGATCCTGGAAGAGGGCATCCTCAACCTGCCCCGCACCGGCGGCGACGGGTACCTCAAGGTCCACCCGCGCTTCCGCGCGATCTTCACCAGCAACCCCGAGGAGTACGCCGGCGTTCACAAGATGCAGGACGCGCTGCTCGACCGCATGGTCACCATCCCCGTCGACCACTACGACGAGGCGACGGAGCAGGACATCACCAGCGCCAAGAGCGGGCTGAACCCCGAGCAGTGCGCGATCATCGTGCACATCGCCCGCGGGCTCCGCCAGTTCGGCTCCAGCGCCGCACGCCCGACGATTCGCTCGTGCATCGGTCTGGCCCGCGTGCTGGCCAGCAGGCAGGTCCCGGCCGACATCAACAACGACCGCTTCGCGATCTTCGCGTGGGACTTCTTCGGCAACTCTATCGACCCCAAGGACGTCAAGGGCCCGTGGACGCAGGCCACTTTCCGAGACCTCATCGGCGAACTGCTCCGCGACACCCCGACCACCACCGCCACCACGGGCAAGCGCAAGGGCCGCGCCGCCTGACGCACGACGTTCCCGCACGTTCCTTCCCGCGGGGCAACCGCCCCGCTGATCCGGAGACGCGACATGAACCGCCAGCCGATGACGCTCAAGGGCCTTCAGGAAATGAAGACGACCGCCACGTTCATGGGCGGCGGCAACGTGCTGCCGCACAAGCTGCACATGCGTCTGTGCGCGCTGGAGATGGAGCGTCACCGCAGGGATCAGGAACGCCGCGTGGCGCTCGAGCGCGCCCGCAAGTGCCACGAGCGCTGCGAGGCGATCGAGACGGAGGTCCGCGCGATTCTCGAGGTCATTCAGAACCGCGCGCCGCTGCCCGAACTCAAGCCCCGACCCGCCCGCGGCGCACGCACGACCGCAACAACCAACCCGAGCATCCGCCCCGCGGGGATCCTCAAGCACCGGTACTAGAACGCACGCAAAGCAGCCCCGGCGCACGTGCGCCGCGGCGTTGATCGAGAAAGGGACAGACGAATGCAAGTCAACTGCATCATGTGCGGGCACCGCTTCGAACTGGGCAAGAGCTACGACGATTACGAGGGCGCGGTGCGCTGCAGCACCTGCCGAGGCCTGCTCGAGGTCCGTACGCGCGAGGGTCAGGTCAAGATGGTCCGACCCTTCGGCCCGCCCGGCGCCAACGGCTACCTCACGCCCGAGGCGCAGGCCGAGCTGGCCGCCGAGAAGGCCCGCGCCGCAGTACCCGCTGGCAGCGCCGACGGTCAGCAGAGCGCCGGCAGCGCGACGGCCGCCTGAGTCGCGACCCGGCCGCGACCCGGCCACGAATGAGCCACGACTCGTCCGCGGCGCGTGAGCGTGCGCTCGCGCACCAACCCGACCGCCACGCACGCGCCCGTCGTGCCGACCTCCGCAGGAACCATCGATGAACCCGCAGACCGAGAACCTCACCCGCGTGGACTCGCAGATCGAACCCGCGCACGATTCGATCGTCCCCGCCGCGATCATCGAGCCCCCCGCGGCCAGCGCGCCCGACACCCCGGCCGCGACCGCGCCGAAGGTTGCCTCGGGCCTGTACATCTACGGCGTGTGCCCCGCGATCGCCGTCATCCCGGCGGATCTGCTGGGCCTGGGCGATCAGCCCGTGCGCACACTCCGCGAGGGCGGCCTGGTCGCGGTCATCAGCGACGCCCCCGCCGGCAGGCTCCGCCCTGAGCGACGTCTGCTCGCGGCCCACCAGCGCGTCGTGCAGGCCCTGGCCCGCGCCTGCGATGTGCTGCCCACGAGTTTCGGCACCGTCGCCAGCAGCGTCCGCGGCGTCAAGGACCTGCTCACGCTCAACGACGAGATGTTCACCGAGCAACTCGAGCACATCCGCGGGCGCTGCGAAATGACGCTCCGCCTGAGCCTCGGCGTTGAGAACGTCTTCGCCCACCTGGTCTCGCTCGACCCGGAACTGCGCCACTACCGCGACGCGATCGCCGCGGGCGACACGTCGCACGACACGAAGATGGCCGCGGGGCGCTGCTTCGAGCGTGTGCTGGCAAACCTTCGCGAGCAGAGCGAGCAGCGCGTGCGGGCCGTCGTCGAGCCCATCAGCGACGAGGTCGCGTCGCCCGGCCCGCGCAACGAGAAGGAACTGGTGAACTTCAGCGTCATGATCCCGCGCGGGCACGAGGGCTCGTTCGAGAAGGCGATCCACGACCTCGCGGCGGAGTTCGACGACCACCACGTCTTCGACCACAGCGGGCCGTGGGCCTGCCACTCGTTCGTGGACCTGCGGATCACCATGCCCAAGGCACGCAAGGCCGGCTGAGCCGACGGCGGATCGGGGAACGCGATGTTCATCATCGACAACATCCTGCTGGCGCCGGCCAAGGGCTTCCTGTGGATCGTGCGCGAACTCCAGGCCGCCGCCGAGGCCGAGGCCGAGAACGAGGCCGACGCGCTGACGGCGCGCCTGTCGACGCTGTACATGCAGATGGAAACCGGCGCGATCACGCAGGACGAGTTCGATGCGCTCGAAACGCAGATCCTCGACCGCCTCGATGAACTCAAGGGCCAGACAGACGACGCGACCGACGACACCGACGACACCGACGACGACGATGACGAGAGCGATGACGAAAGCGACGAAGAAGACGAAGAGGACGAAGTAGACGACCAAGCCGAAGCCGAAGCCGACGACACCGACGCCGACGACACCGACGCCGACACCACCACAGCCACCAAACTCGGCACCGCCGACGACCGTGAGGCCACATCATGAGCAGCGACACCCCGGCCTCCGCACGACCGCGATTCCTCAGCGATCCCGCGCTCGAACTGATCATCTTCGGCGGAAAGGGCGGCGTCGGCAAGACCACCTGCGCCTCCGCCGCGGCCATCGCCCTGGCTCGCCAGCAGCCGGGCCGCACGTTCACGCTCGTCAGCACCGATCCCGCGCACAGCGTGCGCGACGCGATCCACGGCTCGGCGCTCCCGACAAACCTCCGCGTGCTCGAGATCGACGCGCCCGCCGAGCACGAAGCGTTCATGAAGGCCCATCAGCAGGACCTGGCCGAGGTCGCCGCCCGCGGCACGTTCCTCGATCGCGGCGACATCGACAACTTCCTGCAACTCTCGCTCCCCGGGCTCGATGAGCTCATGGCCTTCCTGCGCATCAGCATGAGCGTGCACGCGCGCGAGCAGGACTGCATCATCATCGACACCGCCCCCACGGGCCACGCACTGCGCCTGCTGGAAATGCCCGAGTTTCTGGGCCGATGGATGGAGGCCATGGACGCGCTGCTGGCCAAGCACCGCTACATGGTCTCGCTTTTCGGGCGTCGCGCCGCGGCGACGGATCATCTCGACGAGTTCCTCGACGGCCTGCGCGAGACCTTCGACGCGACCAGCGATCTGCTCAAGGACCGCGCACGCTGCACCTTTGTGCCCGTCATGCTCGCCGAGAGCCTCAGCGTCGCGGAGACCGGTGACCTGGTCCGTCGGCTGGAGGAACTGGACATCCCGCTCAGCGACGTGATCGTCAACCGCCTGATCCCCGAGACCGCGACCAGCGCGCCGCTGCGTGCCCTGCGCTCAACGCAGGCCGCGCACATGGCCAAACTCCCGCCGGAACTGACCAAGCGAGCCATCTGGGGCCTGCCGCTGCTCGCCGACGAGGTGCTGGGCGTTGATGCGCTGGCGGACCTGTACTCGTCGCTGGTCGACCCGACCCAACTCTCCGACCGCGAGGCCGCGCGCCGCGATGTCGATGATCGATCCCCCGCGATCGCCGCCGAGCCGCCCCGCGTGCACGGCCGCGTCGCGCTGCCCAACGCCGAGAATCTGCGCCTCGTTCTGCTGACCGGCAAGGGCGGCGTGGGCAAGACCACGATGTCCTGCGCCGCCGCGTGCGCCGTCGCACAGGCCGGCGGACGAAACGTCGTCATCGTCAGCACCGACCCGGCCCACTCCCTGGGCGACGCGCTGGCCATGAGCCTCGGCCCGACCCCCGCGATCGTCGATGCCGCCATCGCGCCCACGCTCCGGGCCATGGAGCTCGATGCCTCGGCGGAACTCGAGTCCCTCCGCACCCTCTACGCCGGCGAACTCGAGGGCATGCTCGAACGCATGTTCGGCTCCGCCGACGCCACCTTCGACCGCGATGTGCTCGAACGCCTCCTGGACCTCTCGCCCCCCGGCCTCGATGAGGTCATGGCCCTGACCAAGGTCGTCGAGCTCCTCGAATCTGGCGTCGACACGCTCGTCCTCGATACCGCGCCCACCGGCCACACCCTCCGTCTCCTGCAACTGCCCGTGCTCGTCGAGCAATGGCTCCAGAGCATCTTCGGCGTGCTGCTCAAGTACCAGAAGGTCATCCGCCTGCCCAAACTTCAGGCCCGTCTCGTCCAGATCTCCAAGGGCGTCAAGAAACTCCGCGCACTGCTCGAAGACCCCGCACGCTGCTGCATCGTCGGCGTCGCGATCCCGACCGAACTCGCCCTGGCCGAGACCGGCGACCTCGTCGAGGCCTGCTCTCACACGGGCGTCGGCGTCTCATCGGTGATCATCAACCAGGTCACGCCCCCGCCCGCGCCGGGCGAGCCCGAGGACCCGCTGCTGGCCAGCGTGAATCGGCGCGAACTGGCGATCATCGGTCGCCTCCGCGCCGCCCACCCGTCGCTGGCGATGTCCGTCGTCGAACGCCGCACCGCGCCATCGGGCCTGTGCGACCTGGCGGCTCTTGGTGCAACGCTGTTCGCCGGGCGAGCCGCGAGCGCCGATGCCGCCGATGCCGCCGATGCCGCCGATGCCGCCGAGGACGCCGAGGACGCCACCGCCGACCGCCCGCGCGTGGGAGCCGCCGCATGAGCACCAGCGCCAAACTCACCCACCAGGAAGTCAGCCTCTGCGACGCGATCGACCGCCTGCTGCACAAAGGCGTCGTGCTCCGCGGCGAGGTCTGCATCAGCGTCGCCGATATCGAACTGGTCTATCTGGGCATGCAGGTCCTTCTGGCCAGCGCCGACACCGCACGCAAGTTCCTGGGTGCCGAGCCCCGCACCGAGCGCATTCCGAGCGCCGCGCCCGCCATCGCCGAGCCGGCGGGCGTCCGAGAGGTCAAGCCATGAGCCCAACGACCGCTGAGGCGATCATCCACGATTCCGGTCGGGCCTCCGCTGCGCCCGAGCCCGACCTGCCGATGGACATCGCGCACCTGCGCCAGGCGTGCGCGGCCCTCGCCCAACAGATCGTCACTCCGACGCATACACCCGCGCGAGTGGGGACAATCCCCCTTTGTGCCGGAGTCCAGGGAGAAATACACCGCACTCATGGGGTTGATCATTCGCTTGGCTTAGTGAATAACCAGTCTATGACCACACCTCTTGAGGTGATCGGTGACTCACACGTTCCCGCCACTCCCGCGCTCAGCACGCCCAGCCAGCAGCGGCTGAACGTCGACCCGGCTCAGGTTCGCAAGGGCCTTGGCCAACTGGTCCTGACGCTGGTCAAACTCCTGCACGAGGTGCTCGAGCGTCAGGCCATTCGGCGGATGGAAACCGGCGAACTCAGCGACGCGCAGGTCGAGCGACTGGGGACAACGCTGATGCTCCAGTCGGACGAAATCCGCAAGCTGGCGGGTGAACTCGGGGTCGCCGAGGAAGATCTCAACCTCGATCTTGGTCCGCTTGGCAAGTTGGTCTGACGAAGCGGGTCAAGTTGTCCGATAAGAGCGGGGCATGAGTTCCTCGCGCGGACCCCAACACAATATCGACTCGTCGAACCTCGCGGACCTGCTGGAACGCGTGCTCGACAAGGGTGTGGTCATCGCCGGCGATGTCAAGGTGAAGATCGTCGACATCGAACTGCTGACGATCCAGATCCGCCTGGTCATCTGCTCTGTGGACAAGGCCAAGGAAATGGGCATGGACTGGTGGGCCAACAGCGACATCTTCGGCACCGATAAGAAGGTCTCCAAGCAACTCGAGTCCGCCAACGAAGAGGTCAAACTCCTGCGCGAGCGTCTGGAAAGCCTCGAGAAGCAGATGGGCGATCGCGCCGCACTGCCCATGGCCACGCCCACGCCCATGCCGGCCGGCCCCGATCCGACGCGGCCCGAGTCGCCCACAAAGTTCTGGAAGTCCTGACCCCGCGATCGAGCCGCGCGAGCATGACCCGCACGCTGGTGCACATCCCGATCCTGCACACCGACGAGGACCTGGGCGACGCCGCGCAGAGCGTGCGCGATGCGACCGCCCGCGCCGGCGGGGCCGCGGCACTCTCCCGCCGACAGGCGATTCTCGCGTCTCTCTGGTCGCGGATCGAAACTTGGGTCCGAGAGTGTCCGATTCCACCTTCAGGTCTCCTGGTGTTTCAGGACGGCCTGCCGGTCTGCGACGCCGCGCCCGCATCGGGAGAGGCGCCCGAACTGGCCATCGTCCGCGAACTGGCCCGCAAGGGCAGCCGAAACCACGCCATGCTCCTGGACCTTCACCAACGCGGCGCGACGATCACGGGCACCGAGAGCCCGCAGTTGCTGCTCGAAGAACTCGCCCTGCTCCGCAAGGCCCAGCAGGGCCAGCGCGACCCGCGGCACGAGTTCCGCTCCCGCGCGATCCTCGAGAAGCGCGACCGCTTCATCGCCGACCGCATCGCCGCCACGCTCGCACCGGGCGGCTCGGCACTCCTGCTGCTGGGCATGCTCCACAACGCCGTGGGCATGCTCCCCGCCGACATCACCGTGACACAACCCATCGACACCCGCGCCGCGCTCAACGGCGCGGCGTGACCCTCCCGACCAAGTCTGTTCGTTCACGCCGCACACCCGCACACCCCACCGCCTCTCACGGAGCCCATCCATGCCCCCGACCCCCTCTCAGCCCCCGCGCAAGCCCTTCGACAAGTCCAACAACCCCGGCAACTCCGACAACTCCGAGCCCGCAAACGCCACCGGCGGCTTCAACCTCAACATCGGCGGCTCGGGCGTCGAGGGCATCCTCGGCGGGCTCTCGGGTCTGCTCCGCACCCTGGGCGAACTCGCCGAGAAGGGCGAAGAACTCAAGCGCTCCGGCACCCTCTCCGACAAGCAGGGCCGAGAGGTCAATTTCCAGTACGGCGTCCGCGTCCGAACCCTCAACGAGGGCCGAGACGTCCGCGTCGAGCCCTTCGGCAACCTCAAGCGCGACGAACGCACCGGCGAGGCCACCGTTCAGGAAGTCCGCGAGCCCGTCTGCGACATCTTCGAGGAAGACGACCACGTCAAGCTCGTGCTCGAAATGCCCGGCGTCAGCGAGTCCGACGTCAAGCTCGACGTGCAGGGCGACGTCATGACCATCTCCGCCGAGCACAACACCAAGCGCTACCGCAAAGAGGTCCTCCTCCCCGCGGCCCTCGAACGCAGCAAGATGACCGTCGCCTGCAACAACGGGCTGGTCGAAGTCCGCTGCGTGCGCTGAGCCCCCGCGCCGCGCCCCCACCGCGCCGCCCTCCGCTTCTCTCCGTCCGCACCGCTCGCACACACCTCCGCCAGATTCTCCCGCTCATCGCGGTCCCTCAGGAGCCGACCCATGTTCCACGTCAGCGACGCGCCCTCCGGCGACACCACCAAGAAGAACGGCTCATCGCCTGCCGGCGGTCCGTCCGCCCAGCTCCGCGTCGCCGAGGCCCTGAGCAAGGACGTCGGCCGTGCCGTCGCACGCCTCGACCCCGACGACATGAAGCGTCTCGGCGTGAACATCGGCGACGTGGTGCTCATCACGGGCAAGAAGACCACCGCCGCCCGCGCCATGCCCGCGTACAAGGAACAACGCGGCCAGGGCCTGGTCCAGCTCGACGGCCTCAGCCGCGCAAACGCCGGCGCGGGCATCGACGATCGCATCACCGTCGCCCGCAGCGAGTGCAAGCCCGCCGAGAGCCTGACCATCGCCCCCGTCAGCGTCACGGTCAGCGACCGCGACCTGAAGTACATCGGCTCGCTGCTCGACGGCCTGGTCGTCATGCCCAACGACCGCATCCGCGCTGCGCTCTTCGGCAGCCGCAGCGCCGAATTCGTCGTCCGCAAGGCCACCCCCGCCGGCACACCCGTGCTGATCAACTCCAGCACGCGCCTGGTCATCGAACGCGCCGGCGACGCCGCACCCAAGGCCGACCCCAGCACCGGCGCCGCCATCAGATACGAGGACATCGGCGGCCTGAAGAGCCAGGTCCACCGCATCCGCGAAATGATCGAACTGCCCCTGCGCTACCCGGAGGTCTTCGAACGCCTCGGCATCGATCCGCCCAAGGGCGTCCTCCTTCACGGCCCGCCCGGCTGCGGCAAGACCCTCATCGCCCGCGCCATCGCTCAGGAAACCGAGGCCAACTTCTTCACCGTCTCCGGCCCCGAGGTCATCCACAAGTTCTACGGCGAGAGCGAAGCCGCCCTCCGCAAAATCTGGGATGAGGCCACACGCAAGGGCCCCAGCATCATCTTCCTCGATGAAATCGACTCCATCGCGCCGAAGCGCGAGAACACCCAGGGCGAAGTCGAGAAGCGCGTCGTCGCCCAGTTGCTCGCCCTCATGGACGGCCTCAACCGCCGATCCAACGTCATCGTCATCGCCGCGACCAACCTGCCCAACAACATCGACCCCGCGCTGCGTCGGCCCGGCCGATTCGACCGCGAAATCTCCATCCCCATCCCCGATCGCCATGCCCGCAAACACATCCTCGAAATCCACAGCCGCGGCATGCCGCTGGCGCCCGATGTCAACCTCGACCGCCTGGCCGACGCGACCCACGGCTATGTCGGTGCCGATCTCGAAGCCCTCTGCCGCGAAGCAGCCATGGCGTGCCTGCGCACGATCATGGGCCGCATCGACTTCAGCCAGTCCAGCATCCCCTTCGAACTGCTCAGCACCCTCGAAGTGACCATGGCCCACTTCAACCAGGCCATGAGCGAGATCGAGCCCAGCGCCGTCCGCGAGGTCTTCGTCGAAGTGCCGAACGTCAAGTGGACCGACATCGGCGGGCTCGAGCCCGTCAAGCAGCGCCTGCTCGAAGCCGTCGAGTGGCCCCTCAAGCACGCCGACGTCTTCGCCAGCGCGGGCGTCAAGCCGCCCAAGGGCATCCTCCTCGTCGGCCCGCCCGGAGTCGGCAAAACCCTCCTGGCCAAGGCCGTCGCCACGCAGACCGAGGCCAACTTCATCTCCGTCAAGGGCCCCGAACTCATCAGCAAGTACGTGGGCGAGAGCGAGAAGGGCGTGCGCGAGGTCTTCAAGAAGGCACGCCGCGCCAGCCCCTGCATCCTCTTCTTCGACGAGATCGACGCGCTCATCCCCCGTCGCGGCGAAGGCTCCGACGGCGGCACCGCCAACCGTGTGCTCGCCCAGTTCCTGGCCGAGATGGACGGCGTGGAAGAGCTTAAGGACGTGCTCGTCCTGGGCGCGACCAACCGCCTCGACATGCTCGACCCCGCGATGGTCCGCCCGGGCCGCTTCGATCAGGTCATCGAGATCCCCGCGCCCGATGAGGCCAGCCGTGCCGCGATCTTCCGCGTCCACCTCGCGGGCAAGCCCGTCGAGGCGGGCATCAGTGCCGAGGATCTCGCCCGGCGAACGCCCGGCGCCAGCGGCGCTCAGGTCTCGGGCATCTGCGCCCGCGCCGCGATGCTCGCCGTGCGCCGAGCCGTCGGCGCGATCATCCCCGGCGCGCCCGCGCCGAGCGTGACCATCCGCCGCGAAGACCTCGACGAAGCCGTGCGCGAGGAACTCGAGTAACTCCCGCCATCCGCACCCGATTCTGTACCCGCCCGCGCGCCGCCCCCGCCCCGAGCACACGATGAACACGATGACCACGCACGCGATCATCGAGCCCCGCACGCACGACTCCGCATGCAACGCGCCCCTGGGCGATCTTGCTCCCGGGCGCGTGCTGGCGCTCGTGGGCATCGCCCCCGCCGGCCGACTCGACGCGGCGGGGCTCGTCGGCTTCGCGCCAACCGATCGCGCCATGATCCGCACGCACGCCGGCCTCGACGCCCTCGTGCTCGACATCGCCGCGGCGGACTTCACCGGCCCCGTCGGCGAGCGCAACCTCGCCGACATCGCGTTCCTCGCCCCCCGCGTGCAGCGTCACGACGCGCTGCTCACGCACGCGCGAGCCTCCGGCGCGCCCGTGCTGCCGTGCAGGTTCGCCACGCTCTTCGCGTCGTTCGAGTCGCTCGATGCCCGCCTCGCGCACATCGCCCCGCGCGTCCTGTCGTTCCTTGGCGACATCGCCGGGCGCGACGAGTGGGGGCTCAAGGTCGTCGTCGATCGCCCCGCGGCCCTTGCACGCTGCCACGCCGAACTGGCCGAGCGCGCCGGCCTGTCGAACGCCTCCGCCGGCGCACGCTACCTCATGGAACGCAAACTCCGCCAGCAGGCCGAGGAGAGTGTCGCTTCGTGGATCGAGGCCCGCGCCGCCGATGTGCTCGCGAGCGTCTCGCCCTTCTGCACGGGCACGCACGTCGGCAAGGTCGCCGCGAGCAGCGCTACACGCGACGATGGCCGCGTCGTCGTCGCGAACTTCGCCTTGCTGGTCGATCGTGATCACGGCTCATCGGCGCTCCGCGCACGCACGACCGAACTCACCGCCGCGATCGGCGCTCACGGCGTCGCCCTCGAACTCTCCGGCCCCTGGCCCGTGTACTCCTTCGTCCCGTCGCCGGACGCCGACTGATGCTCACGCTGATCTACGCGATCACCGATGCCCCCGACATCAGCGCCGCCGCCGATGCCGCCCACTCCGCGAACCAGCCCGCACCCGCGCCCGCACTCAACGCCCTCGTCTCGACCACCCTCGGCGTCGACAACGCCGCGCTGAGCATCGTCTTCGAGGCCGGCTTGGCCGCGATCATCTCGCACCACCCGGATGACCGCTTCGCCTCGGGCGTGCGCATCGATGACCTCCGCGCCTTCGAGCGTGTCGCCCTCTCCGTCGCGGCGATCGCGCCGATGCTCCCCGTCCGCTTCGCGCCGATCCCCGCCAACGACGGCTCAGCTCTGGCCGCGACCGACCCCGCCGCGGGCGTCCGCCGATACATCGCCTGCCGCGCTGATCACCTCCGCACGCAACTCGCCGAGGTCGCCGGCATGGTCAGCATCAGCATCCACCTCGACGCCGGCCCCGCGCCGAGCGAGCACGACACGCCCGCGATGACCTCTGCGACCTCGCCCGTCCACGGCGGCTCGTACCTCCGCGCCCGCGCCGCCGCATACGCCGCACGCGACGGCGTCCCCGCTGCGCTGCACACGCTCATCGCCGGCCCGCTCGCCGAGATCAAGGCCCAGGCCCGCAAAGCACGCCTCGAAGGCCCACGCCCCGCGCTGCCGCTGTCCAGCGTGCATCTGCTGCTCCACGCCTCACGCGTCGCAACAGTTCGCGAGCTCTTCGAGATCGCCCGCGCCAGCCTGCCCGATGGCGCAACGCTCCTCGGCCCGACCCTGCCGCACGCCTTCGTCGCGTGAACCAGCGCGCGATCCGGCGTGCGCTCCGTTGCGACAGGCACACTGGCCCCGCCCGCCCCGGCACGCAACGATCGCCCCATGATCCTCCGCCCCGCCCGCGAGAGCGACTTTGTGCCGATCGTCGACCTGACGAACCACTACATCGCGCACACGTCGATCCACTTCTCGTACGACCCGCTCGCCCCCGGCGACATGCGCGCCCTCTGGCTCCGCGATCGCGATCGCTACCCATGGTTCGTCGCCGAGATCGACGGCCAGTTCGCGGGTTACGCCAAGGCCGCGCCGTGGCGCGAGCGCGCCGCGTATCAGTGGGTCGCCGAACTGGGCATCTACGTCGCCGAGCGCTCGCACCGCACCGGCGTCGGCTCGGCCCTCTACACCCGCGTCATCGATGAGTGCGCCCGCGCCGGCTTCGACAGCGTTCTCGGCGGGATCACGCTCCCCAACGACCCCAGCGTCCGCTTGCACGAGAAACTCGGCTTCGTCAAGGTCGCCCACTTCCCGCGCGTCGGCTACAAGCTCGGCGCGTGGTACGACGTCGGCTTCTGGCAGAGGTTCCTCCGCAGCACCACGCCGCCGCCGAGCAGCCCGGCGTTCGAGCAAGCGCCGCCGCCGCTGCGCGTGCAGTGAGTCATCACCCGGACGCCCAAGCCCGCTCCCGGACGCCGGACCTGAGGAGTCCTCGACGAAGGTCCGGATCGCACGCTCCCGCAGCGCCCGCCGCCCGCTTCGGGCGCACGACCGTTGCCGGTGGCGCAGCGAGCCGCCCTGGGCTCGCAAGCCACCGGTCAGCCCAGCCTCTTCCTCTTCTCCCTCTGCTCCCCCGCCCGTCTGAGGGCGGACGAGCTCTCACTCTCGATCCTCGCTCAGGGAAGAGCGAGCCCCCGTCGCCCACCAGCCACGCCACTCCTTCTCCCTCGCTCCCTCACACCTCCACCACCGCGCGCGCCTCTCTCCGCTCCAGCACATTCCCATCCGGCGCCTCGCCAATGACCGTCGCGTCGCTCCGCCCGTGCGTGCCGACTTCGAACGTCAGCGCGTGATCGCGAGCAAACGCGATCGCCTTGGGCTGCACGATCCCGCCGCCAAGACTCAGCGCGTGCGTCCACGACACCTCAAGATACCGTCCCGGCTTCGGCCCGGGTTGGTTCGGATCGCGCTCGTACAGGCCCGCGACGTCCTTGACGAGTCGACATCGACACCCCAACTGCTGCGCGATGAAGATCGCCGTCAGGTCGCTGCCGCCGCGCCCCAGCAGCGTCGTCGCGCCGTGCTCATCGACACCCACAAACCCCGGCACCACCACGCACGCGTGCGCCCGCAGGCTCGCTCGCACCAGGTCCGCGTCCAGCCCGGTCGCGCTGCTATCCAGCGGCTGGCCCGTGGTCCGCAGCCCGACCTGCCTGGGCGTGAGCACCTGCGATGTGATGCCCGCGCCGGTCAGCGCCAGGCCGAGCAGCGCGGCGCTGGCCAGTTCGCCCGTCGACAGCAGCAGCGCCGTCGCGTGCGGATCGTGATACTCGCCGAAGGCCCTGGCCTGGCCCAGCAGCGAGTCGGTCACGCCCTCGAGCGCGCTGACCACCGCCACCACGCGTCGGCCGTCGGCGACATGCCGAGCGACCTCCGCCGCCGCCAATCGCACGTCGCGCTGATCACGCAGCACCGAGCCGCCGAACTTCAGAACGATGATGCCCGAGCCCGCCGAGCCCGCCGAGCCCGCCGCGACGCTCGCGTCGCCGAGTGCTTGGGCCTTGTTCGCGTGTGAATGCTGATTCGTCGCCATGATCGATATCCCTTCAAGTGAGTGCTGAGCGATGAGTGCTGAGTGATGAGTGATGAGATGTGCGTGTCGAGAATCTTGGTGCTGAGGTGCCGATGTGTCGGGAGTGGGGGAGTGACGGAGTGGAGTGCGAGCTCGCCGCGACCGATGCCCTTCGCGTCGCTTCGCCTCTTCCCCAGTCAACACCCAGCGCTTCCCGTCACTTGGCCAGCGCCGGCGTGAGCGTCGCCGCCGTGTCCGTCCCGGCCCGCTCCACCTTCGTGCGCGTTGGCGTCGGCGTCGCCGCGTGCGCCCGCGTGATCGCCTGATCAAGGTCCGCGATCACGTCGACCGTGTCCTCGAGTCCCACGCTCAGCCGCACGAGACCGTCGGTGATCCCGACCGCCTCACGCTGATGCCGGGGAACATCGCCGTGCGTCATCGTCGCCGGGTGCGTCACGAGCGTCTCGACGCTGCCGACATGCTCGACCAGCGAGCACAGTTCCAGGCTCCGCAGAAACTCGCGTCCCGCCGGCACGCCGCCGCGCAACTCGAACGACACCACGCCGCCGTGCAGATCGCCGATGTGCTGCTTGAGCGCCAGCGCCCGCTGCGGGAAACGCTCCAGACCCGGGTAGTGCACCTTGGCCACATCATCGTGCGTGCTCAGCCACCGCGCGATCCGCAGCGCGTTCTTGCTCTGCTCGCGGATCCGCAGCGCCAGCGTCCGGATTCCCCGCGTCGTCAGCCACGCATTGAGCGGCGACTGAATCCCGCCCGTGCTCTTGCGGATGAACCGCAGCTTCTCCGCCAATTCCGGGTTGCTCGTCACCAGCGCGCCGCCAAGCGCCGTGCTGTGCCCCTCGATGTGCTTGGTCGTCGAGTACACGCTCACGTCCGCGCCCAGATCCAGCGGCCGCTGCACGATCGCCGTTAGGAACGTGTTGTCCACCGCCAGAATCGCCCCCGCCTGCCGCGTCACCTTCGCCACCGCCTCGATGTCCGTCAGCACCAGCGTCGGGTTCGCCGGCGACTCGATGAACACCAGCTTGGTCCGGGGCCGCAGCGCCCGCTGCACATTCTCCGCGTCCCGCGCGTCCACAAACGTGTGCTCCACGCCGAACTTGCTCAGCACCTGCTGCACCAGCCGCGTTGTCCCGCCGTAGATCGCGCTGCCGAGAATCACATGATCCCCCGCGCTCAGCAGCGCGAGCATCAGCGCAGTCTCGGCACCGAGCCCGGTCGAGAACGTGACACAAGCCTCCGCCCCCTCCAGCTCCGCCAGCGCCCGCTCCAGCTCGCTCACCGTCGGGTTGCTGCAACGCGAATACGCGAACTCCACCGGCGAGCCCACGTCGTCGCCGTCCTGCAGAAACGTCGTCGACTGAACGATGCCGCCAACCAGCGCATCGCCCCTCCCGCCTTGCCGACCGGCACGCAGCGCCCGCGTCGCCAGCGCCAGCGGCGCGGTGTTGGTTGTGGTGTCGGTCGAAGAAACGCTGTTGTGATCGTGACGTGCCATGCCGCAGAACCTCCTTGCGGCATCAAGCATGACCAGACCGATGCGCCCGCGACAACATCGCCGCGAGTCCTGTGCCGGTGCTGAAGTTGTTCTCGGAAAGTCGGGCCTGAAGTGAATCGCCCGAAGTCTTTGCCGGGAGCAACGCTCGCCCAGCCGCATCTCCTGTCCGTTTCGATCAGCACGCTGACCGCCGGACAGGATTGGCCTCGGCACCGCGTTCGGCCGTGACATGCACGCCGACTCGGTTGCCGCCCGGGATGGAAAAAGGCCTCCCGGGACTCTTGATGCTCCATCAGTCTATCCGGATGAACGGATGAAGCAACCTCCGATCACAGAAATCCCCACCACAATGAAAAAAGCGGCCTCTGGGGCCGCTTTGGGTGGTGCTCAAATCTGACCAGCTCAGGCGCTCGCCTCGGCCTCCGGGGCCGCCTTGGGCTTCTTGGCCTTGCTGACCTTGACCTTCGGCTCCTTCGGCTCCTTGGGCTCCTTGGGCTCGCTCTTGCTGGCGACGTTCTCTTCCTCGGTAAACAGCACGCACTGACAGTGCGTACACCGCGTCATCCCGCCCGCGGCCAGGCGGTTGATCGTCTCGACCGTCAGCGCCATCATGCACGCGCCGCAGTTCCACTCGTGGCTCCGCCGATCGATCACCTCAACCGGCGCCATCGCGTCATCGCCACGTGCGGCGATGAGCTCCTCCAGCACCCGCAGCGACGCCGGGGCAACCTCCGCCGTCAGCGCATCGCGCTGGGCCTTGAGTTCCGCCAGTCGATCGCGGATTTCGTCGTGCTTGGTCTGGCGGTCGGCCTTGGCCCGATCAACGATCGCGGTGCGCTCGTTGATCTGGTTCGTCAGGTCGTCGACCGTCTTCTGCAGCGTCTCGAGCGACTGCATCTGCGTCAGTTCGCTCGTCTCGACCGCGTCCTTCTGCTCCTTGAGCGAGTTGAGTTCGCTCAGGAATGCAGAGTATTCCTTGTTCGTCTTGGTCTGGTTCATCTGCTCGCGGATCTTCGCGATCCGGGCATCGATCGTCGCCGTCTCGCTCTCATCGCTGGCGACCTTGGTCCGCGCCTTCTTGAGTTCGGCGCTCGCCGCGGCGTGCCGCGTCTTCAAGTCTTTGAGCAACTTCTCCTGCTGCGCAGAGAAGCCCTCCGCTGCTGTCAGCCTGGTGCGCAGACCGCGCAGCTGTTGATCGACCCGAAATACACGAAGCAACTTGGCTGTATCGGTCATTCCAGTCTCCAACGAACGACCCAGAGGCATTCTACACCAGCGCTACGCCTCAGACCCGCGCAGCGACCGACTTTGATCGTCAATCGCTCGTTTTTCGCGCAGATTCGGTCCACCCTCTTCCCCCGTCCGGCTCCCAAACCCACCCGACACCCCCGAACTTCACTCACCTCCACCCTCAAAGACCACGCAAGAGCAAGTACCAGTACCCCAATGGGGCCGCCAACAACAGCGAGTCCAACATGTCCAGAACTCCCCCAAATCCGGGGAGAATCCGACCAGCATCCTTGATCCCAGCGTCCCGCTTCAGAACGCTCGCCGACAAGTCACCCGCCTGACCGATCAATCCCAGCAAAAGCCCTAACGCGACTCCGTCCGAATAACTCAGCGCCGGACCCTCCCATCCGCTCACCCGTCCGAGCCACACCCCAAGAGCCCCGAAAGCCCCGCTGGTGATCAATCCGCCGACGAGCCCTTCCCACGTCTTGCCCGGGCTGATCCACGGGATCAACTTGTGCTTGCCGATGGCCACCCCGGTGAAGTACGCCCCGCTGTCGCAGGCCTTGACCAGGAAGATCAGCCCGACCATCGTCCACACGCCGTGCTCCCGCCGCACCGCCAGCAGGAACCCCAGCACCACCCCGGCATAAATGAACGCGAACGCCGCCGCCGCCACCGCCGACGCCGCACCCTTGACGTCCTTGTCGCGGATGTACGCGAGCATCGACAGGAACACCACCGCCCCCCCCGCCGTCGCCAGCACCGTCCCGCCCATGTTGTTCCCGACCCAGCCCTCGTGCCCTCGTGCCCGATCGACAACCCCCCCGCCAGCACCCCCGCCGCGGCACTGAACGTGCATCCCTTGATGCTCGCCTGAATGCCCAGGTGATTGAAGATCCGCGCCAGCTCGTAGCCGCCCCGCGCACACGCCAGCGTGCCCAGCGCCAGCACGATCACGCCCGCCGGCCATCCCGCGCGGGCCAAGGCCTCATCCAGCCACATCAGGGCCAGCATCGCGAGAATCAGGATTGGACCGAGCGTCAATCGCCGAGCCATGCAGACCAGAGATTAGCCGATCGGACCCGGCTGTGCCGATGAGACACCTGTGCCCGCTCGCCCCGCTCAACCCGCGACCTCGCGGCGCCGCCCCGTTCGCGTCGAGGCCCCCGCCCTCGCCCCAGCCGCCCC
>VYLX01000068.1_pt1 | contig 22206 bp, 17 predicted proteins | sample 5114181 | NCBI WGS metagenome assembly VYLX01 (sample SAMN12291812, study PRJNA351875) | freshwater metagenome | isolation source: freshwater lake | place: USA: Michigan, Sherman Lake | collected 2011-08-08
GCGGCGGGGGTTTCGGGAGTCGCCGCGGGGGTTTCGGGCGTGGCGGCGGGGGCGACGGCGGGGGTGTTGGGCTTGGCGCCCGCGGCGGTGTCGTCGCTCAGCGCGCCGCCCGCAATACCCGCCGAGAGAAACAACGCCATGACATTCATCGACGAAACCAGCATGATGCCTCCGGGGTCAGTGTGATCAGACCGCGATCGAGTGAGCCTGTTCTCGCGTTCGAACGCTGGGTACGCCGACATCGACGCACCATCCCCGATGGCTCGCAACAGGGATCGGACTCTAGGGGCGCTGCCGAGCGCCCGACCATGGGCCCGCTTCCGCACCGTGACGACCGACGGATTCGCTACACTCAACGCCGACCCCTCCGCCCGGCACAGGGAACACCCATGATCACCAGCATCCCCGCGTTCTCCCCTGCACCGCACCCCGGCCGTTCGGCCCTCGTCCGGCGGGTGACCGTCGCGATGGTGATGGGCGTCGTGACCCTGAGCGTCGGCATGTTTGCGAGCTGTGGCGGCGCGGGCACGCGCGAGACCGACCCCGCCCGCACCGATGCCGCGACGACCGCCGCGATGCAGCGCGCGATGCTCGCCGACGCCGCGATGATGCAGCCCAACGAGCTGGCCGAACTGCTGAGCGACCCGCAAACCGCCGCGCGCGTGGCGATCCTCGACACGCGCGCGACGACCGACTTCCTGGCGTCGCACATCGTCGGCAGCCGATCGGTCGATCTGCCCGCGTGGACCGAGCGCTCACGCGAGCAGGGCGGCGCGCTGCTGGGCGATGCGTCGGCCGTGGGACAGTGGCAGGCGATCATCGACCCGCTGGGCCTGCGCGGCGATCAGCGGATCGTCATCGTCGATGCCGGCGCGATGACCGACGCGGCGCGTGTGTGGTTCCTTCTGCAGTGCTTCGGCGTGGAGAGCGTCAGCGTGCTCGACGGCGGGTTCAAGCAGGCGGGCCAGCGCATGCCGCGATCGCTGATCTCTCGCGGCCCGGCGCGGCCTGTCGAGCCCGTCGCCCTGGAAAGCCGTCTGACGCTCCGCGCGGGCGGCTCGCCGCTGGTCGAAATGGCGTTGAAGAGTGATGTGTTCGAGGTCGCCAATGTTCCGGCCGAGCAGCGCGGGGCGCAGGTCGTCGACGGGCGCTCGTTCGCGGAGTTCGCCGGGACCGAGCGCATGAACAACCCGCGCACGGGGCACATTCCCGGCGCGATCAGCGTGCCGCATGTCGAGGTGCTCGACCGAGCGGGGTTCATGCTCCCGCCGGAGTCTCTGCGCAAGCACTTCGCCCTCCGCGGCGTGTTGCCGGGCAAGCCGATCATCGTGCACTGCCAGGGCGGCGGGCGCTCGTCGCTGCTGTCGCTGGCGCTGGTGCGGGCGGGGTACAGCCCGGTGAAGAACTACTACCTGTCGTTCGCGGAGTGGGCGGCGGATGAGTCGTGCCCGCTGGAGAAGTGAGCCCGCCACCACGCACTCACACGACACCATGCCCCCGCGACCAGTTCTGGCCATCACGCTCGGCGACCCGCAGGGCATCGGCCCGGAGATTGTCGCCAAGGCACTGACCGACGCGCGCGTGCTCGCGGCGTGCGAGCCGCTCATCGTCGGCTCGCCCGCGCTGCTGCGACGCACCGCGGCACGCCTGGTGCTGACGCTGCCCGAGTTTCGCTCCGACACGAGCGGCGCCGGGAGCCATGAACCGGCGGGCGACGATGAACTGGCCGGGCAGAACGATGAGTCGATGTTCCCGCCGCAGCCCGGCCCGACGAGCGCGGGGGGCGCGCTGAGTTTCGCGTGGCTGGAGCACGCGATCGCGCTGGCCAAGGCGGGGCGTGTCCAGGGCATCGTCACCGCGCCGATCGCCAAAGACAGTTGGCACATGGCGGGCGTGCGGTTCCCAGGGCATACGGAGGTTCTCGCCGACCGCTTCGACAGCCCGCGCAGCGCGATGCTGTTCGAGGGCCCGAGCCTGCGTGTCGTGCTGGCGACGGTGCACATCGCGCTCGCGCGTGTGCCGACGATGCTGACGCGGCAGCGCGTGCTCGAGTCCATCTGCCTTGCGCACGAGGCGTGCCTGGAACTCGGCTCGACAATCGCGACGCCCGGCAGGACCGCGGGTGCGCCGCGCATCGGCGTCGCGGCGATCAACCCGCACGCGGGCGAGGGCGGGCTCTTCGGCGATGACGACGACCGCCTGGTCGTCCCCGCCATCAGCGACGCCCGCGCGATGGGCATCAGCGCCGACGGGCCCGTGCCCGGCGATGTCGTGTTCCTCCGCGCTGTGTTGGGCCGCTACGACGCCGTGGTGGCGATGTATCACGACCAGGGCCTGATCCCCGTCAAACTTCTCGACCGCGAGCGGAGCATCAACGTCACCGTCGGCCTGCGATGGAACACCCGGCGCGTCATCCGCACCAGCCCCGCGCACGGCACGGCGTTCGACATCGCCGGCGCGCGGGCCGCGCAGCCCACGGGTGATGCCTCGCCGCAGAGCATGATCGAGGCCATCCTGCTGGCGGCGAGGCTGGCGGCGCAAAGCGCGTGAGTGCGGGCGGGGTGGCGCGTGCGGTGATGCGGAGCAGTTCGCAGAGAAGTGACCTCGCGCCCGAACCTCGGCGGCATCTTGACGCTCGTGCCGGGCGTGATCAACGCGGTCTATGCTCGATCCGACGCGCTGCGGGCCCGGCCCTCACCTGCCGAAAACCGTACGGAGTCGGAACCGCCATGCAACAGGCCGCCGACAATCTGCATGACACCCCGGAAGACCCGGGCTCGACCGCCGCGCGTCCGTCGCCCGGCGAGGCGAGCGGACGCGCGCCGACATCGATCGAGAAGTTCCTGACCGACGGCTCGCTGGCCCGGCTTTGCGACGAGATGACCCGTCTGACGGGCGTGCCGATCTGGCTGCGGGACTTTGACGGGCGCGTGGTTGTACCACGGGAGGGCGGGAGGTTGTGGGACCTTCAGCAGCCGGCCGAGGGTGCCCAGCGGGCGCACCAACTCGTGGGGCTCTCGCTGCCCCAACTGGAGACGCACCATCCGGACCATCCGGGCGGGCTGGACCTGTTCGTCGCGCCCCTACGCACGCCTGAGGGGATGTGCGGCTCGATCGTCATGCCGGCGGACTGGCGGGGCGATGATCCATCCGGCCGGCGGGCGCTGGAGCGGGCCGTCACGCTCATGGCCAGCACCGCCAGCGAGAGCATCGAGGGGCAGATGGCGCTGCGTCAGCGGCTGGACGAACTGGGCGCGCTGTATCGGCTCTCGTCGCTGCTGGTGCGGGCGCCCGATGCCAACACGGTGCTCAATGCGGCGCTGGATCTGGCGCTGGACGTGCTTCGTCTGGACGCGGGATCGATCTCGATGGTCGATGAGCAGACCGGCGCGCTGGTCCACCGCGCCACACGCGGGTTGAGCGAGGAGTGGCTCAGCGAGTCGACACCCCTGTCGATCGACGGCATGCTCCGCGAGCGTGCTCTGCACGGCGATGTGGTGTGCGTCGCGGACCTCTGGCACGATGAGCGCATCGCCGACCCGCAGCGCCCGCAGCAGGAGAAGGTCATTTCACTCATCGCGACCGGGCTGAGCAACGCCGGGTCTGTCGCGAGCGCATCTGCCCCGAGCACGGGGCTGATCAGGCTGTACAGCCGCACGCAGCGCGAATTCACGCCGGCCGAGTGCGGGCTGCTGCGCTCCATCGCCGACCACGCGGCGATGGTCATCGCCATGCAGCGCCTGCGCGACCTGCGGGCGCAAGACGGGCACATCCGCCGTCAGGTGCGTCTGGCGGCGGACGTGCAGCGGCGGATGCTCTCGCGCTCGCGTCCGGACAACCCGCGGTTCGATCTGGCGCACCTGTACGAGCCGAGTTTCCAGCTCGGCGGGGACTTCTACGACCTGTTCGAGAAGTCCTCGCACGGCCGCGAACTGGGCGTGGCGGTGGGTGATGTGGTGGGCAAGGGCGTGCCCGCGGCGATCCTCATGTCCGCGGTACGTGCAAACCTGCGCGCGATCGTCGCGGAGGAGTGGCGCTTGCAGGAGGTCATCCGCAAGGTGAACCTTGCGATGTGCCGGGACACCCTCGAGAGCGAGTTCGTCACGCTCTGGGCGGGGATCATCGACACGGACACGCTGGAACTCTCGTACTGCTCCGCGGGCCACGACCCCGCGCTGCTGTTCCGCCGACACACGGACCCGGCAAACACCACGCCGGAGATCGTGGCCCTGGGCACCGAGGGCATGCCGGTCGGGATCGATGCCAACGAGACCTACGAGGTCAAGTCCATCACCCTCAAGCCGGGCGACGTGCTGGTCACGTACACCGACGGCATCGGCGAGGCGAAGAACTTCGACAATCAGCGCTTCGGCCGGGAGCGTGTGGAAGCGGCCCTGATCGAACTGCTGCGCAGCGAGCCCGACGCGGGCGCACAGCGGTGCGTCGATCATTTGGTCTGGCACGTTCGTCAGTTCAGCGGGCTCAAAATCGCGGAGGACGACATTACGCTCGTGGTCGTGCGCGTCCGCGATGATGCTCAGGCCTCATCGACATCAGGCGGCGCTGCGGGGCGGGGGCGTTGACGGATCCGGACGCAGCGTGAGCTTCAGGCCGCGGACCGTCGGAGCGAACGCCACCGAGTCGTCGTCGCGAACGGTCGCGTCGGCATTGGCCGCGTCGCGGGCATCTTCGCCGAGTTGATCCAGCGATCGCTGCATCCGCGCGAACGTGGCCTCGATCGATCCGACGAGGTTTTCCGCATCGATCGTCGTCGTGTCGTCCGGGGCGATGGGCGCGGGGCCGCGGAGCGCCGTCGCGTGCATCGAGCCGCGGTGATTCTGCGGACGCGCGGGTGCGTGAAGCGCGGCGAACTCTCGTGCCTGCGCGAGCGCCTGGGAAGGGAAGACCAGCCGACGCTCCTGCGCTGTCGCCACGCCGGATTCCGAATGACGCGTGTTGCTCGAGACCATCCGTGGGCTCCGTTGAAGTGCCGATCTCTCGGTACCTCAACTTCGGATTGCCCGCGGCGAATCTGGAGTACGCGCTGATCAGGGATTCACCCCGCTCGGCATCGCGACCGGCACAGCCCGCACGTCCCGCCCGGGTCGCCGCCGGAGCACGCTTCTCGGACTTGGCGAAAGCAGGAGTTCTCGTCCGGCCGCGATCAGTTCGCGGGCGTGGGCGTTGCGGGCTTCCTGCCGCCGACGCGCGGCTCGGTGCCGTCGATCATGCGTCGGAAGTTCCCGCGATGGCGATAGATCACCAGCACCGCCAGCAGCGTCGTGGTGACGACAAAGGGCAGTTGCGTCGCCCAGGAAACGCTCTCTGCGGCCTGTCGCGTGGCGGTGCTCCAGGCGTGCATGATGGCTGGCCAGATCATCGTCAGCAGCGCCAGCACCGCCGAGGCGACGCTCGAACTGAGCCCGACGTACCGCGTGATCTTCACGCACGTGGCCCAACTGACGATCGCCAGCAGCGCGGGAAAGGTGACGATCGGGTACACCGCCAGCAGCGCGCCGAAGCCGGTGGCCACGCCCTTGCCGCCCTTGAACTTCAGGAAGATGGGGAAGAGATGCCCGAGGAACGCCGCGGCCCCGAAGGACATCCACATCCATGCGCGGGTCGGATCGGGAGCACGCTCGCCCAGAACGCCCAGCCACCACCCGCCGAGGATGATGGGACCTGCGCCCTTGGCGGCGTCGAGCGTGAAGGTGAGGACACCCCAGGGCCGGCCGACGGTACGGGCGACGTTGTTGGCGCCGATGTTCTTCGAGCCGTGCTGGCGGATGTCGATCCCGCGCCAGAGCCCGATGAGCAGGCCGAAGGGAACCGCGCCAAGCAGATACGCCGCCACCACGCCCGCGATGTACATGCCCAGAAAGCCCGCGTCCATCGTCTCATTCCGTCAAACAAGGGTTCCACAGAGCCCGGCGGGCCATCGGCCCGTGGGCGCATCAGCCCGCAAGGAGAATCGACAGGTTATGGGCCCGACGGACCGGAGCAACACTCGGACCTCCAGGCAAATGCGGACGAACCCCCGGCTCAGAAACCACCCAGACCGGGTAATGGTGACGCGTGCTCACGCCTGCGGATTCAGGCCCGCCGTGAATCGGCCGACCTTCTCAGAGGTCCTGGGGCCTCATGGGCCTGGCCGCCGGACCGGATGAGGCGACGTTCGAACGTCGTCGACCGAGGAACGAGCGGGCGGGGAATGGAGCATCACGGTGAGCAACGAACGCGACTCGAACAAGTGGTCGATGGACATGACGCTCAAGACGGCCAAGATCCAATCTCGCAGGGCGGCCGGCGGGCATGAGAAGCGCGTCAGGCCCCGGCTCCCGTTTCTGCGAAAGGTCCGGGTGTGGAACGAGCAGGCCATCGGCGGGCACGGGCCGGAAGTTGAGTGCCAGGGATCGAACCTGAGCCAGTCGGGCATGGGGCTGCGGAGCCCGGTGGCCTTTGCACAGGGGCAGGTCATCCGTATCGAGGCCGCCATCACCGCCGATGCGAACATGCTGCTGCGTGGCGTGGTCAGGATGTGCAAACCCCGGCCCGACGGGACCTTCACCGTCGGTGTGGAGTTCATCGCGGACAGCGCGCTGAATAGCAACCCGGCATCGAGCGCCGCATAACGCGGCGAGTCCGCCGCGGCGACCGAGACCGGACTCCGGCATGGATCAGCCGTCGATCTTGCGAAGGCCCAGCCCGTACTCGGCGAGTTTCTGGCGGACCTCGGTCAGCGAGGTTGCGCCGAAGTTCTTCACGCCCAGCAGTTCCGCCTCGGTGTGCGCGACCAGGTCGCCCAGCGACTGGATGTTCAGCAACTGCAGCGCCTTGCGGGCCCGGACCGAGAGGTTCAGTTCGCTCACGCCCTTGTTCAACACCGCCTCGGTGTTGGAGCCCTTGAGGCTGTCGATCATCGCCCTGCGGGCGGCGCGGTGCGCGTCGTCTCGGCTCTGACCCAGACGCAGACCCTTGGCCGCGAGCATCGACTTGATCTCGACCAGGCTGCTCTCGCCGAAGTTCTTGTAACTGAGCAGCTCAGCCTCGGTCGTGCGGACCAGATCGCCCAGCGTGCGGATGTTCATCTTCTTCAGGCACGTGCGGGCGCGGACGGAGAGTTCAAAGTCCGTCACGGGCGTATCGAGCAGGGCCGATCGCTTCTGCTTTTCCTTGTCGTGATCGTCGTCGCTGACCATGGTCTTGGACGCGATGACGTCCTTCATGTACAGACGCGCCCGCGGATGATTCGGGTCCGTCTCGAGAATCTGACGCAGGCAGCGCTCCGAGCGGACGAAGTCGCCACGATCCTCGTACGCAACGGCGAGGTTCAGCAGCGCGTTGATCGGCGCGGGCGGGTTGTCGACGGCGCGCTCGTACATCCGCAGCGCCTCGTCCTCCTCGCCGGAGATATCCAGCAGGAAGCCCAGACGGAACAGCAGTTTGCCGTCGGCCGGATCGCTCGCCACCGCCTTGCGGTACGACTCGATCGCCGACAGGCGGTTGCCCTGGGCCTCGAACCGCTCACCCTCGGCCGCCAGGCGGGCCGCCTGAACGCTGTCGCGCTGAACTTCCGACGCACCGACAACGACATCCAACGGATGAACCGTGTTCGACATTGATCAACGCTCCGAGGTCCGTCCCGCGCTGGCTGCGCCCGGCGCCGCGGCCGATCGCAACCTCCGCCGAACTTGGACAGGCCGAGATGATAGCCCGCTCGCTCGCGGTCGCACACTACCCGCGATCGTCCCCACAGATTCCGAACATGCCGCCCGCTCGGCCCATCTCGACCCCACGGGGCCGGGAGGGCTCAGCGTTGGCCCGTGGTCCGGCGCTCATCGAGATCGATCCCCGCCGCCGGGTCGTGCAGACTCTCCAGCGACGACCCGGAAGAGGCGAAGGTCGCCAGGCTCGCCGCAGCGGTCTCGGGGGTGTGGACCAGCCGGATGCTGCGCCACGGGCCGGCGAAGAAGCGATAGGCCATAAGCAACCCGAACAGGACGATGTACGCGGCGGCGGCGATCCACGGGCCGAGCGACTCCAGCCCCGGCGCGAAGACGACCGCCGCGTGTCCGCCGCCGACGATCACGGTCCAACTCAGCACCAGCGTCATGACGCCGGGCCAGGTGGTATCGCCCGCGCCGCGCAGCACACCGACGAGCGTCACACCCACGGCGTCGAAGACCTGGAACAGCGCGGCGACGATCATGATGCCCACGCCGATGCTGATCACGCGGGCGGTCTCATCCGGAGCCATGGAACTGTCCAGAAAGAGCGCGACCATGGGCTCTCGGAAGATGAGGATGCACGCGGCGCAGATGCCCATATAGATCATCGCGATCTTGATCCCGAGGATCGCCCGCTGCTGGGCCAGATCCGGCCGGCCCGCCCCCAGATACCTGCCGACGATCGCGGTCAGGGCGTTGCCGATGCCGACCGCGGGCATGAAGGACAGGTGCATGTAGCGCAGGACGATCGCGCTGGCGGCGTTGTGCTCCTTGCCGAAGGGCGCGACAAGGACCATGACAAAGTACGCCCAGGTGATCATTTCGCTGCCGAACATCAGCGCCGGGGCCCAGCCCAGCCGGCAGATCTCGCGGATGCGATCGACGCGCAACCGCCAGGCGCCGCGGGTGGCAAAGCGTGCGTTCAGCGACGGGCCGAGGAACACGCAGAGCGGGATGACCGCCTCAACGACCGTGCCCAGGACCGTGCCCCAGGCCGCACCCGCGACGCCCAGGGCCGGCGCGCCGAGATTGCCGTAAATGAAGACCCAGTTCCCGAAAACGTTCGTGGCGTTGCCGGCGATCGCCGCGGCGAGCACGACCATGGGCATGTGCATGCCGTAAAAGAACTGCGTGATCGCGCGGGTCATCAGTCCCGGCAGAGCGCAGAAGAGCAGGATCTGAGCGTACGAACTCGAGAGGCCGACGAGCGCGGGATCGTGCCCCATGGAGCGGAACGCAAGCGGGGCCACCAGCGCCACCGGGATGAGCACCGCAAGCCACCAGAGAACGCAGATCCAGACCGCGTTCCACGCGTACGAGGGGCCTTCCTTCGCTCTGCCCGCGCCGAGATTCTGGGCGACAAAGGTGTTGACGACGCCGAGCAGCCCGGCCAGGAGCGACTGCGGGACCCACGCGATGAGCCCGCCGTTGAACTGGGCGGAGAGGTTGATCGGGTCGGCTGGAGAGATTCGGGAGACCATCAAGCCGTCGACGAACTGCATGGCGGTGTACGACGTCATCGTCGCGACGCTCGGGGCGGCGATGCGGAGGATCTCCCAGAGCGCCGCCGAGCCCGAGCGGGCCGGGTCCGCGGCGGGCGCTGGGCCCGAGTTGGTCTCCGAAGAGGACATGGTCGGATACTAGTGCTCACAAGCCTGAGCACAGGTTGAGGCTGGCACGCAGGTCCGAAAACCGGGGGGTGAGAAGTTGGGCTCCGGAGATGAACCGACTTCTCGGGCGTCGCAGGTGATTTAGCCGGGATATACGGGCATTTCTTGAAATCTTCTCGGTGCGACTTAGGCTTCATCTCCGGGCCCGCGATGGCGCAGGTGCGCGCGGCGGTGTGTTTTTGCGAACGGGGTCCGAGACCATCCACTTTTGGGAGATCACATGAAGAGTGCGTCGATTCGACTGATCGCGGCCGGCACGCTGCTGGCTTTTGCCGGTACTTCGTTCGCGGCGACCAAGACCTTTACTAACGCCGGGGGCGACGGGCTCTGGAGCAACGCGGCCAACTGGTCGGGCGCGGCACTGCCCGAGGCGACGGACGACGTGATCATCCCCGCGGGGATGATGCCGGTGAACGTCGACATCGCGGTCAGCGCCAACAGCGTCGTGATCTCGGGCACGCGTGAGATGACCATCAACAACGCGTTGACCGTTCCGGGAACGGTCACGGGCGGCGTGGTCACCGTCCCGACGGGCGGCACCTTCGGTACTTCCCGACTGATCGGGTCAAGCCTGAACATCAGCGGCGGCGTGCTCACGAGCCCGCTGAACACGCTCAACACGAACATCAGCATCGCCTCGGCGAATCTGTTCGGCGCCGTCGTCGTCGCCGGAACGGGAACGATCACCGGCAACCTGGGTACAGGCCAGGAAGTGATCATCGCCACCCGGGCCGACGCGCCGACGACCACGATGACCTGGAACGGCTCGCCGACGATCGCCGGCAAGGTGAGTTTCGATCACGCCGGCAGCGGCGTGCCCAATTCGACGCTGATCGTGCAGGGGACAATGACGATCGCTGCGAGCACCGGGGCCGTCGGAGCCATCTTCGGCATCACGCCACCGCCGACGCCGACGCCCGCGGGGGAAATGGTGTTCGAGCCCGTGTTCGCCGGCGAGTCGACGGTCCGAGGCAACATCATCTCCAACGGTTCGATCACCGCTGAGCATCGCGTGACTTTCCGCGGGCTCGAGGGCGGGCCGGCGGCGTCGCTGGTATCGAACGGCCTCATCGGCGTGATTGACAATTCGATCGTCGGCGGACCTGCCGCCAACGGCTCCATCCACTTCCAGGGCCCCTTGTACACCTTCACGGCGAATGCGGCGGCACCGGTTGTGCTTGGGCTCTCCGGCCCGACGACGATGACCTTCCTGGATCGTCGCGTCACGGCCGACCGCATCGCCTTCAACTACAACGGCGGCGGCATGTTCGGCAACATGACCCTTGTCTCATCGCAGGTTGACATGGACACGTCCGACTCGTGCATCCTGATCCTGCAGGGCGCATCGTCGGTTCGGCCATCGAGCGAGAGCGTCGTCACCGGCTTTGGCCCCAACACGGCCCTCATCGCGTCCAACCAGGCGCTGATCTCCGAGGCGACCGACGCGTTGCCCGCCCCCGTGCTGACGATCACCCATCCCGATCCGGCGTTCTCGATCGTCAACCTGGGCATCATCGCCACGCGGAGCAGCACGAACAGCCCGGCGAGCCTGAACGCGGTGGTGTTGCCACTGCCGACGACCAACTTGCTGCCGTTCGGCCCACTCGGCAGCGACAGGGGGCCGGGCGGCCCCAAGGGAGTCCCCGGATTCCCCGCAGACATTCTGCCCGCCAGCGGAACCATCCAGACCGCGCCCGTGACCGCCGGGGCGACGGAGTTCCGCACGACCGCGGGGCTGGTCAACGGCGGTGCAATGCTCATCGGCGCGCCGACGACGATCCGCGGCACGCTCGCGAGATTCGAGAACCGCTTCCTGACGATCATCACCGAGAACCTTGCCGGCCTCGTCGGCGGCGTCACTGGCGGGCCGCCCGCGCCGGTATTCGCGCAGGCACGCCTGACGACCAATGTTGCCGAGGTCTTCCAGGAAGGGTCCCCGATCTTCGCGCCGATCATCGCCGGTGGCCCCGTGTTGAAGGCGGAGAGCGTCATCGGCGCCGAGAACTTCGAGGTCGTCGGCGGACGGTACAACTACATCAGCGGGTTGATGCTCAACGAACTGGGCGACTACGGACCGGGCGTCCGGGGTGACGCGCCCATCGGCCCCGAGCCGGCGCTTCGCCTCAACGGGGCGGTTGTTGACTTCCGCGAGCCGCCGTCGACGACGGGGATTCAGGGCATGGGCCCCGGTCCGTCCGCGCCCTACGGCGGGATCTTCGAACTCGTCAACGTCTGCAACCTCGTTTCGGACGTTCAGAACGGGATCCTCGCCCGAGTCCGCTCCACCAGCCAGTTCCCCGCGTCGCGGACCGATGTGACCAAGACCACCTTCGCCATCCGCGGCGAACTCCAGGCCAAGGCCGACACCGCCACCAACGCCAACATCACCTCCTTCGGACCGGTCCTTCTCAACGGTCGCCTGACCCTGGGCCCGCGCACGCGCATGAGCATGGACACGCTCAACCCCGCCAGCACCGGCACCCTGAACATCCAGGTTCAGACTCCCGGAACCAACACCGCCGACATCGGCCGCATCGATTCCATCTCCCGCTTCACGCTCCTTGGCAATGTTCGTTTCGACTTCCTCGACGGCTTTGCCCCGAATCTCTGCTCGTTCATCTCCGCGCCCTTCATCAGCACGACGCGCACCATGACCGGCGCCTTCACCGGCAAGTTCCCCAGCGAGGCGGCGATCCAGATCTTCGGGACCACCCTCAATGCCCAGGTCGTTCGCGTGGCTCGCATCAACGGCTGCGCCTGCACCGTGCCGAACATCACCGTCGACCCCGTCAGTGTCACCACCGCCGTCGGTACCAACGCCACCTTCTCCGTCACGGCCACGGGCACGCCGGCTGAGTCTCTGGTTTATCGCTGGTTCCGCGATGGCAACCCCCTCACCGATGGCGGTTCCGCGCCGCAGATCATCGGGGCCAACACCGCCGAACTCAGCCTGAACAACGTCCAGACCGGTGACTCCGGGACCTACAGCGTGACGGTGACCAACGCCTGCGGCACCGACAACGCCTCGGCCACCCTGCTCGTCAGTCCGCCCTCCTCCGGCTGCTCGCTGGCCGACCTGGCCAACACCGACGGCGACCCCATCCCCGACGGTGTGATCGATAACGGTGACTTCAACGCCTTCTTCGCCGCCTTCTTCGCCAGCGAACTGCTCGCCGACGTGGCCAACACCGACGGCGATCCCATCCCCGACGGCGTGATCGACAACGGTGACTTCAACGCCTTCTTCGCCGCCTTCTTCGCCGGCTGCACGCCGGTCTGATCCGCTCACGCGTCCGACCCCCATCAGGGCTCCTTATCACCGACCCGCCGCACTCCCGCGGCGGGTCGGTGTGCTTTTGCACCGCCGCGGCTCCCGGGGCCTTGCCCCACGCACACCGGCCGGACCTACGCTCCATCCCTATGGCCATCCTCGTTGACGCGAACACCAAGGTCATCTGTCAGGGCATCACCGGCGACTACGGCGCCCAGCACACACGCGGGTGTCTGCACTACGGCACGAAGTTGGTCGGCGGCGTGACGCCCGGCAAGGGTGGCCAGACCGACGCCAACGCCCTGCCCATCTGGGACACCGTCGACGCCGCGGTCCGCGAGACCGGCGCGACCGCCACGATGATCTTCGTCCCGCCGCCCTTCGCCGCCGACGCGATCCTCGAGGCCGCGTATGCCGGCGTCTCGCTGATCTGCTGCATCACCGAGGGCGTCCCGGTGCAGGACATGATCCGCGTCCGGGCGGTGCTCGATGAGATGAACGCCGCACGCCCTCTCAAGGGCGGCTTCGGCTCGCTCAATACCCCTCGCATCACCCTCGTCGGGCCGAACTGCCCGGGCGTCATCACCCCCGGCCCCAAGACCGGCACCGGCGAGAGCCCCAAGAACACCTTCACCAACGCCGGCTGCAAGATCGGGATCATGCCCGGGTACATCCACACCCACATCTCCCAATCCAAGCGCAAGAAGTCCGTCGGCATCGTCTCCCGCTCGGGAACGCTGACCTACGAGGCCGTCTGGCAGACGTCCAACCTCGGCCTGGCTCAGTCCTCATGCGTGGGCATCGGCGGCGACCCCGTCCGCGGGCTCAACCACATCGAAACCATCAGACTCTTCGAGGCCGACCCCGAGACCGACGCGATCCTGATGATCGGCGAGATCGGCGGCTCCGATGAGATCGACGCGGCCCACTACGTCAAGGCCCACGTCCGCAAGCCCGTCGCCGCGTTCATCGCGGGCCGAACCGCCCCGCCCGGGCGACGCATGGGCCACGCCGGCGCGATCATCGGCGGCACCGACGACACCGCCGACGCCAAGATCGCCGCGCTCAAGACCGCGGGCGTCTCGGTCGCCATGAGCCCCGCCGAGATGGGCAAGGCTGTCGCCGAGGCGATGGGTCTGTAAAAGAGCTCAAATCTGAGCCAGGACTGTGGACGCCCGGCGACATGGCACACGTTACACTCAGCAAGGCCTCTGCGGGCCGCAAGGCGTGTGGTGATGTTGGCCTCACCGGCCTTCGAACAGCCGATCGGCCAGCCAGTCCGAGAGTTGCGGGATCGCCTTGATCTTCGATGCGCACGCCTCGATGTTGTACGGCACGCGCACGAACCGCACCTGGCCGTACGGCTTGTCCGCGCCCCCGCCGCTCGCAGGCTCCAGCACCACGTAACTGGCCCGCGGATCAAGATCCCGCGGCTGCCCCACCGAGCCGACGTTGATGATCGCCTTCTCCCCGTCGACGAAGCGGTAGGTGTTGTCGGAAAGCTCGCCCGGCGGGTAGAAGTCCGGCTCGTCGGTGAACACGCCCGGCACGTGCGTATGCCCGACGAAACAGACCTTCGTCACGCGTTCGAAGATCGTCGTGAGTTTGTCCGGCGCGCTCTGAACGTCGTCGGAAAAGATGTACTCGTTGATCGGGCGACGGGGCGAGCCGTGCACCAGCAGCACGTTCATGCGGTCGCCCGGCTCGCTCAGCACCGCGCGCACGCGCAGCCGTCCGAGAAACTCGTAGCGCTGCTGACGCTTGGCGTCATCGGGCTCGGCGTCGAGGGCCTCACGCGTCCAGAACGCGGCGGACTCGGCGCTGGGGTTGAAGTTCGTCGGCTCGTAGAGCACGCCGAAGTCATGGTTGCCCATGAGCGAAAACTCGCAGTTCTCGCGGACGAGGTCCACACAGCGGATGGGCTCGGGCCCGTACCCGACGATGTCGCCCAGGCAGACCACGCGGGTGATGCCCTTGGCGCGGATATCCGCCAGCACCGACGAGAGCGCCTCGGCGTTGCCGTGAATGTCGGATAGAAAGGCAACAGGCGCTGGCACGGGCGGATGGCTCCCTACGGGCTGGGCGATTCGACTCCGGGCGTCGATGAACGTTGAGCGTAGCGACGACGCGGCAAGCCGACCACCCGACAGCCGGGGGCACCACCACCCGCCACGACGTTCGGCAGGCTTTGCGCGAACGCCGCCCCGACTGCCAACTCGGCAGGAGCACCGGGTCCGCCCGCCGATTCCCCATGCTCCGCCGGGGCCCGATCGGGGACGAATCCCGCATGCGGGGACGAAATCCGCCGAGCGGGGCACCGGGGGTGACCTTGGGCATGAAACTTGCTGATAGTCGCCTAGCCTCTCGTGCGCGCGCCGGGCGTCCCGTCGCGATGTCGAGGCGGTCATCCTTCTCCTGGAAACGCTCCGTGAGCACGTCCTACCAGCGCACCCGCGAAATGACCATCGACGAACTTCTGCTCGAGAAGCGCGTCGTGTTCCTCATCGGCGAGATCAATCAGGCCTCCGCCGCCCGTGTGATGATGCAGATGCTCTATCTCGAGAACGAGAAGCGCAACAGCGACATCCACTTCTACATCAACTCTCCCGGCGGTGCCGTCGACGACACCCTGGCCATCTACGACACGATGCGGTTCATCTCCAGCCAGGTCAACACCTACTGCCTGGGCCGGGCGTACTCCGGCGGCGCTGTCCTCCTGACCGCCGGCACCAAGGGCAAGCGGTTCATCCTGCCCCACGCCAAGGTCATGATCCACCAACCCTACGGCGGCGTCGGCGGACAGGCCGAGGACATCCGCATTCAGGCCGAGCAGATCATCAAGAGCAAGAACGAACTCATCCGCATCCTCGCCAGCCACTCGGGCCGACCCGAGGAACAGGTCCGCAAGGACTCCGAGCGAGACAAGTACTTCACCGCTCAGGAGGCCAAGGCCTATGGCCTGGTCGACGAGGTCATCGAGCAGCCCCCGCTCAAGTAACGCCCCCGCCCGGCCGCGATGCGCACCGTCACGCGCCCCGGCCCCAAGCCAGCCCCACCGCACTTGAACCGTTCATCCTCCGACATCCGACACCATCTGGTGAATCCATGAGCCACCTCATCCCCATCGTCATCGAAAGCACCGGTCGCGGCGAGCGCGCGTACGACATCTTCTCGCGCCTGCTCAAGGACCGCATCATCTTCCTGGGTTCCGGCGTTGATGATGACATCGCCAACCTCGTCACCGCCCAGATGCTCTTCCTGGCCAACGAGGACGCCAAGGCCGACATCCACCTGTACGTCAACTCCCCCGGCGGCTCTGTCTCGGCGGGCCTCGGCATCATCGACACGATGAACTTCGTCCCCTGCGAGATCTGCACGTACATCATCGGGCAGGCCGCGAGCATGGGCTCGCTCATCGCCACCAGCGGGACCAAGGGCAAGCGCTACACGCTGCCCAACAGCCGGAACCTCATGCACCAGCCGCTCATCGGCGGCGTGATGGAGGGGCAGGCGACCGACCTGGAGATCGAGGCCCGCGAGATGCTCCGCATCCGCGAGCGGCTGTACACGATCTACGCCACCGCGACGGGCAAGAGCGAGGAGAAGATCGCCGTCGACTGCGACCGCAACAAGTGGCTCGACGAGAAGGAAATGCTCGAGTACGGGCTGGTCGACAAGGTCATCACCGCCATGCCCAAACTCCGCGACGATTCGGGCAAGCGGGCCGACTGAACCTCGCCGGGACGGCCACGGACATCACACCGCCACACTCATCGATCCGTGCCGGGCACATCGGCCCGGCACGGATCGTTGTACACATGGCTGACACCGATGCCCGTCGCCCGCCCCGCGCATGGTGGCTCACGGGCAGCCGGTGAAGAACGCATCGAAGAAAGCGAAGAAGTCTCCGTTGTTCACCGTACCGTCGGGACCGCCGCCTTGCAGCTCCGTGTCGCCGTCGGTGTTGGCGATGTCCGCGACGAGGCGCGTCGGGTCCGTGCGTCCGGCAAAGAACGCGGTGAAGAACACGAAGAAGTCCCCGTTGTCGATGGCCCCGTCGGGCGCCGCAGGCCCGTACGGCGCGGGAAGTTCTGCGTCGGTGTTGGTCAGGTCCGCCGGGTTGCAGGCGATGGGAATCACGACGCGCAGCGGCGTGAACTCGTCGCTCTCGTGAAAGACCGTCACCACCAACTCACCCGGCGAAGACAGCGTCACGGGCACGCTGGCGTTGCCGCCGGAATCCGTATAGCGATTGGCTTGTGACTGCGGCGCGCCGTCGCGAAGACCCGCGTTGGCCTGGAATGCCGCGACGCTCGCGAAGGGCACCGGGCCCGTCGGCGAATTGACGGTCGCGACAATCACGGGCATCGCCTTGAACGCCCGCTTAGGCAGGGCCATGCTGAAAATCTCGACCGGGCCGATGCGGATGCGCATTTCCGGATCGCCGAAGGTCACGTACTGCATCCGGTTGTAGCCCAGCTTGGTCATGTCGGCGGTGCTCGAAGCGTGGAAGAACGCGCGGTCGATCGCCAGCCCGAGGTACGTGGCGCTGCTGATGGCCGCGTCGCTGTAGATCGCTCTGAAAATGCCCTTGGCCAGCTCGCTGTTGGCCCCGGTGGCGGTGGGGTCGGTCGCACCGAAGGCGCTGACCGAGCCGCCGGCGACCCGGCGCATCCACTCCTCCGCGTGACACAAACCCGGGAACTGGAATCGTCCGTTGTTGCACGCGATGAAGAACGCCGCCGGAGTCTTGGGCCCGTTGGCAAGGGAGACGATTTCGGGCGTGCTGAAATCGGCGCTGTTGAAGTCCCAACTTGACCACCAGAACTTCGAGCCGTGGCCGCGATAAAGCAGCACACCGGCCCCATCGTTGAGGAACCCGATGACCGCGGCGTTCGTCCCGGTCGACTCGTTGCCCAGAGCCACGCGGAAGCTCGGGGCGTTGCTGTACCCCGCATCGACAATCTCATTGACGCAGTTGACGTACACGAGGTTGGACTGCTTGTGCGCCGCAACAATCGCCCTGTCCCACACCAAGCCCGGGATGGGCGAGGTTTCGTAGGCCATGATCTTGTTGAGTTGTGCGAGCATGTCGGGCTCGTTGCCGGCCGACAGACGCCCGACGCGCACCTTGACGTTGTGCGGAGTGGAGACCTCGCCAAGGATCGAGTAGTAGTGATCGCCGAACCGCGTGATCGTGAGCCCGGGCGCATCATCGAAGACGTCCGGGAGATCAAACGTCGGGACAGGAATCGCGTTTTCATCGCCCAAGAGCAGCACGTAGTGCGTCGCGTCGGGCTCCTCGTTGTACCAGTCCCTGATGTAGTTCAGTACACCCGCCTGATCCGGTACCGGCAAGGGCAGCACGATCGTCCGCACATCGATGCCCCGCTCCATCTTGCGGCTGATGAACGATTGCGCGTTGAGCACGTAGTTGAACGGGCCCATCACCAGGTACCGCACGTTGAACGCGTTGAGTTCCGGGAACAGGACCACATCCTTAATCTGCGTCCAGTTGACGATCATCGATTCCAGCGCCAGCGCGTCACGCCGCTGAACCGGCCGCCGCGCCGCCGGCGCGCCCGGGTGGGAAATATCCACCGTGAACGTCCGCATCACCCGCACACTCTGGCTCCGCGGGCGGCAATGCACCGGCAGCACCCCAACCTTCGCCAGCGACAGCCCCCCGAACTCCATGGGCTCCCGCGCGACAAACGAGTTCACCGGCGGATACTCCGCGTCGGAGTCGCCATAGAACGCCACGTCGAACGCGAAGTCCGGCACCCGGAAGTTTCCATCCGGAAGCTCCAGGTAGTCCGGCTGCGCCGGGTGAACGCGAATGTCCGTCAGGTCCGCATACTGCCCCGGCGTGACCTGCACCGCAACATCCGGCGCAACCGTCGGCAACCCCACCATGAAGCTCAACTCGGGAACCGCCGGACGGCCAATCGGTCGCACCGAGCCATCACCAAAGACATCGTTGCGCCCGTTGCCTCCGGGCAGACTGACGATCTGGAACGCCGGACGACCCCCCTGCGCCGGCACCGTCTCGACGTACACGCCGTGGATCGCGACGCTCAGCCGCGTAAGTCCGCTGTTCGTCGCGGCCCGATCAACGACAACCGAGGGTGGTGTTCCCGCGGGGCTGCCATCGAAGCCCCTCCAGACAGCTCGGCCCTGCGCCATCACGGCGCCCGACGCGAAGGCGATCGTCATCGCACCGACCCACAGCCCCGCGCCGGACGCGCTCCGCGCGCCGATCGCGCCAAGCACAGTCCCCGCGATTCGTTTCGCCGCCGCCTTCATGTCTAGCCGCATTCGTCGCTCCCGCGTGCAAAGTGGGCAGAGTCCGCGCGCACGCCCTGCGCGGCTCCTCTCTTCATGCGACAAATCGCCGCGCTCGCAACCGAGATTCGCAGAATTCTGCGAATAACGCGTCAGGTTCCGTCGTGTCTCCACCCGATCGAGGGTCGCGCTACGCTCTTCGCACCGTGGAACAACCCATCGCCGGACACACCCCGACGACCGCATCCGATCAAGCGCCGGGCTCTCGCCCCGCATCCATCGGCGACTGGATCCGCGCGCTCGGACCGACCGGACCCCTGGCGCTTATCTGGACCGCCGGGCCGCCTCTGGGGTCGATCGCCCTGTTCGCGTACATGAACACCATCGGCACCTGGCTCCGCAGCCACGAGGTCGAGGGGCTCATCCTCTACACGGTCTGCTTCATCGCCCTCACCGGCGTCGCGCTGCTGCCGACATACGCCTCGGCGATCCTCGGCGGCTGGGCCTTCGGCTTTGCGTGGGGCTTCCCCGGCGCGATGATCGGATTCCTCGGCGGGGCCAGCGTCGGGTACTTCATCGCCCGACTCGTCGCCTCTGACCGCATCGACCACCTCATCCACACCGACCGGCGCTGGACCGCCGTGCGCGACGCGCTCGTCGGCTCGGGGTTCCTCAAGAGCACGCTGATCATCTCGCTCGTCCGCCTGCCGCCGAACTCGCCCTTCGCCCTGACGAACCTGGTCATGGCCTCGATCAAGGCCCCGTACTCGGCGTTCATCGCGGGCACGGCCCTGGGCATGGCCCCGCGCACGGCCCTTGTGCTATACCTGGCGGTGCAACTCCGCGACAAAATGGCATCCGAGGCGTGGAAGTCCGGCACGCCCTGGTGGTGGATCCCCGTCGCTATGGCGATCGGCCTGACGGTACTGGGCATTCTGGCGCTCATCGCTCGAGCGGCGCTCAATCACGTCACAAGCACGCCCGCCAACCAACAGCAATCGCCCTCGACCGAGGCCGCGCCATGATCCGCACGCCCCGTGACCTGCCGCTGATCACCGTCTTCGGGCTGGGCTTCCGCCGTCCCGCGCCGGGAACCTGGGGCTCGCTCCCGCCGGTGCTGGTCGCGGCGGCGCTGCTGAGCGTGGGCATCGGCCCGGGCTCGCCGCTGGCGCTGGGCGCGCCGCTCTGGTACGCGTCGCTGGCGCTGATCGTGCTGCTCTTCTCGACCGCGTGCGTGGCGCAGGGGCACATCGCCGAGTCGCTGCTGGGACGCAAGGACGCATCGCCCGTCGTTGCCGACGAGGCGGCGGGCATGGCCCTGACGCTGCTGTTCCTGCCGCCGGTCGCTGTTGCTTCGCCGGGCATGGCGGCGTACTCACTGGCCTTCGCGTTCGTCGCCTTCCGCGTGTGCGACATCGTCAAGCCCTACCCGGCCAACGTGATCCAGCGCGCCCCCGCTGGCTGGGGCATCCTGCTGGATGATCTCATCGCCGGGCTTTACGCCGGCGCGGCGGTGCTGGCCGCAACGCTGACGCTGAGCCTCTGATCACCGCGCCAATCGCGCCGGCACGCCCTCTGTCGGATCGATCGAGACGACCACCATGCCCGAACCGACGTCGCCACGGATCTTCATCATCGGCGGAGGCTTTGCCGGCCTTCAGGTGGCCAAGACGCTCGCGCGGGCACGCGCGCAGGTCACGCTCGTCGATCGCCGCAACCACCACGTCTTCCAGCCGTTGCTCTATCAGGTCGCCACCGCGGCCCTCTCGCCCGCGGACATCGCCAGCCCCATCCGACACATCCTGCGAAAGATCAGGAACTGCCGGGTTGTGCTCGCGGAACTGACCCGGGTGGACCTCAAGCAGCGTCGCCTGATCTTCGACGACATGCAGGTCGAGTACGACTACCTCATCCTCGCGGCGGGGGCGACACACTCGTACTTCGGGCGTGACGATTGGGCTCCCGTCGCCCCGGGCCTCAAAACCCTCGAAGACGCCACGGAGTTGCGCCGGCGTCTTCTTCTGGCCTTCGAGAGCGCCGAGTACGAAGGCTCCGACGAATCTCGCCGACGCGCCCTGACCTTCGCGGTCGTTGGCGGCGGGCCGACGGGCGTGGAACTGGCCGGGGCGATCAAGGAAATCGCGGCCCAGACCATCCCGGCCGACTTCCGGTTCATCGACACCGCCACCACGCGCGTGCTCCTGCTGCAAGGCGCCGACCGCCTGCTGCCGTCCTATCCGCCCGACCTGAGCGAACGGGCCCGTGCGGACCTGATCGGAATGGGCGTTGAGGTTCGCCTCAACGCTCGCGTGACGGACATCTCCGCCGACGGCGTGCGCGTCGGTGAAGAGTTCATCCCCGCCTCGAACGTCTTCTGGGCCGCGGGCGTTCGCGCGAGCCCGATCAGCGCGACCCTCGGCGTGAAGCTGGACACGTCCGGTCGCGTCGTCGTCGCGCCCGACCTGTCCATCCCCGGGCATCCGGAGGTCTTTGTCTGCGGCGACCTCGCCGCGGCGACCAGCGCCCGCTCAGGCAAGCCCGTGCCCGGCGTCGCTCAAGCCGCGATCCAGGCCGGCGCGTTCGTCGGGTCGCTTCTGGCCAACGAACTCAGCGCCATCGCCCGCGGCAGGACCGCGCCGGCACGCCCGGCGTTTTCATTCTTCGACAAGGGAAACATGGCCACCATCGGGCGCGGGCGCGCCGTGGCCGAGATCGGCCGCCTGCACCTGACCGGCATCATCGCCTGGCTGCTCTGGGGGCTCGTACACGTCATGTTCCTCGTCGGGTTTCGCAACCGGCTGACAGTCATGATCAGTTGGGTATGGAGTTACCTGATCTTCAGCCGAGATGCCCGGCTGATCATCGGCGACTCCCGCCTGAACATCACGCTGCCCCGGGACGATCCTGTACGACCCCGACCGATCGAAACTCGGGCCTGATCCCTGCCAATCATCTCTCATGCGTTCCTGTGCCCTCGGCTGCCTGCTCGCCTTCCCCGCCCGGATGATCATCATCATCCTGGTCATCTTCACCGACATCATCGGCCGCGGCTTCCAGGGCTCGTTCTGGATCCCGTTCCTGGGCTTCTTCTTCGCGCCCATCACCACCATCGCCTACGCCGTCGCCATGATCAACAGCAACTTCGCTCTTCAGGGCCCGTGGCTGCTGCTCGTCGGCGTCGCCCTGGCCGCGGACCTGGCCGTGGCCATCGACGGCGGGCGACGCGCTCGGCGCGGCCGCATCCACTTCGACA
>VYLX01000071.1_pt1 | contig 21871 bp, 20 predicted proteins | sample 5114181 | NCBI WGS metagenome assembly VYLX01 (sample SAMN12291812, study PRJNA351875) | freshwater metagenome | isolation source: freshwater lake | place: USA: Michigan, Sherman Lake | collected 2011-08-08
CGGTGGTGGTGGCGGCGGCAGCGGCGACATGGGCGGTACGGCGCTGCGGGTGATTCTCGTCGGGCGGCTCGGGCTGGAACAGACGCTGCGGCGAGAGGCGGGCGTCCGGCTTGTGCGGGCGCGCACGGCGCTTGAAGCCGTGGGCGAACTGGCGGAGGATGTGACCGAGACCGGCGCGCAGCGTTCGGTTGTGCTCGTCGGAGCGGACGCCGAGCCGATCGACCCGACCGACACTTCGCCACCCGGCGCTCGGGGCACGCTGCTGGAGTCGTTCATCTCGGCGTTGCGGGAAATCGACCCGGGCGTGCTGGTGCTGCGGGTGGCGGACAATCGCCTGAGCCCCGGCCCGTCGGACGGCGCGTACGACGCGATCGTGCCGACAGACGCGAGCGCGGGCCTGCTGCGCACGCTGGTGGAAGCGAAGCTCGCGCCGCGTGGGCGGGCTTCGAGCGTGAGCGGCGGGGGCGGCGCGGCAGGCTCGGGCGGTACCGCAGGCACGGCGGGGAGTCCGGGCGCGGTGAATCCGTCGGATCTGGCACGGGCGATCATCGGCGAGTCGCTCACACCCGATCGCGATGCGCCCGCCACCGGCGCGGCGCCCGCGGTGCCTGTTGAGCCGACGATGGCCTGGACGGCGGATGCGTCGCTGGTCTCGGCGGTGATGTCCGGTCGCGACGTGCTGCTGCCGGCGCTGGGGATGATCCGGCGACGCCTGCTCAACGCGGGGATTTCGTACCTTCAGACCGGCGGGGCGAGCCAGCCCGCGGGCACGCGCCTGGCCGAGGTGCGATCGCGCACGCGGGTATTCGGCATGCTCGTGGATACGTCGGGCCGGGTGGACGAGTCGAGCCTGAGCATCGCGGCGGACTGGCTGGGTCACTGGCTGGCGCTGCAGGAGCAGCAGAGCGAACTCCGCCGCGGCGCGCTGGTGGACGACCTGACCGGCGCGTTCAATCGGCGGTACTTCGAGCGGTTCATGCGGGCCGCGATCGAGGAGTGCCGCAAGAACAAGCACTCGCTGAGCGTGCTGCTGCTGGATGTCGACAACTTCAAGTACTTCAACGACAAGTTCGGGCACGCGGCGGGCGATGAGATTCTTCAGGAGGTCGTCCGCCTCCTGCGCTCGTGCATCCGCGGGAACGACCGCGTCTGCCGGCTCGGCGGTGACGAGTTCGCGGTGGTGTTCTACGAGCCCGCGGGGCAGCGTGAGCCCGGATCTCGTCCGATGACCGATGTCATGCCGGTGGCGATGCGTTTCCAGCAGCAGATCAAGGAGCATCGCTTCCCGAAGCTCGGCGCCAGCGCGCCGGGGCCGCTGAGCGTCAGCGGCGGGATCTCGACATATCCGTGGGACGGCGCGACGACGGCGGAACTGCTGGCGCGTGCCGACGAGTTCCTGCTCCAGAGCAAGCGCGAGGGCAAGAACCGCATCACGATCGGACATCATCCGCAAGCCTGAGGCCGCGGCAGGGTCAGGAAGGTGCGGGCCCTACGCTCGACAGCCGGGAGACCGACGACGCGGATGCGTTGCGCGTTTCAGGTCCGTGCGTGCGGAGGCATGATGAGCGAATCGGGTGTGCGTGTGTACCTCCTGCCCGGGCTGGCGGCCGATCAGCGGCTGCTCGAGCCGATCGCACGGCTGGTACCGGAGGTTCGACTGCCCGCATGGCTGCCGCCGATCGGACGCGAGACGCTCGACGCCTACGCAGCGCGGATGGCCCTGGCGATCGCTCGGCAGCACACTCAGGAGGGCGGCGGGACGATGTTCGTCGGCGGCTTCAGCTTCGGGGGACAGGTCGCGCAGGAGATGGTCCGCCACCTTTCGCCGACGCCCGCGGGCGTGATCCTGATCTGCGGCGTGCGGGGGCGTGAGCAGTTCACACGCACCTTTGGGCTGCAGCAGAAACTCGGCGCGATCGTGCCGGGGTTCGTGCAGCGAAGGCTTTACGGCCCGATGGCCCGGCGCTTCGCGGCGCGGTGCGGACTGGACGCGGAGATGACGACGCGGCTTGTCGAGATGGCGAGGGCGAACGATCCGGCATTCCTGCGCTGGTCGGGTCGGGCGTGCGCATCGTGGGCGGCCAGGCCCGACCTTCGACGCGTGCGCGTGTGGCACATCCACGGGGGCAACGACGATGTGATCCCGGACCCGCGCGCCCGGGCGGATGTGACTCTGCCCGGGGGGCATCATCTGATCACCTGGACGCATCCACAAGAGGTCGCGGCGTTCGTGCGCCTGGCGTGCGGCTTGAACGCTCGCGATTGAACCGGCTCAGAGCGCCATCAGGATGTCATCGAAGTTCATGGCGTCCTTAATCTCGCGGCGCTGGGACCACTTGACCTTGCCGTTGGAGGCGATGATGACGGTGCCGCGGCCGGCGACGTGCAGGTCGGGCCAGTAGATGCCGTAGGCCTTGCAGACCTGGCGGTGCATGTCGGCCAGCAGGGTCTGCTTGAGGCCCAGACTGTTCGCCCAGGCCTCGTGAACGAAGAACGAATCGCACGAGACGCCGACGACGGTCGCGCCCTTGGCGGTCCACTTTGCGAACTCGTCGGTGGCGCACTTCATTTCCGTCGTGCATACCGGCGAGAAGTCCAGCGGGTAGAAGCACAGCACCACGTCGCCCTTCTTGAGCGCATCGCTGAGCCGCCAGTCGGCCTTGGTCTGGTCCTTGAGGATGAAGTCGGGCGCGGAATCGCCCGGGGCGATGAACGAGTCGCGTGGGGTCAAGAGGGCGTTGGGGTTGGCGGCGGTCTGGGTGGACATGGGTGGCTCCGGCGTCGGTTGCGCGAGGTACGGATGGTCGGCGTGGCGACGAGCCGGAGGGTAGTCGGCGTTCGACGGGCCGGGGCGGCGACACGATCGCGCCGGCGCGGAGCGATCGCGATGCGCGGGGCGAGTGCACACGCGGGCGTGTTCGGGTATGATGCTGACAACTCCACGAGGGCCACGGTGTGACGACGCTCGAGACGCTCCGCGAACGCTACGAATCTGTGCGCGATCGTGTCGCCGCGGCGGCCCGCAGCGCCGGACGCGCGCCGGAGTCCATCGTGCTCGTCGCGGTGAGCAAGTACTCCGGCGCGGACCAGATCCGCGAACTGATCAACCTCGGGCATCGCGACTTTGGTGAGAACCACGCGCAACAGCTCACCCAGCGCGCGACGATGATGGCCGAGTGGCTCCAGCGGCAGAAGGGCATCATCGTTCCTCCCGTCCGCACCCCTGCTCCGGGCTCGCCCGCGAGCGTCGTAGCGGCCACCGGCGGTATCCGCTGGCACATGGTCGGCCATCTGCAGCGCAACAAGGTCCGCAAGGTGCTCGAGGTCACGCGGCTGATCCACTCCGTCGACACGCTGCGTGTCGGCGAGGAGATCCAGCAGGCCGCCACGCGGCTGGAGCAGACCGTCGACCTCCTTCTTCAGGTCAACTGCTCGGGCGAGAAGAGCAAGTTCGGCTGTTCGATCCCCGCCGCGCTGCACCTGGCCGAGCAACTCGACACGATGGTCGGCGTTCGCGTGCGCGGGCTGATGACCATGGCGCCTCACAGCGACAATCCCGAGGACAGCAGGGCGACCTTCGCCCGCTGCCGCGATCTGTTCGAGGAAGCGCTCAAGGCCGGCATCGGCGGGCCGCACCTGAACATCCTGAGCATGGGCATGAGCGGCGACTTTGAGGTCGCCATCAGCGAGGGCGCGAACATGGTCCGCGTTGGCAGCACGATCTTCGGCCCGCCGGCCCCCGGCACCGAGGATGCGCAGGCCGAGGACGACGGCGACGTGAGGGATTGAGCGGGAAAGGCCTTCGGCATTCGGCCATGGGCCATCGGTAAGGGGGGCGGAGAGTGCGGGGGCGTTGGTAAGGATCGATGGCCGATGGCCCAGGCCCGATAGCCCTTCCTACCTTCCCGCATGAAGCAGCGACTCTTTCCCACCGCGGCGGACGCACTGGCCGACTTGAAGACGCTGGGTGTGCTCAACGACGGCGCGAGCATCATGGTCGGCGGGTTCGGGCTGTGCGGGATTCCCGAGCAGCTCATCATCGCGCTGCGCGACTCGGGCGTGAAGAACCTGACCTGCATCAGCAACAACGCGGGCGTGGACGACTGGGGGCTGGGGCTGCTGCTCAAGACCCGGCAGATCCGCAAGATGATCTCGTCGTACGTGGGCGAGAACGCGGAGTTTGAGCGGCAGTTCCTCGGCGGGGAACTGGAAATCGAGTTCAATCCGCAGGGGACGCTGGCCGAGCGCATCCGGGCCGGCGGCGCGGGGATCCCGGCGTTCTACACGGCCACGGGCGTGGGCTCGCCGGTGCAGGACGGCAAGGAGACGCGGCAGTTCTATCGGCCCAGCGACGATGCGCGCGGGATGAACCGCGTGGCGGGGTCGGCCAGGCCCGGGGCCAAGCAGCGGACGTACGTGCTCGAGACGGGGCTGTACGCCGACCTGGCGCTGGTCAAGGCGTGGAAGGCGGACGAGGCAGGAAACCTCGTGTATCGCAAGACGGCACGGAACTTCAACCCGATGATGGCGACGGCGGCGGCGTTCGTGATCGCCGAGGTCGAGCAAGTGGTGCCCATCGGCGCGCTGGAGGCCGACGCGGTCCACACGCCGGGGAACTACATCGACCGGCTGGTGGTGACGCAGAGCGTCAAGCGGATCGAGCAGCGAACGGTGCGGAAGTCCTGAGCGATCGCCGGATGTGTTTGGGGGCGGTGAGGGGAGCCGAGGCGTCGCTGGTTTGGTGGTGGCCGGGCCGCGAGCGATGGTCGGGTCGGGCTGTGGGCGAGGCCTTGCGCGACCCAAACCCCTCACCTGCGAGGCTTTGTACGTGGCCGCTTTCGGTCTTGCCTCGGCGACTCCGCGACCGCGCGGTTGTCGGGGCCGGGGCTTTCCTCCTTCGGGTGGACGTCCTACCGTTGGCTCCCTTATGACGCACGCCCGAGGACGGTCGGTTTTTGGAGCCGATCGACCCGCCGGGCTCAGGAACTGGAGCACGCCTTGAAGATCCGCACGGACGAAATCACGTCGGTCATTCGCCAGGAAATCGAGCAGTACTCTGCCGCCCTTGAGGTCTCTCAGGTCGGCAAGGTCGTCGAGGTCGGCGACGGCATCGCACGGGTGTACGGCCTGAGCAACGCGATGGCGGGCGAACTGCTGGAGTTCCAGACCGCCAAGGGCGCGGTCATGGGCCAGGTGTTCAACCTCGAGCTGGACACCGTCGGCGCGGTCATCTACGGCGACTATCTGTCGGTCAAGGAAGGCGACGTGGTCAAGGGCACCGGCCGCCTGCTGGATGTTCCCGTCGGCGAGGCTCTGCTCGGCCGCGTGGTGAATCCGCTGGGCCAGCCGCTCGACGACGGCCCGGCCATCATGACCGAGCAGCGTGCGAAGGTGGACATCATCGCCCCGGGCATCGCCGAGCGCCAGCCCGTGACGCAGCCGCTGCAGACGGGCATCAAGGCCATCGACAGCATGATCCCGATCGGCAAGGGCCAGCGCGAGCTGATCATCGGCGACCGCAAGACGGGCAAGACCGCCATCGCGATCGACGCGATCATCAACCAGAAGCAGTACTGGGGCACGCCCGACGCGGTGGTGTGCATCTACGTCGCCGTGGGCCAGAAGGAATCGACCGTCGCGTCGACCGTCGAGACGCTGCGCAAGAACGGGGCGATGGACTACACGATCATCGTCAACGCCAGCGCGTCGGACCCGGCGCCGATGCAGTACATCGCGCCTTACTCCGGTTGCACGATGGGCGAGTACTTCATGTGGCAGGGAATGAAGGGCGGCAAGGGGCCGAAGCACGCGCTGTGCATCTACGACGACCTTTCCAAGCAGGCCGTGGCGTACCGCCAGTTGTCGCTGCTGCTGCGTCGACCGCCGGGCCGCGAGGCGTATCCCGGCGACGTGTTCTATCTCCACAGCCGCCTGCTGGAGCGCGCGACCAAGCTCAGCGATGAGAACGGCGGCGGCTCGCTGACGGCTCTGCCGATCATCGAGACGCAGGAAGGCGACGTTTCGGCGTACATCCCGACGAACGTCATCTCCATCACCGACGGCCAGATCTACCTCGAGCCCGAGTTGTTCTTCTCGGGCGTGCGCCCGGCCGTGAACGTCGGCATCTCGGTGTCGCGCGTGGGTGGTAACGCCCAGATCAAGGCCATGAAGCAGATCGCCGGCTCGCTGCGACTGGACCTTGCCGCGTATCGCGAACTCGAAGCCTTCGCGCAGCTCGGTACGGAACTGGACAAGGCGACGCAGCGCCAGCTCGACCGCGGCGCGCGGATGGTCGAGCTGCTCAAGCAGCCGCAGTACCAGCCGATGAACGTCATCGACCAGGTGATCTCGATCTTCGCGGCCAGCAAGGGCGCGATGGACGACATCCCGGTGACGAAGGTCCGCGAGTTCGAGACGGGCCTGCTGAGCTACATGCAGAACGTCGGCAAGGCTGTCCGCGATGAACTCGGCGAGAAGCGGGACATCAAGGCGGTGGAGAAGAAGCTCGAGGACGCGGTTCGGGCGTTCAAGACGACGTTCAAAGCCTGAGCCCGGGAACGCACAGGGAATGTGATGTGTCTCCCTCAACGCCCCGGCAAGTCCGGGGCGTTTTTTCTTTCGGACCGCGGGCACGGCCGGCGGCTGCAACTAGAATCCCGCATGGTCACGATCCACACCGCGTACGCCGGGAATAAGAAGTGCGAACTCAAGCACCCGGAGAGGGCGGTGCTGCGCACCGAAGCGCCCAAGGACATCGGCGGGGCCGGGCCCATCAGAGCCTACGATGGGTCAATTCTGCCGATACGGTGCCCTGACCGAAACGGAGCGAGTCATGCCGCAGCCTCCAAATCCCGACGAACGCTGGAATGATCGCGTGGCGATCGACCCGACGATCCATCACGGGGAACCATGCATCGCCGGAACGCGTGTTGCGGTGAGCGTCATTGTCGGCAGCATCGCCGACGGCGACACGCCCGCCCAGATCATCGCGAGCTATCCGCAACTGAAGGTTGAAGACATTCAGGCGGCCCTTCGATACGCGGCCGAGGCCGTACGTGGTTACGCGGTCCACCCCAACCGAAGGGCCTCGTAAGCGTGGCGCTCGGCGGTCGATTCAAAGTCGATGAAGACCTCCCGGCGGAAGTGACCGCGCTGCTTCTGGCCGCCGGGCATGACGCGAGAACCGTGCTCGAGCAGACGATGGTTGGCTGGCACGATGATCGGCTCTGGCCGGCGATTGTCGCCGAGGGGAGGTCGCTCGTCACGGCGGATGTGGGCTTCGCGGATGCCAGGCGCCTCGTCAACACGCAGGGGGTCGGCATCGTTCTGATGCGGCCGGGACGAGAGAGCCGGAAGGCGTACGTCGAGCTCACACAGGGTCTTTTGGTGAGTTTCGACGTTGGTCGGGTTGCGGGCTGCATCGTGACTGTGACGCCGGAGGCGATCCGGGTGCATGACACGCGGAAGTGACGGCGGTCGTAGGGAGGATTGATCCGGAGCCCGTGGGTTGCAGATCACGCGACAAGGTTGTGGGGAGTGGGCACTACCGAGAGGCTGCAACTAGAATCCCGCATGGTCACGATCCACACCGCGTACGCCGGGAACAAGAAGTGCGACCTCACGCATCCTGAGGGCCCGACTCTGCGCACCGATGCGCCCAGGGACATCGGCGGGGATGCGTCGGCCTTCTCCCCCACTGATCTGGTCGCCGCGGGGCTGGCGGCGTGCATTTTGACGACGATCGGGATGTTCGCCGAGCGGCATGGGTTGAGCATCGACGGGGCGAGCGCCACCGTTGAGAAGCACATGAGCACGCCGCCGGCGCCGCGGCGGATCGCGCGGCTGCCGGTGGTCGTCCGGCTGCCGGCGTCGATCCCCGCCGACATGCGCGAGCGTGTCGAACGCGTGGGACACACCTGCCCGGTGCACGCGTCGCTGCATCCGGAGGTTGATGCGCCGATCACGTATCAGTATGTGTGAGGCCAGCCCAGGTCGGCGGGTGATCCGATCGGCATGACTGCCGCTTGCGGAGCTGGACTCGCCCGGGAACATGGCCGCCGACGCCCAGTGGCGGAAAGTTCGCCCAGTTTGACAGGAACGGCGATGGTCCGCGCTCCGCCCCCGGGATTTTCCATGGTCGGCCTGTGCGTTCGCTCGGCCACGGCGGGGGTTGATGGGAAAGCTGATCCCGCTGGCAGTGAATTCGCGCGAAAGACGCTTGTATCAATGATGGTCCGGAGGTAGCTTCAGCACTGCACCCCATTGCGTGGTTTGGGTGCGGCGCGAGGCGTCGATCCTGTCGCATTGGCGGATCTCTTGTTGGAGTGTGTATGCGAAGAGTTCATCACGTTGTCGCGAGGACGGCCGCGGGGCTTCTGGTCGTCGGCGCATTGACCTCCGGAGTTCAGGCCCAGTGCGGGTCGTGGATCCCCGGCGGCGGAGGCATCTCGCCGCCGGACATCGGGGGCCTCATCCTCGGCACCTTCGGCTTTGCGCCCTGGGACCGCGACGGCGCAGGGCCCCAATCACCCAAGATCGTCGCCGGCACGACCTTCGGCGGCTCTGCCGGCTACCCACAGGACGGTCTGGCGATCTTCGATCCGGACACCGGGAACTGGTCGGCCCTCGGTACCCTCAACCCCTCGAACAGCAGCGTCACCACCGTGACCAGCACGCCCGGCGGCGCCCTCATCGTCGGCGGCACGTTCTCGGCCATGAGCGGGACGGCCGCCAACCGCCTGGTTCGCCTCGATGGCAACACCTGGACCGAAATCGGCGGCGGCGTCAGCGGCGGCGTCTCCCCGCAGCCCCGCGTCGTCCTCCCGCTCTCGGACACCGAGTTCATCGTCGGAGGTGCCTTCACCACCGCTGGCGGCGGGCCTTCGGGCGTCGGCGGCCTGACGGTCAACAACATCGCCCGCTGGGACGGCTCGGCCTGGTCCACGCTCGGCTCCGGCTTCAACGGCGACGTCCTTGCGTTGCTCCGAATGCCCAACGGGGACATCATCGCCGGCGGCAGCTTCACGCAGGCCGGAAGTGTCGCGGTCAACAGGGTCGCACGTTGGAACGGCACCACCTGGTCCGCCCTAGGCGGCGGCTCGTCCAGCGCCGTGTACACGCTTGGCCTGCTCCCCGATGGGACGCTCGTCGGCCCGATGAACTTCTCCGGCAGCGGCGGATTCGCCCGATGGAACGGCACGGCATGGGTTCCCTTTGGCGGCGGAAACCTGTTCGGGACGATCCACGAAGTGGTCGTGGGCAGCAACGGCGAACTCTTCGTCGCCGGCACGTTCCAGCAGGCCCAAAGCTCCGTCGCCAGCGGCATCACGCGATGGAACGGCGTCCAGTGGTCCTCGCTGGGCACCGGCATGAACGGGTCGGTGATCTCCCTCGCGCTGATCGACAACCGTCTGTACCTTCAAGGGCCGTTCACCACCGCCGACGGCATCTCCGCGTTCGGCTTTGCGCGATACGACTTCGGTAACGCCACCGTCAACATCACCTCACAGCCCACCTCGCTCACGCGTTGCGCCGGCGCTCCCGCCTCGTTCAGCGTCACTGCCACCGGCTCTGGCCCGTTCACCTATCAGTGGCGACGCAACGGCACGAATGTCAACACCACCACCAACCCCTCGGCCGCGACCGCGACGCTCCTGATCAGCAGCACCAGCGGCTCAACGACGGGCACTTATACGTGCGTTGTCACCAGTGCCGGTGGTTGCGCCGCCGTGGTCAGCAACGCCGCGACGCTCACCACAGTGTCCGGCACGCCCCCCACCGTCTCGCTCGACCCGGACGCCGTCGACACGTGCGAGGGCCTGCCGGCCGAGTTCTTCGTCGAGGCGAGCGGCACCGGGCCGTTCACGTATCAGTGGCGCAAGGACGGCGTCGCCATCCCCGCCGCGAGCAACCCCTCCGCCGTCACATCCTCGCTCACCATCGCCGCGGTCACCGCCGCGGATGTCGGCTCGTACACGTGCGTGATCTCCAACGCCTGCAACAGCGTGACCAGTGCCCCGGCGGCGCTCACGATCGGATCGTGCTCGCTGGCGTGCTCCCCCGCCGACATCGCCAACACCGATGGTGACCCCATTCCCGACGGCTCGATCGACAACGGCGATTTCTCGCTCTTCTTCTCGTGCTTCTTCCTGCCCGCCAACGACCCGCTGCACCTGCTGGCCGACATCGCCAACACCGACGGCGACACGGTACAGACCGGCGGCGGGCCGGATGGTCAGGTTGACAACGGCGACTTCACGGCGTTCTTCAGCTTCTTCTTCCAGGGCTGCGCGGCACCCTGAGCGCGTTCGGGTTTCGCGGGTCATCATCTCGCCCAACGGACCTCGATCGGCGAGCCCCCGGGCTCACCGGCGGGGTCGCGGCACACCGGCGCGTGAGTATCGCGGAACTGACTCTGGCCGATAACCGTCGGCGGGAGCAGCGTCTTCACCAATCTTCGCGTGAGAATGCCGAACAGGTGCAGGACGAACCGCTTGCGGACCAGTTCGCCGTGCGGTACTCTGAAGCACGGAATGCGATTGTCGTGCCGTTGCACAGCGCACGCCACGCGGCCGCGATGAGACTGGAGAATACACGATGATCAGTTCCAAGAGCCCACACTACGTTCGGCTCGCTCGTGCGCTTGCGGGTCGAATCCACGCTGCCGCGGCACTCGCGTTGTTCGCGGCCGTGGTCCTCGCGCCCGCCGTCGCGCAGGCTCAGGAGTACAACCGAGCGCTGCGATCGCAGGACATTGTGCTCGAGCGTGTCGGCAGTGACGGCGGCTGGATGATCTCTGGCCGCGTCGCGATGGACGTGCAGACCACGCAGCCGCGCGACCTGAGTTTTCAACTGCTCATCCGCGTCAACGGCCAGCAGGTCGATCCGGTCAACCCCGGCGCGTACGGCTGGGTGCAGCGCCTTATCTTCGGCCTCGGCGTGCCCGGCGGCGGAGGCGGCGGCGTGAGCTGCGTGAGCTTCTGCGCCACCAACTGTCAGAACGGCTCGTGCAACTACTACCAGTACTCAAACATCATGTGCATGTGCGCGAACAACGAGGCGGGTGCGAATGTCTATCTCCCCAGCAGATTTGCCGCGCCAATGCCGCCGCTCCGCCCGGGTGATGAGGTGATAATCTCGGTGTTGCCACTCGCCGGCAGCCCCGCCCTGCCGGAGATCCGCACCGATGACGATGTTCTGGTGCTGATCGTGCCCACATGCACCGCCCCGACCATGACCACCCAGCCGCAGCCCGCATCCACTTGCCCCTCCGGCTCCGCCACGTTCTCCGTCGCCGCCGATGGCACCGGCCCCTTCACCTATCAGTGGCAATGGCGGCCCACCCCCACCACCCCCCCCGGCGGCCAGTTCACCAATGTCATCGACGGCGTGAACACCGATCCGCAGGGCGGGCCGATCCAGTTCACCGCCACGGGCGCTCGCACTGGCACGGTGGGCATCGAAAACACCGGCGGCACCGGCACAGCCGGCTCTCATTGGGAGAAGCGCTGCATCGTCACCAACTCATGCGGCAGCGCGACCAGCAACGCTGCGACGCTCACCATCACCATCTGCCGCTGCTCGCCCGCCGACATCGCCAACACCGATGGCGACGTTGGGTTCGACGGCACAATCGACAACGGCGACTTCACGGCGTTCTTCAACGCCTTCTTCCTGGATGCAGTCGATCCCAACCGCCTGGCCGCCGACATCGCCAACACCGACGGCGAAACGACCGTCGAAGGGGCAGGCCCCGACGGCGCGATCGACAACGGCGACTTCACCGCGTTCTTCGCCTACTTCTTCCAGGGCTGCGCGACGCCCTGAGCCGCGGCGGCTCCCAAACGCCCAGATTGCCCAGTTTCTCCGCTTTGCGTGACCCCGCTCGACCCTGCCCGCAGGCTTGGGCCGCGGCACATGCATCCGTATCCACCCAAGCGGGTGAAGTAATCGACGGCGGCCCGCTGGGGCCGTCATTGATGTCGTTTTTGGGCTTGCGTTTTTGCCAGCCCGCCGTAGACTAACTGCACAACCCCGTTCCCCGAGGAGAGAGAGCATGATTCGCACAGCGATCGTTTCGTCCGTTGCCGCACTGACCCTTGTCGGCTCGGCCATGGCCAGCACCGTCGTATTCCAGAACACCTGGGACAACGGCATCTTCACGCCTGTCAACAGCTTCAACGCCGGCAGCACCACGCTCGGCGATTCGGGCTGGGTTGGCACGGGCTCCTCGCCGTCGCTGGCGGTTCAGGATCTGACGCTGGGCCTGGCCGTCGCGAACTTCGGGCAGCTGCCCGTTTCGGCCGGTACGACGGACCTGGTCTTCACGTTCACCGATGGCGACCCCTCGGGCTTCGTCTTTGGCTCGGGTGCGACGCTGTACTCCACGATCATCCGCAACGTCGCGCTGCCGTCGCTCAACGGCGGCGGGGCCGCGGGCTTTGACCTGACCATCCCGCTGCCGGGCGTCGTGCTGAATTCCGGCTTCAACAACTTCGGCTGGTCGCTGGGCTTTGCCAACTACAACTACGGCGCGAACTTCGGCTTCAAGAACGGCACGCTGTTCACGGGCCAGGTCGTCGGCTCGGCGACGTGGGTCGCCTCGCAGAACAACGGCTCGGGCTTCTTCACGTACGCCTTCGGCCCGTTCGCTCAGGCCGACGCCACCGCTGCCAGTTGGGTCGCGACGCTCACCGTTCCCGGCCCCGCCGCGGCGGCGTCGTTCGGCATGCTGGGCCTTGTTGCGGCGCGTCGTCGCCGTTGATTGGACACTGGCGGGCCGGTGGCAACGCCGAGCCGTCATCTCGCCGTACGATTCGATGATCTGAGGACTCCCGCTCTCGTGGGTGGCCTTTCTGGAGGTTTCGATGTTCAACGCTCGTCTTGCCGCTCTGCTGGCCGTCGCGTGTGCGGGAGGCTTCTGCGCCCCGGCCCACGCCCAGTTCCCGCTGACGTTCAGCGTCAACGACAACGGCTTCTTCACGCCGTTCAACGCCGGCAACGCCGGCACCGTCCGCTACGGCGACTCGGTCTGGATCGACTGCTTCGCCGCGCAGCCCTTTGTGCTCTCGCAGATCGATCTCGGACTGGCCACGTTCAACAGCCAGACCGCCGGCACCGCCGACATCATCCTGACCATCACCGACGGCGATCCATCCGGGTTCGTCTTCGGCACGGGCCGGACGCTTTATGAGGTGACCATCCCGGGCGTGGTCCTGCCCGAGGCGCCCGTCGCCGACCAGCCCACGCTCTTTACCCTCAGCGTGCCGTTGCCCAGCGTCCTGACGCGCGGCGGGTGCAACAACGTCGGCTACTCCGTCCGCCTGGCCAACTTCAACTTCGCCGGGTCGTTCGGCTTCCAGTGCTCCACCGCCAACGGGCAGACGCTCGGGTTCTATACCAACAACGCGTCGTTCTTCAACGGCAACAACTGGTCGCTGTTCGCCTTCGGCCCCAACACGATCACGCAGATCGCGCAGTTCACCATGACCCTCTCCGGCGCGGCGTTCGTGCCCCCCGCCGCATGCTCCCCCGCCGACATTGCCAACACCGACGGCGAGACAACGCTCACCGGCGGCGGCCCGGACAACGCCATCGACAACGGCGACTTCACCGCGTTCTTCTCGGCGTTCTTCCTTGGTGAGACCGATCCCGCTCGCCTCGTTGCTGACATCGCCAACACCGACGGCGAAACGGTCGTCGAAGGCGCAGGGCCGGACGGCGCGGTTGACAACGGCGACTTCACGGCGTTCTTCGCGTACTTCTTCTTGGGCTGCCCGTGACGTCGTGAGCCGCGGCGCGGCCGAGAGAACACAGCCGCGGTCTCAATCCGCTGAACACGCGGGCTCCATTTCCGCCTCATCCCCGCGTCATTGGTCGGCGGATGAGCAACACCAGCATCGGTCCGCCCAGAATCGCGGTCACCACGCCGATGGGCAGGCGTCCGCTGGCCAGATTCAGGGCCCGTACGCCGACGTCGGCGAGGATCAGCAGTGCCGCGCCGGCCAGGGCACTGGCGATGAGCATCACGCCGCCGGCGCCGAGGGCTCGCACGATTGGCCCGCCGGTGCCGAGCCCGCGCTCGCCGCCGATGCTCAGCCGAACCAGGTGCGGCGCGACGAGCCCGACGAACCCGATCGGCCCGGCAAGCACCACCGCGACGGCGCTGAGCACGCCCGCCCCGACGAACAGCGCCACGCGCAGCCTGACGAGCGATACGCCGACGCTGGTTGCTTCGTCGTCGCTCAGCCCCGCCGAGTCGATCTGCCGGCCGAGCATCGCGACCAGCGCGACAATGACGGGCACCCCCGCCGCGGCGGCGAGGACGATCCATCTGGGTGTGTCGTCGCGGATGGTGCCGATCAGCATCGCGCTGGCCCCCGGCAGCACCACGCCGCGGGCCTGCATCAGGTGCGTCAGAAGCACCACGCCCGCGCCGCAGACGATCGAGACGATCACGCCGACGAGCACCATGCTCAACGGATCAAGCCCGCGTCCCCGGCTCGAGAGCGCGTACACCAGCGCGAGGGCGGCGAACGACCCGACCAGCGCCGGCCCGACCTGCCAGGTCAGCACCGCCGCCCCGCCGGGCCCGCTCGCGCCGCCGACGAACGTTCCGATGTATGCGGCGAGCACGACGGCGAGGGTCGCGCCGCTGCTGGGGCCGAGGATGTCTGGCGAAGCCAGCGGGTTGCGAAGCAGCACCTGGAGCATGACGCCGCCGGCACCGAGGGCCATGCCGACGGCCGCGGCGCTGAGCACGCGCATGACGCGCAGTTCCATCGCGGCGGCCTGGGCCTGCTCGCCCAGTGCATCGAGATTGCCACCGACGAACAGCCGGAGCACCGCCGCGGCCGCCGCGAGCAGCACGATGCACGCCAGCGCGATGGACGCCCGAGCGGTCAAGCGTCAGAGCATACCCCTCGGCGTCGTGCGGCCGAGGCGCCGAACGAACGCCGGAATCGGGACCGCCCGGACGGGAATACCGGACGAATCCCTGCCGGCACCGGTGCGGGATCGCGGCGGGGCATCTCGCCCTGGCGAGGCCGGCGACGAACCGCCTTCGGTCCGGCGTGGCGTGCGTGATCGGCGGAACCTAGACTTGGCCCCCATGGGCGAGCGGCCGGGCGGCGAACGGATCGCCGATCGACGCGAAGACCTGTGCGCCCCGTCGCGGGGGCGGCGAACGCTGGCGAATTGATCTCCGGAGAGCAACACGTGGCAGGAAAGTCCTTCGAGTTCCGACTGATCACCCCGACCGGCAAACTCGTTGACGCTCCGGCGGTCAGCGTGACGTTTCCCGCGCACGACGGCCTGATGGGCGTGCTGCCCGATCGCGCGCCGACCGTCGTGAAGCTGGGCATGGGGGAACTGAAGGTCTCCATCGCCGACTCCGCCAAGGGCCAGGGCGGCAATCGCTCGTTCTTTGTCGAGGACGGCTTTGCGCAGATGGTCAACGGTCGCCTGACGGTTCTGGCCGCCCGCGCGGTGCCGGCGGAGGAGATCAGCGAGTCTTCCGCTCAGGCCGAACTGGCCGCCGCCGAGGGACGCACCGCCACCGGCCAGAACACGACGGAGACGCTCCGCCGCGAGCGCGACCGCGCCCGCCAGAAGCTGACCATCGCCCGCTCTCGCTCCGGCAAGGGCATCTGATCATCGAACGCGCCAGGCTCGATCGGCGATGCGCCCGCGATGCGTCATGGGTGGTCGCGCGACCATCGAGCGGCGGACGGCCCGCGAACCGTTGACCAGTGCCCGATGATCAGACGCGTTTTCGCATCACGCGGTCGATCTCTCGCCTGCTTTCGCGTTCCTTGATGGAGTCGCGTTTGTCGTGGGCCTTCTTGCCCGTGCCCACGCCCACGAGCAACTTGGCGTAGCCGTTCTTGAAGTAGATCTTCAGCGGCACGAGCGTGTTGCCCTTGATCTGGCTGGCCTTCCAGAGGCGGAGGATCTCGCGCCGGTGGGCGAGCAGGCGTCGGGTGCGCGTGGGCGATTCGGGGTTGTTCTGCGCGGCCGGTGAGTACTCCGCGATGTTCACTCCGTGCAGCAGCAGCACCAGCGGGTCGTCCTGAGCCGAGACGTACCCCTCGGCGATGGAGACCTTTCCGTCACGAACACTCTTGACCTCCGGCCCGTAGAGCTTGATCCCGCACTCGACGGTTTCGCCGATGGCGTAATCGAACCGCGCCCGACGATTGTCGATCACGCGGTCCTCGCTCGGCTTGTCCTTGCCCTTCTTGGCCATGTCGTTTTCCGACGAACCGCGGGTGCGTGAAAGCGCCCGGTCCGCACGCGGAACAACGGTATCCAGTAGAATCCGCCGGGGATCCGGGCGTGTGCCCCGGCGACCGAGCGTGCCGCCCGCGAGAGGACGACCATGACGCCGACGCTCCCGATACTCCTGATGTTCGCGATCGTGGGCGCCCTCGTGGTCGTGGCGGTGATCGCGGGGCTCGCGTCGGCCAAGGCCGAGCGCGAGCGGCGCCTGCGGCTGGAATCGCTCGCCCGCCAGCACGGCTGGACGTTCGAACCGCCGCTGCACGCGTCGCTGAGCGATCTCTACCCGCATGTCGAGATTTTCAATCGGGGCCACTCGCGGAAGGCCTTCAACCTCATGAGCGCGGAGGTCGACCTGGCCGGCGATCGCTTCCGCATGCTCGCGGGCGACTACACCTACAAGATCACCACCAGCAACGGCAAGAGCACGTCGACGACGACGTATCGCCTGTCGTTCCTCTATGTGCACTGGCCCGAGCAGTGGCGCGTGCCGGACTTGCTCATCCGCCCCGAGGGCATCTTCGACAAACTCAAGGGTGCTATCGGCTTTGATGACATCGACTTTGAGAGCGAGGAGTTCTCACGCAAGTTCTGGGTGCGGTCATCGAACAAGCGCTTCGCGTACGACGTGATCCATCCCCGCATGATCGACTTCCTCATGTCCTCGCGTCCGGGGCAGATCGAACTTGCCAACGGCTCAGCGGGGTTCTTCGGCAACAACTCGCGCTGGGAGCCCGCCGAGTTCGAGCAGTCTCTCGGGTGGCTCGACGCGTTCTTCGCGCTCTGGCCCGACTTCGTTCGCCAGAATGTCTGTACCGCCGTCGGCTCCGCCGACGACACTCAAGGAGCCGCGACGTGAGTCCTTTTCAATCCTCGAGTTCGGGCGTTGGCGGGCCGCTGCTGGTGCTGGTGCTCGTCGCGGGCGGCATCGCGCTGGTCACGATCATCTGGATCGTCGCGACGTTCAACCGCTTTGTCCGTCTGCGTCAGCACATCCGTGAGGCCTGGGGCAACATCGATGTCGAACTCAAGCGCCGATATGACCTGATCCCGAACCTTGTGCAGACGGTCAAGGGCTACGCCGCCCACGAGCGTGAGACGCTCGAGATGGTGACACAACTGCGTGCCCGGGCCGTGGCGAGCACGGGCGATGCGGCGAGCCAGTCTCGCGACGAGGAGCGGCTGTGCATGGGCCTGCGGAAACTCATCGCGCTGGTCGAGAGTTATCCGCAACTGCGGGCCGACGAGCACTTTCGCGAGTTGATGAACGAGCTGGCGATGACCGAGGACCGCATCGCCGCAGCTCGCAGGTTCTTCAACGGCAACGTCCGCGAACTCAATGCGCTGCGCGAGCAGTTCCCCACCAGCATCATCGCGGCACGATTCGGATTCACGCGGGAGACGTTCTTCGAGCTCTCCAACGAGGCCGAGCGTGTGGTGCCGAGGATCGACATGCGGGCGACGCCGGGGGCCTAAGTCGGAGAGCGTTCGGAGGAGGTCCGGATCCGCGAGCCGCACCGCCCACTCTCGTCCAGCATCGTCTCGCGCGCATCCGAACATCAACCGGACATATCCGCATCGCCGCTGGTCATGGGGCCTGAACGGTCGATCAGCCGCGGGATGCGTGCATGTGTGCGTCCGCCGGGCTTTGTCGGCGAATGATCCAACGTATGAATCCCTGCCGAATCCTTGTCGCCCTGGCGTTCCTGCCCATCTTCGCGTCCGACGCGATCGCGCAGCCGCTGTTGAACCCTCCTCCCGCCTCCGCACCGGCCGTGCCGCCCGGCGGGGCACCAGAGGACGGCACGGCCCGTCGCACCACCCCGGCCGAGACGCTGCCGGCACCGTTCGATCGGCCGCGTTTCGGGCCGCTGGGCAATCCGTCGGCGGAGCTTCGCTCGCTCGGGCGTGCGACGCAGAGCATTGTCGAGGACAGCCAGGACGATTGGCCCGCGCTCACGCGCGTCATCGAGAGCTTCATCTCGGCGCACGAGGATGTCGCCGGCCGGTCGCTGCGGACGCCGGCGGGTTCTCTGCGTCCGCAGGTGGACCTTGGGCTGCTGTACTTCTGGGTCGGGCCGGACTCGGTCGAGGAACCCACGGACGACTCTCGCCGGGCGATGGACCGCGCCCGCGCGATCCTCGCCGCGATGGACAAACGCGAGGTCGTCGCGCAGTTGCTGGCCCTGAGTGACTCCCGCGGCGTGGTGCGCCCGTGGAAGAACGACACGATGCTGATGAACCAGCCGCTGACGGATCTGGGCAATGTCCGCCAGATCGCCCGGGCGCTGTGGCTGTCGATGAAGCTGCACGCCGAGACCGGGGCGTGGGATGCATCGCTGCGTGACGCCCGCGCGATGTGCGCGTTGTCGCGGCTGTATCTGCGTCAGGCGGGGCTTCGCGAGCGCGAGCTCGGGGCTCAACTGGCGGTGCGCACCGCGGAGGTCATCGCCGATATCGCGCGGGCGGACCGCCCGCAGAACCCGCCCGACGACGCGGCGCTCGCGGGGTTCGATGCGGCCCTGTCTTCGCTGCCCCGGGTGGACATGGGCCCGGCCTTCGCGGGACACGCGATCATCGCGCGCGACGCCGTGGCCCGCTGCGTCGCGGTCGATGAGAAGCCGCCGAACCCCGGACGCGAGCGTGCGATGGCGCAGATCAACGACCTCTTCGTGCGAGCGCAGCGGCTGGCCGAGAGCACGCCCCGCACGCGTCCGGATGTCGCGCTGTCGATGGCCAACTGGGCGACAACCCTGCCGGAGGAGGCGGTTCTGGTCGGCATTTTCGGCCCGGAACTGCTGCGGTCCATGCTCACGCGCGACCACGCCGCCGCGGTGATCCCCGGCGTGCGCACGATGCTGGCGATCGAGCGATTTCGCCTCCGCACCGGCGCGTATCCCCGGACGATCGATGAGGTCCTGCCCCCGAACGCCGACACGCCGGAGGCAAAGACCCCCCGCGCGGCACTCGCCGATCCCTTCAATCCCCAAGCCGCGCCGATGACGTATCGCCTGGTGGACCCAGCGAGCGACCCGTTGGCCCGCCCGTACGTTCTGTACTCGCTCGGATCCGACTTCAAGGACAACGACGCGACGCCGCACCCGATGAGCAACCTCGCCGCGATCGATCCCTCCGCCGGGTCGGACGTCGACTTGATCATCAACCTCCCGCTGCGCCGAACCATGCCCGGCGCACCGACGACCGTCCCGCCCGCGCCAGCCTCAACGACTCCCGGCAAGGCTCCCGCGCCATAACGCGGCGCCGAACTAACGCCACGAACCTCACGCACATCAACCACGGCGTCCATCGCCGACCAGGACCGGAGCCCGACTCATGCTGCCCATCGCCACGCCCACACGCTCGACGCTGATCCTCGCCCTGTTCGCCAACGCGCTGGCCTTCGCGCCGTTCGCCATCGCGCAGGCCCCGGTCGAGCCCGCTCCCGCCCCAGCACCAGCACCAGCTGCTGCCCCAGCCCCTGCCCCCGGCCCGGCCGAGGCGCCGGCACCGGCCCCGACTGCGGCCGCACCGGCCGCACCGACGGAGTTCTCCGCCGCGGCTCTGGCGATTCATGCGAAGGTTAATGAACTGAACCTGGCGATGAACTCGGAGCAGGGCCGCGACGCATCGCTGCCCAACGGCTGGGACATGATCGTCGCGGCGCACGCGGCGTTCGAGGAGTCGCTCATCGGCGTCATCGGTCCGAAGGACAACTGGGGGAACCTTCAGAACTGGCCCGCATACGCCGAGATTTACGACCCGGGCTCCACCCGCGCCTCTTCGCCCGAATCTCGCGCGCTGAACACGAACATCGCGCACCAGCACCTGGCGGCGCTCGACAAGTCCGGCTTTTTCGATCGTCTCGACGAGGCCGCGCGTTCGCCCCGGGCCGTCAGGCCGCTGCCAGATAAGCCGGGCACCTGGGACGGCAGGCTGCTGGCGTTCCAGCCGCCGCTGATGCGCGAAGCACGGCTGCTGGCGACGATTATCTGCGCACAGATGAAGCTCGATCTGGTAAAGAGGGATCCCGCCGCCGCGGCTCGCCGCTTCGAGGGCGGGCTGGCGATGGCCCGCGTGTTCGCGACGCAGTGGTCGATGTTCGACCGCAACACGTCCGATGCGATCACGGTGCAGATGCTCGACATCGTCCGCCAGCACATCCTCGAGAGCGACCCGAACCCTGCGTTCCTCGATGGTGTCGCCGCGGCGATGGAGCGCCAGTTCTCGCTGATTCCCCCGGCGTCATTCATTATCTCGGGCCAGCGCCTCGTGGCGCAGGACATGCTCCGCTGGTGCTACGCCGACACCGACAAGGGCGACGGCGTCGCGCTGCCCGGGCCATACCTCGAGGCCGCGGAACTCGGCGGCAGCAACGTCGACATCTTCTTCCAGACCGACTACGCCCCGCGCAGCCAGGCCCAGGAGAAACTCAGCGCCTTCTTCGATCAGGCCGACGCGCTGATCAACGTCCCGCGCTTCGAGCGCGGCGACCGCACCGCGTTTCTCGCCGACGCCGTCGATAAGGCCCCAGAAGACCTGCGCATGCCCGCGCTGCCCATCGTCGCCTTCATCGTCCAGCGCGCCTTCGCGGCCGCCGACGAGTTCGGCACCGAGCGCGACGGCATGCGCGTCATGGTCGCGCTGGAGCGACACCGCATCCGCACCGGTGCATACCCCGCCGACCTGAGCGCCCTGGTCCCCGCCGAGCTGGCCGCCCTCCCCGTCGACCGCTTCACCGGCAAGCCCTTCATCTACCGCCAGCTCGAGAAGGGTCAGGACCGCCTGGCCCAGAGCCACCCACGCATCGCCCGCGAACGCGGCTACCTGCTCTACACCCCGGGCCACGACGGCAAGGACAACAACGGCGTAACCCTCGAGAGCAACGCGGTCATCCGCGCTCTCCGCCCGGGGCAGGAAGGCGAGAACAAGGACTTCGTCATCAACCGCCTGCCCTGAGCCGATGGCGAATTCCGACCACTCACTCCGGCGACGCCTTGCGCCGCCCGCCTTCTGGGAACCCCCACTTTTCCCCACTCTTTTCACCGTCCGGAGCCCCCGAGGCGTCGCGGTGGCCACATGGCCGTGGCATGCATTAGAATCTCGATGTGCCGGGAATCCCTCGGCAGCCCGGTGGATGCCGCATCCGCGAGGCGGCGGCCGGGTCCGAGCCGCGATGCCTGCTGCCCGAGTCGTCGTGACGAGGAATGTGAATTTTTCCATCGGGCGAGGATCGCATCGTGAACATCTACGTCGGAAATCTGCCTTACGGGACCACGGATCAGGAACTTTCGGCCCTCTTCGGCCAGCACGGGGCCGTCTCTTCCTCCAGCATCGTCATCGATCGTGAAACCGGCCGATCCCGCGGCTTCGGCTTCGTCGAAATGCCCAACGACGACGAGGCCCGCCGGGCGATCGAGGCCCTGAACCAATCTGACCTCGGCGGCCGAGCCCTGGTCGTCAACGAAGCCCGACCCCGCGAGCCCCGTGGGAGCGGTGGTGGCTTCGGTGGTGGCGGCGGCGGTGGTCGGGGTGGCTACGGCGGCGGCGGTGGTGGTGGTGGCCGCGGTGGGTATGGCGGCGGCGGTGGTGGTGG
>VYLX01000073.1_pt1 | contig 21722 bp, 19 predicted proteins | sample 5114181 | NCBI WGS metagenome assembly VYLX01 (sample SAMN12291812, study PRJNA351875) | freshwater metagenome | isolation source: freshwater lake | place: USA: Michigan, Sherman Lake | collected 2011-08-08
ATGGGGGCATCGCGGCTGGGGTTGTCTCTTTCATCGCCGATTTTTCAACGTAAAGTGCTTATTCTATAACGATTATACTCTATTATACTCTTGTTGAGCGTTTAAGTCCCATTATGATAAAATTCTTTCAACGGCAGGGAGGGGCAACTTTCAATTATTCACCCGATAAGTACCGCACGCAAAATTAATTACACATTTCGATAAAGCTTTTGCCTATTGCCTCTTGCCTATCTTCCCTAGGAAATTTATTTTGCCGGCCTACTTAAAATAACTGATAGCCGAGATGAAACCCTGTTACTGCATTAATCCCGATTGTTCTCAACCGAAGCATCCGAGTAATAATAACTCGAATACTCGTTACTGTCAAAGTTGCGGCTCTCAATTGTTATTAAATGGTCAATATAGGGTAAGTCGGTTATTGAGTGATACGACTGGTTTTGGCATTGTTTATGAGGTTTTTGAGGGTTTTACGGCCAAAATCCTCAAGGTATTACAAGAAAAATGGAATAATGAACCGAAGGCAGTGGAATTATTTAAACGGGAATATGACGTTTTATTAGAGTTGAGTCGTCAAAATGTGACCGGTGTTCCTCGAGGGGATGCCTATTTTCAATATTCCACGAGAGAGGGGAAAATATTACACTGTTTAGTCATGGAAAAAGTGGAGGGGATTAATTTAGAACAGTGGCTAAAGCAGTATGATAATTTAAGTCAAAAACGAGCCTTAAAATGGCTGAGAGAAATTACTTTAATTCTCGATAAAATTCATCAACAAAACTGGCTTCATCAAGATATTAAACCCCCTAATATTATGTTGCGGAATAGTGGCGAGTTGGTGTTAATTGATTTTGGGACAGCAGGGACAGCAAGGGAAGAAACCCAAACCTATCATCAAAAGGGAAAAGGTCAACAGGTGACAGGTATTACCTCGGTCGGATATACACCGAATGAACAACAACATAGCCAAGCGGTAATTCAATCAGATTTTTATGCTTTAGGACGAACTTTTGTACATTTATTAACCGGAAAACATCCTTTAGAAATTTATGATGCGGTTAATGATGTTTTATCTTGGCGAGAAGAAACGGAAAATATTCACCCATTATTGTTGGATTTTATTGAGGAGTTAATGGAAAAATTGCCCGAGAATAGACCAGCTAATACTAGGGTTATTTTACAGCGTTTGGATGAGATTGAACGGCAGTTAAAGTTACCTCCTACAACTCCTAATAGACCATCTCCACCACCACCAAATCCGCCGCCTGTTGTAACTCAAAAACAACCGCCGGTTATGCCTAAGATTAATCCTTCTCGGCCAGTTTCACCCGTACCTGTACCCAAAAAAAAACCAGCACAACCGGTTAAAAATAATAATCTGAGAAACAGAATGATAGCTCTTGGTGGAGTTTTGTTATTAGGGATAGGAATAACGCAAGTTTACGGTTATTTTAAATATAAGCAGTTTCCCGCCGGTCTTCAATTATTGATCTCTAATTTTCCTAGTGGTAGTTTTATCGAGAAAACCCTTACTGGTCATTATTACTGGGTTGTGTCAGTAGTATATAGTCCCGATGGCCGCTATTTAGCTAGTGGGAGTTGGGACAAAACTATCAAAATTTGGGAGGTGGCAACGGGAAAAGAATTGCGTACCCTTACTGGTCATTCTGAGATAGTTTTCTCAGTGGCATATAGTCCCGATGGCCGCTATTTAGCCAGTGGGAGTCGTGACAACACTATCAAAATTTGGGAGGTGGCAACGGGAAAAGTGCGTACCATTACTGGTCATTCTATGACGGTTTGGTCAGTGGCATATAGTCCCGATGGACGCTATTTAGCTAGTGGTAGTCTTGACAAAACTACCAAAATTTGGGAGGTAGCAACCGGAAAAGAATTGCGTACCCTTACTGGTCATTCTGAGAAAGAATTGCGTACCCTTACTGGTCATTCTGAGGTGGTTAGCTCAGTAGTATATAGTCCCGATGGCCGCTATTTAGCTAGTGGGAGTATTGACAAAACTATCAAAATTTGGGAGGTAGCAACCGGAAAAGAATTGCGTACCCTTACTGGTCATTCTGGCTGGGTTCAGTCAGTAGTATATAGTCCCGATGGCCGCTATTTAGCTAGTGGTAGTCGGGACCAAAATATCAAAATTTGGGAGGTGGCAACGGGAAAAGAATTGCGTACTCTTACTGGTCATTCTAACAGGGTTTTCTCAGTAGTATATAGTCCCGATGGTCGCTATTTAGCTAGTGGGAGTATTGACAAAACTATCAAAATTTGGGAGGTAGCAACCGGAAAAGAATTGCGTACCCTTACGGGTCATTCTAGCTCGGTTAGGTCAGTAGTATATAGTCCCGATGGTCGCTATTTAGCTAGTGGTAGTCGTGACAAAACCATCAAAATTTGGCGGGTGGGACAGTAAACTTGTGTTTGGGGTGACAGCAATAACTTTTGTCTATCAAAAATGAGCGACACTTGCGGGAAACCCAACTGCACCGATGTCTTTAAAAATGTTGGGTTTTAGCTCAAATTTTTGAATCGAGCAGTTTTCTCCTAAGTATTAAAGCGCTCAACCCAACCGAAAAGCTTGATCTCAGCTACTAGGACGATAACTGCGACTGAAGAAAACTGTAACCACGATCAAATCGGGGAATCATCCTACAGTTGAATTGATTCAGTTCTTCAACAATATCAGGACTATCAAAGTCTTTTGAGTTTCGATTCAAAAAACACGCCTGCTGTGGCTGATAACGTCGTAAATGATGAAGTACCGAGGCATAGACAAGAGCATCTTGTGGCGTTAAATCATATATCGTTTCATAAGATGCTGCTTCGATTAAAATATCAGCAGTAAGTGCCACAATTTCTCCTACCTTGAGGAGGCGTTCTCGATATTTATTAAAACGATGTCGTTCTTCTTCATTGCTTTGCACCATTAAACTAGCAATATCTTGAATACTCTTGATCCGACTTGCATAAGAAGCTGTGCGTGAAAGTTGACGTAACTCAGTATCTAGTAACTGTTGAAGTTCCCGACGACTCTTTGCTTGACGAGTCAGTTTTTCGTGAGGTTCAGCTAGACTATATGCTGGAATAATTAGTTTGGCTTGTCCTGTTTCACAAAGTTGCAGAATCTGCTCACAGCTTAGACACTGCTCTTGCTCAAAGGTTAGCTCTAAAACAAAATTTGTTTCAACATAGATATTCACGCCGCCGCCTCACGCTGAAATTTTCCTCCAGCTAAAGCAGCATACAACCCTGAATCAATCAACCAACGCTGAGAATCATCGAGAGCTTCAGGCGGCTTTTCAGAATAAATAATCTCTCCCAACCAGGAAGCAACAATTAGTTCAAGACTTTGCCTACTAATTTGGTCATTCGTTACCCCTGCTCGTTGAAAATAAGGCTGAAGAATGGGACTGGCATCAATCATATAACTAGGTTCACTCTGCTCCTGAAAAGCCCCAACATTACTCCATAAGTAAAATCTGTCAGGAAAGACCAGCAAAAAATAGGGAGCCTTGGCAAAAGTACCGTGTGCCAGAATATTGCGTCGGAGTTTTGCCGCCCATTCTTGGGATACGTTGGTTTTGCACTTGACCTCAACCACAAGAGCGAGTTGACCATTGCGGTTATTAACTGCTAAATCCCAGCCAGAAGCCATAAGATGAACTGATGAAACCATACACAGCACTCCGCGTAAAATTACTGATGAACGATCATACACACTTCTGTCTTTAAGTCAAGTTGCTTTACAAAACTTCAAGCAATTTCTTGGCAAAATTTAACCCTTAATGTCTCTTTTAGGAGGTGATAAGGGATTAAGTGCCTTGATTGGCGCAGGTTTTCGGCGATTACAAAGTTACATGGTCACACTAAGCCCACAGCATACCACGATCTTATCACATTACGAAATGTAACGAATCCTGCTTTTCAGCTAAATTTGGGCAAATTCGCACAAAATCTAGTTTTGTAAAGTTTTGTTGCATTGGCTTTTTATATTTAAATTTCCCAATTATTTATTAGCTTAAGATAAATTTTACTTATTTATCTAGACCAAAAAAAACCAGTCTTCCCTAATTTTTCGGGAAAACTGGACAAGCTAATCTCTAGATTTTAACCAACCTTAGCGGTTTGTTTTTGGCTAAAAAATGCCGCTAAAACCTGTTCGGCAATCTGGGGACTGGTTAAACCCAAATCAGCGAAGGATTCCTCTGGTTTTGCGTGGTCCACTAATTTATCGGGAACCCCGAAACGTTTGACCGGAACTAGAATATTAGCATCCTGTAAAGCTTCCAAAACCGCAGAACCAAAACCACCCATCAAACAACCTTCTTCCAAAGTCACCACTTTACCAAGACGTTGAGCAAGGGGAAAGATAAGTTCTGTATCAAGGGGCTTGACAAAACGAGCATTAACCACTGTGGCTTCGATACCGTGTTCGCTGAGAATTTCAGCCACCTGTAGGGAAGTGTTAACCATCGTGCCGTATCCCAACAGAAGAATATCATCACCACTGCGGAGAATTTCGCCCTTACCGATGGGTAAAGCTTCCCAACCTTCCTCCATCAGGGGAACCCCTAAACCGTTGCCCCGGGGGTAACGCATGGCAATGGGGCCGCTGGTATGATTAATCCCCGTCACGACCATTCTTTGCAGTTCCGCCTCATCTTTCGGGGCCATAATGGTCATATTGGGGATACAACGCAGGTAGGCGATATCGTACATCCCTTGATGCGTCGGTCCATCGGCCCCAACAATACCGGCCCGGTCCATGCAGAAGAAAACAGGTAGATTTTGAATGCAGATATCGTGAATAATCTGATCAAAAGCCCGCTGCAGGAAAGTAGAGTAAATGGTGACAACCGGGCGCATTCCTTCGCAAGCAAGACCACCGGCGAGGGTAACGGCGTGTTGTTCAGCAATACCCACATCGATGTACTGTTTCGGCAGTTTTGCTTGAAATTTATCTAATCCCGTCCCGGTAGCCATGGCGGCGGTGATGCCGATAATGCGCGGGTCATTTTCCGCTAATTTAGTGAGAGTATGCCCGAAAACTTTGGAATAAGCGGGGGGTTTCGGTTTACTGGAGGGAATCGGTTTACCCGTAGCTAAATTAAAGGGATTTTGGGCATGATAACCCACTTGATCTTTTTCGGCCCATTCGTAGCCTTTGCCTTTAACGGTGGCAACGTGGACGAAAACCGGTCCGTGGACCTTATGGGCCTGTTTAAAAGTGGCGATTAATTCGGGAATATTATGACCATCAATCGGGCCAAAATATTTAAAGCCCAATTCTTCGATAACAGCGCCGACTTTGGGAACTGCTAACCGTTTCATTCCTTCTTTGACTCGTTCCATTTCCGGAGTGAGGGAGTCCCCGAAGAAGGGTAGATTTTTCAATTGTTCCTCGAGATTATCAGCGATAAACTGGACGGGTTCGCTAAGACGAACTTTATTGAGATAGCGGGAAATTGCCCCGACGTTCGGGGAAATGGACATCTCGTTATCGTTGAGGATAACCATGATGTTGGTGTTCGGTAAATGTCCAGCATGGTTAATCGCTTCTAGGGCCATACCCCCGGTTAAAGCGCCATCCCCGATGATCGATACCACCTTGAAATCTTCCCCCTTGGCATCCCGGGCTAAAGCCATTCCTAACCCCGCAGAAATGCTCGTAGAGGCGTGTCCAGCCCCAAAATGGTCAAATTTGCTCTCGCAACGTTTTAGATAGCCCGCAACACCGTTTTTTTGGCGGAGGGTGTGAAAATCGTTATAGCGACCGGTGAGGAGTTTGTGCGGATAAGCTTGGTGTCCCACGTCCCAAAGGACTTTATCGCGATCGAGATCGAGGGTTTGGTAAAGGGCGATCGTTAGTTCTACGACTCCTAACCCCGGTCCCAAATGTCCACCGGTAGCGGCGATCGTCTGGAGGTGTTTTTCGCGAATCTGACGGGCAATATCTTCTAATTGACGGAGTGATAAACCATGTAACTGGTTGGGATGAGTAATTTCACTTAGGTGCATATCGGCTTCTTTTTCAAAGTAGTTTATCCCTATACCAACTGTATAGGATATTCAGCCTGAGTTGAAGGAAAATCTAGGCTAATCTGGCCGCCGTGCGTAAAATTTGGCCAGCTAACATGGCGGCCCCAAAACCATTATCGATATTAACTACACCGATACCGACCGCGCAGGAATTGAGCATAGTTAACAAAGGAGCAATACCACCGAAACTGGTTCCGTAACCGATACTGGTGGGAACGGCGATCACCGGGCGATCAACTAATCCCGCTACCACACTTGGTAAGGCTCCTTCCATTCCCGCAACAACAATTAACACATCGGCGGCATCCAGTAGATGGCGATGATTCAAGAGGCGATGAATTCCCGCTACTCCCACATCCCAGAGACGCTGCACGGAAAAACCGCACAATTGAGCAGTAACCGCCGCCTCCTCGGCTACGGGAATATCGGCAGTTCCCGCCGTTAGGATGGAAATTATCCCTTTTGGGGGATTTTCTGGGGCAGCTGCGGCAATGGCACAGATGCGGGCTAAGGGATAATAAACTAAGTCCGTTACCTGTTCCTGTAGCTGGGCCGCTATCTCTGCTTCAATGCGGGTGGCCATAACCACGGGACTATTTTGACGCAATACACCGATAATTTGGGCGATTTGAGCGGTGGTTTTACCCGGCCCCCAGATAACCTCCGGAAATCCCGTTCTTAATTGACGATGATGGTCAATTTTAGCGAAGTCTTCCACCGGTTCAAAGGGGAGATGTTTAAGTTTATCTAAGGCTTTCTCCGGGTTGATTTCTCCCCTGGCAACGGCGGTCAGCAGCGATCGCAAATCGGCAGCATGCAACATGATCAGTTATCAGTTATCAGTTATCAGTTATCAGTGGGTAAGTTAACAGTTATCAGATTTGAGTTTTAAGTGAGCAGTATGTGTTAAGTGAGCAGTATTAAATAGCAGTTTCTTGCCATCTTTTCACTGATTACTGCTCACTGCTCAATGATTACTGCTCACTGCTCACTGATTACTGCTCACTGCTATTAGGAGGCCATGGTAGCTGCGGGACGACGGCGGCGATAAGTACGATTGTTCGCTGGTTCCGTTGCCGCCGCTTGCAGGAGGAAAATCACTAGGGGTTGACTCTGTAACTCCCGTTTGATTAAACGTTGCAAAGTCGTCTCGATTTCGGCCCGCAAACCGACCCAATCCGTGGCCCCCGTCGCGGTTTTAAATTCCCCGATGCGATCGCTTAAACAGCGTTCGATCGCCCGAATAATTAACTGATTCAGCAGCGAGATTTCCACTTTTGTCACCACACCGCGCAAATTAATCTCTGGGGGTGCGCTTAATTGTCCCTCAGCGTTAACGAAGGATGCGATCGTAATCACACCATCTTCGGCTAACTGTTGTCTTTCCTGCATAATGTGTTCGTGGACTACACCTGCTTGATCGACTAACTCGATTCCCGAAGGCACTGGAGCGCCGATAGCAATGCGATCGCCAGTTAACTCGATCGTGTCACCATTTTTGACAATCACCATATTTTCGGCGGGAATCCCCATACTTTGGGCCATCTGAGCGTGTTTAACCAGCATTCGGTGTTCTCCATGCACTGGCACAAAAAACTTCGGCCGCGTCAAAGATAGCATCAATTTATGGTCTTCTTGGGAACCATGGCCGGAAACGTGAATTCCCTTATCGCGTCCGTAAACCACGTTAGCACCCTGCATCATCAGGCGATCAATTGTATTGACCACAGCGATCGTATTACCCGGAATCGGATTAGCGGAAAAGACAATTGTATCCCCCTGACGCACGCGAATATGAGGATGTTCACCCTTAGAAATCCGCGTCATGGCCGCTAAAGGTTCCCCCTGGGAGCCTGTGGTTAAAATGACGATTTTCTCATCGGCTAAATTGCGGGTCGCTTTCAAGGGTTCAAATAGATCATCGGGACATTTTATATACCCCAAATTGCGCGCATGAGCGATGACATTTAACATCGATCGACCCACTACCACCACTTTCCGGTTAAATTTCTGGGCCAATTTCAACACCAGATTAATCCGATGCACCGAGGAAGCAAAGGTAGTGATCATAATCCGTCCCGTTGCTTGGTTAAAAACCCGCTCTAAACCGGGATAAACGGCAGCTTCCGAAGGAGTATAACCGGGTACTTCCGCGTTAGTGGAATCACTCAATAAACATAGCACCCCTTTTTCGCCATGTTCGGCAATTTTTTGTAGATCAAAGAATTCGCCATCCACGGGAGTATGGTCAATTTTAAAATCTCCTGTGTGAATAACTACCCCTAAAGGAGTGTGAATTGCTACACAAAAACTATCGGCGATCGAGTGGGTATTGCGGATATATTCCACCATGAAAGATTTGCCTAAACGCACCATTTGCCGGGGAACAACGGTTTCTAATTTGGTACGATTTGCTAATCCTGCTTCCTCCAATTTATCCCGCAATAAGGCCATGGCTAGACGCGGACCGTAGATAATTGGTACATCAAATTGTTTGAGATGGTAGGGAATGCCACCGATATGATCTTCGTGACCGTGGGTGACGATCATACCCTTAATTTTATGGCGATTTTCTCTTAGATAAGTCATATCGGGAAGCACTACATTGACCCCGTGCATATCATCGGAAGGAAAAGCTAAACCAGCATCCAGGAGAATAATCTCATCATCGTACTCAAAAACACAGGTGTTTTTGCCGATTTCGTGTAATCCTCCTAGGGGAATGATCTTTAGTTTTGCTTGGGTTTTATCTTGATTCATTAGGTATCCTTTGATGGTAAGTTATGGGGATTTTTCAGGTGGGTTTTGTGGACGGGAAATCTCAAAAAATGAATAGTTAGAATAAGTCTGACTAGGGTAACAAACCCTAGCTAAGTTAACTTATATCAATACTTTCTAGCCGTTATAAACTATATTTATTTTCTAGTTAAGCTATTAATATTATAACCTATTTCTCGAAAAAATCCTAGTTTAGTTAGCCAAATTTTCTAGTATTTTTCTAAATTAAAGACAATTCTTGCATAATTTTTGCTAATCCTTCCTCTAGTTCGGAACTTAAGGAACATAAAGGAGATCGCAATCCCCCCACTTCCCAACCGACTAGATTTAAGGCCGCTTTAATTGGAATTGGATTAGTGGCACAAAATAAACCTTTAAACAGGGGAAATAATTTCAAGTTAATCTCGATCGCTTTGGCCGCATCTCCGGTTAATAAAGCTTGAATCATCCCTTGGATTTCTTCTCCCACCAGATGACTAGCAACACTGACCACCCCCACCGCACCACAGGTCATCAGGGGTAAAGTGAGAAAATCATCGCCGGAATAAATAGCGAAATTTTCAGGGGTATGACAGTAAATCTTACAGGTTTGTTCTAAATTACCACTAGCTTCTTTTACCGCCATAATATTATCAACTGCTGCCAGTTTAATAATCGTTTCCGGGGTCATATTTTGACCCGTACGACCGGGGATATTATAAAGCATCACCGGCAGATCGGGACAAGCTTTGGCAATGGTGCGAAAATGCTCGTATAAACCCTCTTGGGGTGGTTTATTGTAGTAGGGGACCACTTGCAAAGAACCATCTAAACCCAGTTTAGCAGCCTGTTGGGTAGCTTCGATCGCTTCGGAAGTGCAATTAGAACCCGTCCCCGCGATCACTTTTCCCCGACCATTAACCGCTTTTTTGACAATACTAAATAGTTCGTATTCTTCCTGCCAACTTAGGGTGGGTGATTCTCCCGTCGTCCCACAGACCACTATACCATCGCTACCGTGAGTAACTAGATAATCGGCCAATTTTTCCACCATCCCATAATTAACTTGACCCTCGACGGTGAAGGGTGTCACCATCGCCGTAATTACTCGTCCAAAATATGTTGTTTCACTCATTGATCAGTTATCAGTTATCAGTTATCAGTTATCAGCTTCTGAAGGCAAGAGGCACTCTTGCAAGAGGCAAAAGAAAGAATCTGGCAATCCTCCTAAGTAGGGAGGCACAATTAATTATTTGTAGGATGGGTTAGCGCACTTCGTAACCCATGCAGGCGTTGGGTTTCATGCTTCAACCCAACCTACGTTCATCTTATATTTAATTCCACCCACTCACTTACCTAAAAAGAAGGTTATCAACTAAGTACATCGAAGCTTTTAGCCTAACAAATCGAGTTATCAGTTTTTGAGCCATCAACAACCAGACTTTACTTATTCGATTAATTAGCTATTTTTCTAATTATCATCGCCTTGCTCTAGCTGATGGCTGATAGCTTAATTATCAAACTGTTGCTAATCTTGAACCGACGAGATTTTTCTTGACTAAAAGTTCGGCAATTTGTACAGCATTTAAAGCCGCACCCTTGCGAATTTGATCGCCGCATAGCCACAATTCTAGACCGTTAGGATGGGAGATATCTTGACGAATGCGTCCCACTAATACTTCATCGCGACCGGTGGCATCAATTGGCATGGGAAAATAATTAGCGTCCCAATCTTCCACTAATTTTACCCCCGGAGCGGACTGAAGAATTTCTCTGGCTTTCACTACAGAAAAAGGCCGACTAAATTCTAGGTTAACCGATTCCGAATGGGCCCGCAGGACGGGAACCCGTACACAGGTGGCGCTAACCCGCAACCCCGGACAAGCAAAAATCTTGCGTGTCTCATTCACCATTTTCATTTCTTCCTCGCAGTACCCTTGACCATTAATCGGGGTATTGTGGGGAAAAAGATTAAAAGCGAGGGGATAGGGGAAAGAATTGGTCGGAGGTTGCCGATTGTCAAGAATTGCTTGTGCTTGCTCTTTTACCTCCTCCATCGCTCGCGCTCCAGCACCACTAGCGGACTGATAAGTAGAAACTACTACTCGCTCGATCGCCTGTACTTGGTGAAGAGGCCAGATCGCCACTCCTAAAAGAATTGTCGTACAGTTGGGATTAGCGATAATGCCCCGGTGATTGTCCACACTGTCGGGATTGATTTCCGGGACAACCAGAGGCACTTCGGGATTCATGCGAAAAGCGCTGGAGTTATCGATAATTGTCGCACCGGACTCGACAATAGTTTTCGCCCAAGCTTTTGAGGTGGACCCCCCCGCAGAAGCGAGAACGATATCCACGTCCTGAAAAGAGCGCTCGTTTACCGCTTCGATTAGGAGACTTTTGCCCCGAAAATTGAGGGTTTTTCCAGCAGAACGCTCGGAAGCGAGTAATTTTAGACTAGCGAGAGGAAATTGACGACTAGCTAATAATTCTAGTAATTCCGTTCCCACGGCCCCGGTGGCTCCTAAAATAGCGACCCGTACTTTTTGACTCAAATTGTGTGACCTCCTGACGAGTTGGGTGATGATATTGATCCGAAGAAATCGTTACAGTAAAAAATCTCTTTTGTCCACCGAGTTATTCTAAAACTTGGATTGATCGGCTTTTGATCAGCAAAATTTTCTGATTGGGCTTAACTGCCCCAAGGACGGAATAAATTAAATATACCCCATTGACCGCTAAAATAAAAAGATTGTGAGAGCTTGGGGAGCAACTGCAGCTATTCCCCTAGAATATCATGAGCGGGACGTATTCACCGCAGGCGCAAACGCCGCTCACCCCATTATAAACGTTCCTTGTCGTAAGAGCTAGAAAAATCAATGAAAGTTATTCAGGAAAAGCTTCCTGCCAGTCAGATAGGTTTAGAAATTGAAATTCCCGCCGAAACCACGAAAAACACCCACGAGAAAGTGGTAAAGAATTTAGCGAAGTCGGCCAATATACCTGGTTTTCGCCCCGGGAAAGTTCCCCGTCAGATTCTTCTGCAAAGATTGGGAACTAAAGCGGTAAAAGCGGCAGTAATTGAGGAATTAATTGAAAATTGCCTCGAATCTGCCCTAAAACAGGAGGGGATCGAGTCCCTGGGCAATCCGCAGCTATTGTCTAAGTTTGAGGATTTGATCGCTGCCTATGAACCTGGTAAAGTTTTGACTTTTTTAGCTTCCGTGGATGTGGCTCCGACAATTGTTCTCGGAGATTACGAAAATCTGAGCGTTACTGCCGAAGAAACCGGTTATGATCCCGAATCCGTGGAAAATTGGTTTAAAGAGCGTCAAGAACAATTAGCGACATTGGTTCCCGTGGAAGATCGCGGGGCGCAGCTGGGAGATGTGGCGATCGTTGATTATCGAGGAAAATCCGCCGAAACCGGCGAAGCTATCCCGGATATTGACGGCGAAGATCTGCGGGTGGATATGGAAGCAGGACGCTTTATCGAGGGGATGGTGGAAGGAATTATCGGCATGAAACCGGAAGAAGTCAAAGAGATGACTTTAACTTTCCCAGAAGATTATCCCAAAGAAGATGTGGCAGGAAAAGCGGTAATTTTTACAATTACGATGAAAGAGTTAAAAGCAAAGGAATTACCGGAGCTTGACGACGATTTTGCCCAAGAAGTCAGCGATCAGGAGACAATCGCCGAATTAAGAGCAAGTTTAGAGAAACGCTTCCAAGAACAAGCGGAAAAGGAAACCAAAGACAGCATTTATGAAGCTTTAACCAAGGAATTTGTCAAAGGTGCGACCTTAGATTTACCGGAGACGCTGATCGAAAAAGAAGTGACGCAAATTTTGACCCAAAGCTTCATGGAATTTCAACAAATGGGTCTAGATGTCAACCAGTTGTTTACAAAAGATAATATTCCCAAACTGCGGGAAAACGCCCGTCCCGATGCGATCGAAAGTCTGAAACAGACTCTCGTGGTGCAGGAATTGGCTAAAGTCGCGGGCATTGAAGTCAGTCCCGAAGCGGTAGCCGAAAAAATCGCTAAAATCATGGCGCAATTGTCCGATCGCGACATAGATATGCAGCGTCTAGAGGTGGTAATTACCGAAGAAATGCTGGCGGAAAACACCCTAGAATGGCTGAAAGAAAAAGCTACTATCACCCTTGTCCCCAAAGGTTCCCTAGAGGAAGAAACAAGGGAGGATGAGGAAACAGAAGAAGCCTTGGCAGCCGCCGAGGTGGAAGTGTTGGCAGCAGAGGAAGAATAACCCTTGGCTATCTTGAAGTCGTCAGCCTTTTAGCCGTCAGCCGTCAGCCATCAGCTTTTTTCTCCCGATATCCCTGTTCACTGATAGCTGATAACTGATAACTGATAACTGATAACTGATTGCTGCCAACAAAGGAAAACTTAGGGCATAATGGATGGACAGACGTGCTAAAGATGCTTAACATTTGCCAGTAAAAGCTCCACAGCCAAGCAAAACCCCTAAGATTGTGATAGCGGAACCGAAAAAATTATGCTCGAATCGAGATCACCTGACTACCCAATTACCAGTAATTGTCGCCCTGCTATCTACGCTAACACCGGGAGAAACTCCCTAGCTAACGTTTTACCCGTGGTAATCGAACAGTCTGGCATGGGTGAACGGGCTTTTGATATCTATTCTCGACTCTTGCGCGAGAGAATTGTCTTTTTGGGAACTCCCGTCGATGATCAGGTCGCTGATTCGATCGTCGCCCAACTCCTCTACTTGGAAGCAGAAGATCCCGAAAAAGATATCCAACTCTATATCAACTCCCCCGGTGGTTCCGTTTATGCCGGACTAGCTATCTACGACACCATGCAACAAATTCGCCCCGACGTGGCGACAATTTGTTTCGGTTTAGCCGCTAGTATGGGAGCATTCCTGCTTTGTGGTGGCGCGGCAGGTAAACGGATGTCCCTACCCAGTAGCCGGATCATGATTCACCAACCCCTCGGCGGCGCCCAAGGTCAAGCTAGTGATATCGCCATCCAAGCCAAAGAGATCCTCTATATTAAACAGAGACTCAACACCATGCTGGCTCACCACACCGGTCAACCCTACGATCGCATCGCCAACGACACCGAACGGGACTTTTTCATGTCCGCTGTCGAAGCCAAAGAATATGGGTTAATCGATCTGGTGATTTCCCGTCCCGAACTTCCCGATCCTACCGTTCCCGTTACTTCCCTGTAAATAAACTATGTCTAAATACGACTCCCACCTCAAGTGTTCATTTTGCGGCAAATCCCAGGAACAAGTGCGAAAATTAATCGCCGGGCCGGGGGTCTATATTTGTGACGAGTGTGTGGAACTGTGTAACGAAATTCTCGATGAGGAATTGATGGAACCTCCTAGTCCGATCGCCCCAGTGGAGGAACGTCCCAACAAACGGCGATCGGGCCAAAATAAAACCACTTGGGAACAAATTCCCAAACCAAGAGAGATTAAAAAATACCTCGATGACTACGTTATTGGTCAAAATGAGGCGAAAAAAGTGCTTTCGGTGGCCGTTTATAACCATTACAAACGCCTCAAAGATATCCAAACCCAAAAAGCCGGTGGCGGCAATCCGGAAGATAGCATCGAACTGCAAAAATCTAATATTCTGTTAATTGGTCCGACAGGATCGGGAAAAACCCTTCTAGCTCAAACTCTGGCTAAAATCCTCGATGTACCTTTTGCTGTCGCTGATGCCACCACTTTAACCGAGGCCGGTTATGTGGGGGAAGATGTGGAAAATATTCTCTTGCGTCTGTTACAAGTGGCAGATTTGGACGTGGAAGAGGCGCAGCGGGGCATTATCTACATCGATGAAATCGATAAAATTGCCCGTAAGAGCGAAAATACCTCGATTACCCGGGATGTGTCCGGAGAAGGGGTACAGCAAGCTTTACTGAAAATGTTAGAGGGAACGATCGCCAATGTTCCCCCCCAAGGCGGCCGCAAACACCCCTATCAGGATTGTATTCAGATTGACACCAGCAATATCCTGTTTATCTGCGGTGGGGCGTTTGTCGGTTTAGATAAGGTGATCGATCAGCGTCTCGGTAAAAAATCCATGGGCTTTATTCAACCGGGAGATAGCCAAGCTAGTAAGGATAAGGTAGCGGCAGGGTTATTAAAACAAATGACTCCCGATGATTTAGTCAAATTTGGCATGATTCCAGAGTTTGTCGGTCGGATTCCCGTCTTGGCGGCTCTTTCACCCCTGGATGAGGAAGCTTTAATCGCTATCCTGACGCAACCCCGCAACGCTTTGGTAAAACAGTATCAAAAACTGTTGAAGATGGACAATGTACAGTTAGAGTTTAAATCTGATGCCGTCCTAGCGATCGCCCAAGAGGCCTTTCGTCGCAAAACCGGCGCCCGGGCCCTGCGGGGTATTGTGGAAGAATTAATGCTCGATGTCATGTACGAATTGCCCTCGCGCAAAGACGTGAAACGATGTTTAATCACCCGCGAAATGGTGGAAAAACGTTCCACGGCAGAGCTATTGGTTCATCCTTCCTCTCTACCCAGTCAAGAATCCGCTTAAGGGGAAAAATCGAGGTTAACCATGCTGAATACCGTTCCCGCGATCGTCAAAGAAGGCAGGATCGAACTCCTCGAATCCGTGCCGATTCCAGAGGGTACTAGAGTTCTAGTCACCCTCATCCCGGAGGAGACAAACTCGGATTTCTGGCAAAAAGTCAGCGAAACTGCACTGGCTAAGATTTGGGATAATCTGGAAGACGACATCTATCATGAAAACTCAAATAATCGATAAAACAATCACTGTTCGCGGTGTTCCTCACTATTACGAGTGGATTCGACAGTCGGAATCTGCCCAAAAAAAGCCGGTGATGGTGTTTATTCATGGTTGGGGAGGATCGGGACGCTATTGGCGATCAACGGCTGCGGCAATTTGCGATCGCTTTGATTGTTTATTGTACGATATGCGGGGTTTTGGTCGGTCTAAATTGCCGGAAAAATCCCCCGATCTTTCCTACGATTTAGAAGAATATGCCCTTGATTTGGCCTTGTTTTTAGATAGTTTGGAAATTGAAAAAGTCTATCTCAATAGTCACTCTATGGGGGCATCGGTGGCGACTTTTTTTATTACTATGTACCCCGAAAGAGTGGTGAAAGCAGTTTTAACCTGTAATGGCATTTTTGAGTATAATAAGGCGGCTTTTGCTGCCTTCCATAAATTCGGTAAGTATGTGGTACAGTTTCGTTATGATTGGTTTTTAAAAGTACCTTTTGCCGATCGATTATTCATGGCGAGATTTTTGCATCGATCGATCCCAAAATCAGAAAGAATTGCTTTTTTAGAAGATTTTTTAGCGGCAGATTACGAGGCCGCCCTAGGCACAATTTATACATCTGTGAGTAAAAAAGCAGTGGAAATTATGCCTGGTAAATTTGCCGAGATTAAGGTACCAACTCTTTTAGTATCAGGGGAAAAAGATATTATTATCCCCGCCAAAATGGGCAAAATGGCGGCGGATTTGAATAATAATATCCAGTATGTGGAAATGGCTAATACTGCTCACTTTCCCATGTTAGAAGATGCCCCTACTTATCTACAAAAATTGCAAGATTTTTTAGAAATTAATTAGGGTTTGCTAGGGGAAATGAGTTTCAATGATGTGACTGACAAGTATATTGAGGATAAAGAGTTACGCCGTCAGGGTGGATATTTGGGGGTACAGCGTCGCCAGGATTTAAGACCAGAAATATCTGCTGCTGTGTTTGCTACGAAACCTCCTCAGTTGCTTAAACCTATTGTGAAAGCTAAAGGGATAAGCTTGATTTTAGTGGAGGAAATTATACAGCCGGAATTGGATGATCAGTTACGCTATCAAATTGTTTCAGAGTTGTTTGGCGAGTGGATTATCAATCAAATTGAGTCAGTGTCAGTTGTCACCAATTTGGGATGAATAGCACTAACACGAATATCATCCAGTCAGGTCAACCTAACTGGATGATAGAGAGATTTTAGTAAAAACTGGGCTAGTTTCTTACCACAAACCCCACTTATTCCAAGCATTTGCACCAGCCTGCGCTGCGGCTCCCGTAGCAACCGCTCCAGCAACCCATTTAGTTGCCTTCACCGCACCTCCGATACAAACCTTAGAGCTTGTTGTCACTGTCAATGGAAGTCCACCTTCAAGACTAAGTTCTTCACCAGACAAATCCATAAGATAACTCTCGGAGTCGGAGAACAAATCTGCACCAGCAGGGCGTAACTCAGAAATAGTAATATTAGCCATTTTTGTTTTCTCTTGGAATAAGTTTTACTTTCAGGTAATCAGATTTGTGTTCTTCCTTCCCCTATGACTATTATTATTGCCCAACTCTCCAACAATGACAATAGGTTAAACAACTTTAAAATTAATATAAATGACTCAATTATGTCTCAATTTTAGCGACTAAACACCGTAACTTCATGTAGATTATGACCGCAAATGCCCATACTCTCGTATCAACGAGGTTGGTTTTTCAAGACATAAATAACCCAATTATGTCTTTTTTATATCTCTCTGCCCAGGGTTCGGATGGTGGCGGGTCAAAAAAATAGCCCCATGACCTAATGAGGCTAAAATCTACCGACGGGCCAATCACTCTTTGATTCCCAGATAGGCGACTAATATCAGCCTGCCAACTCTAATCCCTGATAAACATCCTCAGAATCAGCATTCAAATAAGGACGCTGCCAATCAATCCCCAACCCAGAAAACTGCTCAGAAATAGCAGTAATCCGACCCGCCGCAGAATTGTCCTCCTGTTGCCAAGCCATCAATAACCCATTGGCTATAATCTGACAGCGATTCATCCCAAAACTCTCCTCACTGCCAAACTTTTTGTCTGGTTCTTCCGCCAACCCCAAACCCGGTGCTAACTCCAGAGTAAACAAAGGTATTTCTGGCTTAAAAACAGACTGATTTTCTTGATAAACATGAGCCACCACCTGCCTGACCAACTCATAATCTGTTTTGCCAAAATAAAGCACCCCAGCATCATATCGTTGATAATCAACTGGATTATATAAAGCCTTAAAACTAAAAGGAATCCCCCTCTGATTTAACCTTTCAGTCAACCCAGTCATCACAGCCACCGCGCCTTCGGGAGTAACATTAAAATAGAGCCGCACCATAGCTTGCTCTCTCTGTAAACCGGCATTACCCACCGCCATATAAAAGCCATTTTGTACAAAATTCTTAGGCATAAAAACTGACACAACAGCACCCACTGTCGCCGCTTGCTCAGACTCTTGAAGATGCTTTTCCCGTTGGATATGCAGTCGCAAACCGCCCTTAGTCACAGCCAAACTGCCATCGGTTTCCTCTCTCAAAATTGACCAACCCGAATCAAAATATCCCTTCCCCTTGTTCGCTGCTTCCAACTGTAAATAAAAGTCCATAGCTACGCCCGCAAAACTATTATTCTCCAAATCTAATTGCTGACCCTTATTCTCAGAACCTAATGCTTGCGATGCTTGCATCGACCCATTATAATAAATGCCATAAAGAAAACTCCTCAACTGTAAGCTCATATATTTATCCTGTATTTCCTTCGGTAAAGCCTGAATCCTAGACAACATCTCAGCAGGCATTTCCCAGGGTTGATAGTTAGGATGACGAATCGAAAAATCAGCAGAAATTTCGAGATTTTCAACAATATCTAACAAAGCTTCCTTTAACCGACCTCTAACCTCAGGGGCTAAATGATGAAATTGAGAATTAAGTAATGACATAATTTTTCAAGATACTCAACGATATTAAACTTGGCCAACAACAGAAGAATTCATCTGATTTAACTGAGTAGCAGTAGCCCCAAAAATCGTGGGTATTGATGATTCAGGACGACATAACAAAGCCTTGGCTACCTGAAGCATAGCAATTCCGGTATTATTAAAGATTTTTTGATACTGAACCATGGCCAAAATTGCAATAATTAAAGAAAAACCGGCCAACTGGACTACTTGCTTTAAGAAATCAGGACGATATTCTAAGATTTCTGGGAAAGTTTCTAAATAAGCTAAAGTTAACCCACCGATAGATGGCTGCAGTAATTCTAGGGGAGTAGTGGCTAGTCGCAGAGACTCTTCAATACTGAGAGAATTACTAATCACCAAGCTACCCAACCAAATTTGTAGATAACTAGAGATCGCCATTCCCAAATCAAAGGCTGGATCTCCCCAATCAGACCTTTCCCAATCAATCAACCGGATCGCATTGCCATTAATATCTTCCCAGTTTCGATTCAGAAGAATATTATTCAGCTTGATGTCATTGTGAGTCAGACAAACAGGAGAAATAGTTTCACTAGCTCGATGAACTGCTTCTCCTAAGCTATCATATCGTTGATAAAGTGCAAAAAATTTCAATCCATCCATCGGAGCCATGCCAAAAATTTCAGGACCGATCCTTTCCAAACTCTCTAATAATAGCGGAGATACTTTCGGTTTTCCAGCAAACTCTTCTTTGATAAAAAATTCCCGATAAATACTCTGATTCCAGGTATCACGGTGAATTGTCGCCAAACAACTGCCGATTTGAGTAGCAACCTGAGCCGGAAAGAGATTCTCTTTAGAATAAAACTCTGCCAAATCCTGATAATTATCCAGATAAGTAGAAACTAAAATTGAGTTATCAGCATCATGGAGCAGTAATTCTGGCAGAAAACTACGCCAATGGTCAATTTCAGGAAAGTTCTCTAGAAATTTGGGGATTCGCCATTCCCCAAAAAACTCGCCCACCGTTTCCTTTTCTAAATTGATAAATTGTTCTTGTTTAACCAGTAACTTTCGACCCTCTGGTAAAGTCACTAATAAGTTAAAATTTTTAGCTTGAATCTGCTCTACTCCGGGATTTTCTAGAAAGCGATCGCAGATTTTTTGGTCGATTAAATAGTCATAAACATTTTGAGAGCTTAACACAAATTTCATAATTACAATTATTCTCAAATATTGCTGATCTGTTTTTAAGTGGGTAGGTGGAATTAAATATAAGATGAACGTAGGTTGGGTTGAAGCATGAAACCCAACGCCCGCTCATGTTACGCTACCGCCAACCTATCCTCCAAATAATTGTGCCTACCTACTTATCGATTTTAATCATAATTGATGATAGCCTTATTGACAAGCTATTCATCTGCATTAAAAAGACATAATTAACACAATTATGTCTAAACTTCAGCTAATCTCGCCAGTCAACCTACCTGTTAGATTGGTTTAGGGCTAATTGCGATCGCTCCAGAGACAAAGAAACCCGGTTTCTCCGGGTTTCTCCACAGGAGACAAGGCGGCTTTTGCTGCCTTTAATAAATTCGGTAAGTATGTGGTACAGTTTCGTTATGATTGGTTTTTAAAAGTACCTTTTGCCGATCGATTATTTATGGCGAGATTTTTGCATCGATCGATCCCAAAATCAGAAAGAATTGCTTTTTTAGAAGATTTTTTAGCTGCAGATTACGAGGCCGCCCTAGGCACAATTTATACATCTGTGAGTGAAAAAGCAGTGGAAATTATGCTGGGTAAATTTGCTGAGATTAAGGTACCAACTCTTTTAGTATCAGGGGAAAAAGACATTATTATCCCCGCCAAAATGGGTAAAATGGCGGCGGATTTGAATAATAATATCCAGTATGTGGAGATGGCTAATACCGCTCACTTTCCCATGTTAGAAGATGCCCCTACTTATCTCAAAAAATTGCGAGATTTTTTAGAAATTAATTAGAATGCCAAAAGATCAGGAAAAACGCCCCAGGGCCACACCAATCAGGATAGTAACCCCGAAAAAGAGACGATACCAGACAAACACCCAGGTACTCTGTTTTTTGAGATAATCTAATAACCAAGCGATCGAAAGATAGGAAAATATCGCCGAGGAAATTACCCCAATAGCGAGGGGAATTAATTCACTGGTGTTAATCTGGTCGAGAACGCCTTTAAATTCCACTAAACCAGCTAAAGTTATCGCCGGAATCCCCAAAAGAAAGGAAAATCGCGCCGCGACTGCCCTTTCTAATCCCATGAATAACCCGGCAGTTAAGGTGGACCCAGAACGAGATACCCCCGGTATTAGGGCTAAAGCTTGGGCTAATCCCATTAAAACCCCGTCTTTTTGTCGCAAAGTCTCAAAACTGCGTTTATGTTTCCCGAGTTTTTCGGCCGTACCTAAGAGTAAAGACATGACTATAGAGGCACAGGCGATCGCTGTCATGCTTCTCAGGGGGGAATTATCTAAATCGGGAATGAAAAGTTTCATTAACAAACCGAAGAAAACGATCGGAATTGTGCCTAGGATAATCCCCACGGCTAAACGAAAATCCTGGGAACGATAATCGGAACTAGCCACCGCTTTCACCATTCCCGTGGATATTTGCCTTAAATCCTGCCAAAAATAGGACAATACCGCCGCAATACTGCCCAATTGAATCACTGCTGTATAGGTGACACCGGGATCTCCCCAACCCAAAAAGACGGGAATCGCTTTTAAATGAGCGGTACTACTAATCGGCAAAAATTCCGTCACTCCCTGCACAAATCCCAAAAAAATCGCCTGTAACCAGTCAATTTTGGCTAGAGGAATCCTATTCGTGGTTGATTGGGCAATGGCAGCGGGTGTAATCGCCAAAATCACCGTTATTATCGCTAGTCCTAGCCATTTATAGCTTTTTTTCAGTAAGGAAAACATCATTTTTCAGTAAAAAAAGGGGTTGGGTGTAGGGTGTAGGGTAGGGCTGTTTCATTCTCCCATCAGAATATCAAAAGTAAAAGCGATCACTGTCTTTGTAAAATGAGAAGTGACCGCCAACTTTTAAAATATATGTTGAGCTTAATAGAAAAACTGAAACAAGTCAAGGACTTTCGGAAAGATAAAGGAAAAAGACACCCTTTAT
>VYLX01000074.1_pt1 | contig 21643 bp, 15 predicted proteins | sample 5114181 | NCBI WGS metagenome assembly VYLX01 (sample SAMN12291812, study PRJNA351875) | freshwater metagenome | isolation source: freshwater lake | place: USA: Michigan, Sherman Lake | collected 2011-08-08
CACGAAGGCCAAGCGCAGCGGACGCTGCGCGGTCGGTGAGGTTGGGGGGGTGGGGAGGGCGGGGTCTTGCGTGGCGCTCGCGGCGTTGTCCGGCGCCGGTCGCGTGCGGAGTTCGGTGATGATGTCGCCGACCGGGCCGGAGCGGGTGTAGTACGTGGTGGGCTCGCGTTCGAGTTCGGGTGCGAAGTTCTGTGCGCCGTGCTCGGTGCGCCCGTGCCAGAGGGTGTGGACGCGGTCGGTGCGCGAGGAGGTCGTGTCGCTGGTGAAGACCCGGAGCACGCCGAAGAACGTGCGCTCCTGATGGAGCACGCGGATGTCGCGCGAGGCTTCCATGGCGGGGATCGCGGCCATAACGGCGATGCAGAGTGTCACACGCAATCGCCAGGCGGCGACGGCGATGCAGATCATCCAGGGCAGGAGCCAGATGGCGTTGTCGCGAGCGGGCGAGTGGGGGGGGAAAATCGATGAAGGAAGCATGTCGCGTGAGGCGAGCAGATATGCGCCCAGCACCATCATGGGCATGGCGACATCGAGCATGCCGGCGAGGCGGACCTTCCAGGGGCTGGCGGCGTCGACGCGAGCGAAGGCGAAGGTGGCGCCGCCCATGAGGACCGCGAGCACGATGACGATGGGATACTCGGCGATGGAGTTGAAGATCAGCGGGGCGAGGAGGCTGTTGATCATGCCGCCGATCACTCCGCCGATGGAGAGGCAGAGGTAGAACTCGGTCAGGCGCGCGGGGTGTGGCTTGTCGGCGGCGAGCAAGCCGTGACAGGCCAGGCCGGCGATGAGAAGGAAGCCGCTATGGGCAGCCAGGACGCCGACGAGGGGCTGTCGCGGCTCGATGATGAGCATAGCGCAGATGCCGATGGCGGCGATGGGCAGCGCGCCGCGTGCGCACGCGGCGATGATGCGTCCGCCCGGGCCGAAGACGAGGATGAAGGTCAGCAGGTACGTGGCCAGCGGGACAATCCAGAGAAGGGGGAACGAGCCGACATCGCTGGTGACGTAGTGCGTGCAGCCGAGCATGAGGCTGCTGGGGATCAGCGCGAGGGTGATCCAGCGGAGTCGGCGGAGCCAGGAGACGGGCTCGAGCGGGCTGCTTGGGGCGACGGGTGTGCCTGGCGTGTTGGGTGTGAACGATCGCGGGCGGCGCAAGGCCATGCTGCCGGCGATCAAGGCCAGCACGCCGAAGAGAACGTAGGCGATGCTCCATCCCCAGCGTTGCTGGGCGAGGGTCAGGCCGGGCTCGACGAGCAGCGGGTAGCCGATGAGGGCGAGCATCGATCCCAGGTTGCTGGCGGCGTAGAGGAAATATGGGTTGGCGGCGGCGCGGTGGTCGGAACGGCTGAACCAGGCCTGCAGGAGCGGACCGGCGGAGGAGATGACCAGGAACGGCGCGCCGACGGCCAGCGCGAGCGTGACGAGCACGAAGAGGGCCGGGTGTGTGCCGCCGGCGGGGTTCATGCCCGCGGGCAGCGCGATGGGGAGCATCGCCGCGCCGGCGATCAGGACGATGGCGTGGATGATCAGTTGCGTTCGCAATGAGGCCAGGCGGCTGAGCAGGTGGGCGTAGAGGTAGCCGCCCAGGAGGAGGAACTGGAAGAAGACCATGGCGGTGTTCCAGACCGCGGGGCTGCCGCCGAGCAGCGGCAGGATGAGGCGTGCGGCCATGGGCTGCACGAGAAACAGCAGGAACGCGGCGAGGAAGATGGTCAACGCGAACAGCGGGAGCATGAGCCGGAGCGTACCCGATCAGTCGCGGGCCGGGCGTTGTCGGCGGGCGATGGCCAGTTCGTGCAGCGACCACCAGTGCTCGAAACTGTCGCGGATGGTGCGCGGGGCCATGCGCCCGGCGGCGGCGGTGCTGAGGCGCTGTCGACGGGCGGAGTCGAGGATCAGGGCCAGCAGCGAGTCGCTCCAGGCGCGCGGGTCTCTGGCGGGGAGCACCAGGCCTGTGCGGTCGTGCTCGACAACTTCGCTCGGGCCGCCGACGTCACCGACCAGTGCGGGCAGGGCGCAGGCCTGGGCCTCCATGACGCTCTGGCCCAGCGTGTCGGTCATTGAGGGGAATGCGAAGAGGTCGCAGGAGCGGTAGATGGCCAGGAGTTCGCCGCCGTGACGGAAGCCCAGGGTCAGGGCGTGCTCGGGGCTCAGGCGAGCGCGGAGGTCGGCCAGGTACGGTCCGTCGCCGACGATCACGAGCGTGGCGGGGACGCCGGCGTTGCGGGCGCGTTCGGCGACGCCGGGCCAGATCGCCGCGAGCATGGGGAGGTTCTTCTCGATGCTGACGCGGCCGGCATAGAGGACACGGACGGTGTTTGGCGGGCAGCCCAGGTGCGACATGAGGGCGTCATCGCGCGGGCCGGGGGAGAATGTGGCGGTGTCGATGCCCGGGCGCAGGGCGATGACGCGATCATCGGGCAGGCCCAGGGCCATGACGGGTGCGCGGTAGGCGCTGGAGCGCGTGAGCACCAGGTCGAAGGGGCGGTAGAACCACTTCATCACGCGTGTGCAGACCCAGTCGAGCACGCGGTCGTCCAGGAGCATGTTCACATATGCGGGGAAGTCGGTGTGATAGGTGGCGACCAGGGGGATGTTGAGTTGTCGGGCCAGGCGGCGGCCCAGTACGCCGACGGGGCCGGGGGTGGAGATGTGGATGGCGTCGGGCTTGAGCCATCGGCACCATCGGCCCAGCAGCACGCCGTCGGGCCAGGCGAGTTCGAGGTTGGGGTAGCCGGGCATCGGCTGGGCGTAACGCGGCGGGATGTTGATGAGGGTGGGTCGATCGGGGATGGTCAGGCGCGTGCTGGTGAGAATGTGGAGCGACCTGCCCGCGTGGTGGGCCTGGGTGTCCATGTTGCGGATGAAGCGGGACACGCCGTTGACGTCGCCAAGCGTGTCGGTGAAGAGGGCGACGCGCATCGAACATGGGCTCCGGTCGGCGGTGGGGGGATGGTCGTGTGGCGAGCGTGCCGAGTGTCAGCGGCGTGCGAGGATGCGGTACTGGGAGAGGCAGAAGAGGGTCAGGCCGATGACGCCAGCGTAGAGCACGGGCAGGCCGGGCAGGCCGTAGGTGTGGACCAGGCGTTGCCCGCCGGAAATCGACAGGACGCAGACCAGCGCCGGGAGGAAGGCCCAGAGGTACACGGCCAGGGGGAGCGAGTCTCGCAGGCGCATGCCCAGGACCGCGCCCAGGACGACCATGACGCCGCAGGTGAGGCTGGCGGCGAGGCGCTCGTGGGCCTTGGAGAGGATTTCACGCCGGGCGTCGTCGATCTGTGCCTGGAGTGTGTCGATCGTGGCGCGCATTGGCGCGTCGTTGTCGGTGTCGGGGCTGGTGGCGAGTTTGGCGCGGGCCTTGGCCAGGAGCGTTGAGGAGCGGGCGCCGAGCAGGTCGGGGAGCGGGTCGGGCGAGGGGACGAGGTTGGTGACGGAGTACTTGGACACGACACCGCCCATGGCGCGGGGAGACTGGTCGTTGGCGGGTTCGCCCAGGGCTTCGGTCAGGGCGGGGGACGCGCCGGAGGTGCGGACGTTTTCCATCAGGACGCTCGCGAGGCTCCGGCTGGCGTCGGGCATGATGGGGAGCGTGAGGAACGCGCGCTCGGCGCGGTGGGTGCGGGTGCGGTTGTCGTCGGTGATGACCGAGACCTCGACGCTGCCGCCTTTGGCGGCGGGGGTGAGCGTGAACCCGGCGTCGCCGTCGGGAGAGGCGGCAAGGCCCGCAGCGCGGACGACGATCAGCCGGCCGCCGGCGTCGCGGAGGGTCAGGCGGCCGTCACGATCGAGCGTGCGCCGCCAGGCGTCGAAGGCCTCGCGCTCGGCGACGCGCTGTGCCAGCACGCGGCGGGAACTGTCGATGATGTTCAGACGCTCGGGCTCATCGAGTGTCGCGAGCATCTCGACCAGCGAGAGGTACTTCGGGTCGTCGCTGAAGGTCGAGGGGATGCGGTAGACGATGGATGTTTCGTCGACCTGTGACAGCCCGCGCTGCTCGCGCCCGCCCACGCTGTCACGCAGACGCATGACGATGGCGGTCTGGCCCTGCCCGCGCACGGCGGTGCTCTCGCGATACAGCCAGACCTCGGCGAAGCGGGCGGAGGCCTCCCACGTGGGCTTGCCGTCGGAATCCAGTTCCACCGCCAGCACGCCCGAGAGCAGGAAGCGCTGGAACGCGCGCGAGCCGGGCTCGGGCTCGAGGCGGTTGAAGGTGTCGGCGTAGAGCAGGCGGTCGCCGAGGCGGATGGCCTGACCCCGGCCGACGCTGGAGGAGATGAGGCGCGAGGCGTCCTGTGCCACGAGTTCCTGCATGGCGCGCAGCAGGCGGGGCATGGCCTGATCGGCCAGCAGCCCGACGATGACGGCCAGGATCAGCCCCGAGATCGCGGCGGGCACGAGCATGGTGCGGTACGCGACGCCCCCGGCGCTGGTGGCGACGATCTCGTTGTCCTGCGCCATGCGGTGATAGACGAGCGTGGCGGCAAAGAGCGCGGCAAAGGGCAGGGCGTACTGCATCATGGGCACGCTGGCCATGAGCATGAAACGCACGGCGTCCGCCGGCCCGATGAGCCCGTCGGCCAGTGGCTTGATCGTGATCGCGAAGGCGATGACGACGACCAGCACCGAGCCGGTCAGCAGAAGGAGTTTCCAGAACTCCCAACTGATGAACCGCCACAGGATGGCCGGACGAACGAGCCTCATGCGAGTGAAGATAGGTTCATGTCCGGGTGCGAGCGAGACGGGGCGACGCGTCGGGACAAGAGGGGGCGAAATGTGCGCCATGGAGCGGGGGAGGGTCGATACCAGCCATATTGGTGGACAAGAGACCCCCGGCGGGCGGCCGGGCAGGAGGATCCTGCGCACATGCTTCTGGGGCAACTCATCTCTGGGCTGGCGATCCGCGTAGAGGCCCCGGCGGGGGGCGCGGGGGGTGCGGGTGATACGGGCGGCGCGGGGGGCGACTGGTCGCAGATCCGCATCACGGACATCACGGAGGATTCGCGCACCGTCATGCCCGGGTCGTTGTTCATCGCGCGCACGGGTGAGCGCAGCGACGGGCGGGCCTTTGCCTCCGCCGCGGCACGGGCCGGGGCGGCGGCGGTGCTGAGCGAGACTCCCGCGCCCGGGCTGAGCCTCGGGCCGCACGACGCGGTGCCCGCGATACTCACGACGGACAACCTGGCGCTGATCACGGCCCAACTGGCCGAGCGGTTCTATGGCTCGCCGGCGTCCAAACTGGCGATGATCGGCGTGACCGGGACCAACGGCAAGACGACGATCGCGTTCCTGATCCACCAGTTGCTCAACGACCTGGGCATGCGCACGGGGATGATGGGCACGGTGCTGATCGACGACGGGACGGAGGTCGCGCCGGCGCAGTTGACCACGCCCATGGCGCTCGAGGTGAGCCTGACGCTCTCGCGCATGGTCGAGGCCGGGTGTACGGCGTGCGTGATGGAGGCCTCGAGCCACGCGCTGGATCAGTGCCGGGTGGGCGCGCCGGGCGGGGCGAGGTTCCGCGTTGGCGTGTTCACGAACCTGACGCACGATCATCTGGATTATCACGGGACCATGGAGCGATACGCCGACGCGAAGGCCGTGCTGTTTGCGGGGTTGCCGGGCGCGGGGGATCGTGCGGACCAGGGCGGACTGGCGGTCATCAACGCCGACGACCAGTGGAGCGGGCGGATGATTCGCGACACGCGGGCGCGGGTGGTGCGGTGCACGATGCGCACGCGGCACAGCGCGGGCGAGCCCGTGGCCGACTGGAGCGCACGGATCATCGGCGGGGACCTGACCGGGACGCAGGTGGAGATCTTCGGGCCCTGGCGCGTGCCGGGAAGTGCGGGGGAGCCGTGGCGCATCCGCGTGCCGCTGATCGGCATGCACAACGTCATGAACGCGTTGCAGGCCGCGGCGGTGGTGGTGGGGCTGGGGATCGACCCGGCCCGGGTGCGCGAGGCGCTGGGGCGGGTGGCCGCACCGCCGGGACGGCTCGAGCCGGTCTCGCCCAAGGAGAGTCCGCTGGCGGTGTTTGTGGACTATGCCCACACCGACGATGCGCTACGCCGCGTGCTGACGCTCATGCGAACGACGATCGCGACGCGCGGCAAGGGACGGCTGTGGTGCGTCTTTGGCTGCGGCGGGGACCGCGACCGGACCAAGCGGCCCAAGATGGGCGCGGTCGCGGCGGAACTCAGCGATGTGGCGATCATCACCAGCGACAACCCGCGGCGGGAGAACCCGCGGATGATCATCGATGAGATTCTCGCGGGGGTTCGGCCTGAGTTGCGCCCGCGCGTGGTCATCGAAGAGGACCGGGCGCTGGCGATCGCGCGGGCCGTCGCGGGCGCGGGCGAGGGGGACATGGTGCTCATCGCCGGCAAGGGGCACGAGGAGTACCAGATCGTGCCCGACGGAAAGGGCTCGACGATCAAGAAGGACTTCAGCGATCGGCAGGAAGCACGCAAGGCCCTGATCGCCCGTGGCATCATGCCCGACGAGCACGCGCCGGCGGTGCACGTGACGGCTCGGCACACGCTGGCGCAGGCCGCGGCTCACGCGAGGGCCCACGCACCGGTCCAGCGCACGCGCCCGCATGGACACGGGCCGACGGATGCGACCGAGCGCACGTCTGGCGACGGCGGAGGCCCGGCGTGAACTTCTGGACTCCCGATTCCCTGCGCAGCGCTTCGGGCGGCACGTTCGTGCTCCGCCCGGACCCCGGCGTGGTGGCCGCATCGCCCGCGATGCACGGGCTTTCGATCGACTCGAGGTCCATCCTGCCCGGGCAGGCGTTCATGGCCATCCGCGGCGAGCGGTTCGATGCGCACGAGTTCGTGTTTGATGTCGCCGGTTCCGGCTGCCCGCTGATGTTCATCGAGCGCGATGTGGACCTGGTCCGTCTGCGCGAGGCCGTTCGCGTGCCGCCGGTAGTGATTCGCGTTCCCGATGCGCGAAAGGCCCTGGCCCGGCTCGCACACGCGTATCGGCGATCGCTCACACGCACACGCGTCATCGCCGTCTGCGGGAGCAACGGCAAGACCACCACCGTCCGGCTCATCGACGCGGTGCTGGCCTCGAGATTGACCGGCACCGCAAGCAGGAAGAGTTTCAACAACGACATCGGCGTGCCGCTGACGATCCTCGCCGCATCGCCGACGGATCAGTACCTCATCTGCGAGGTCGGCACCAATGCCCCGGGCGAAATCGCGCACCTGGCCGGCATCGTCGAGCCCGATGTGTGCGTCATCACCAGCATCGGCCGTGAGCATCTGGAACTGCTCGGCGGGCTCGACGGCGTGGCGCAGGAAGAGTCCGCGATTGTCCGCGGCACACGCCCTGGCGGCCTGGCGCTGGTCATCGGCGACTCGCCCGAACTCTCTCGCCAGGTCCGCGACGGCGTCGGCGGCGTGAGCGTCATGACCTTCGGCATGGGCGAGGCCTGCATGCTCCGCGTGACCGAAGCGCGCGTCGAGGCCGACCAGACGGGCGAGGCTCGCGGCCGGGCGGGCGATGCGGCGCTGGGCACGAGTTTCTCGCTCAACGGACGCGGGCGGTACTTCGTGCCCCTGCCCGGCACGCACAACGCGACCAACGCCGCCGCGGCGATCGGCGTGGCTAGGCGGCTGGGTGTGGATGAGCGGTCGATCGTTGAAGCGCTGCGAATTGCGCGCGGTCCGGAAATGCGCTGGGACCGATCGCTCATTCGGCTCGCGGCCGATCCGTCGCGCGCTGTTGAAGTCATCAACGACGCGTACAACGCCAACCCGGAGTCCATGCTCGCGAGCCTTCGCACGCTCAGCGCCGTCCTGGCCGCGGGCGTGCGGACACGGCGGGTGATCATCCTGGGCGAGATGCGCGAACTGGGCGAGGGCGCACAAGCGCTGCATGAGGAAGTGGGGCGCGAAGTCGGCACGCTTGGGCTGATCGGCCCGGGCGATGCGCTGATCGTCGTGGGGGCGATGGGGACGCACTACGCGCGTGCCGCGGTGGCGGCGGGTGTGCCGGCGTCGTGCGTGAGCGAACTCTCTGATGCGACGGGTGAGCAGGCGGCCCGCGCCTCGGCGATGATCCGCCCGGGCGACACGGTGCTGCTCAAGGGCTCGCGTGCCGTGGGGCTGGAGCGGATCGTCAAGCACCTGGCCGGTGCGGTGCCGACGATCGCGACGGGCGCTGCGATCGGCCTCTCGTCCGGGTCGGGCAAGGCGGTGTCGAGCGCCGCCGGCGCGTCCGGTGCACCGGCGTAGCGCGGCGTGCGCCCCGGGTGACCCGAATCATCTTCTCTCCCGACGAATCATCGACCGACAGGACGCACGCCTCAGATGTTCACGATCTACGACCAGTTCATCCGCGACGCCATCCAGGGCAACTGGCTGCTCTCGTACCTGCAGGTGCTCGATCAGGTCCAGTTCCGCGCACTGGGCGCGGCGATCATGTCGTTCTTCTTCGTCGTCTTCGCCGGCAAGCCCGTCATCGCGTGGCTGCGCCGCAAGAAGATCGGCGACGCGGGGCTGAGCGATGCGGCGGCGCTGGCCGCGGCGGCGGGCAGCAAGAAGGACGTGCCCACCATGGGCGGCGTGCTCATCGTCGGCGCGATCGTGTTCTCCACGCTGCTCTGGAGCGACTTGAGCAACCACTACGTGCTCTTTGCGATGGTTGTGGCGATCTGGCTCGCGGTGCTCGGCGGGTTCGATGACTGGCTCAAGCTCACCGCCGCCCAGCGGCCCGGCGCGAGCCGCCAGGGCCTGTACGCCTGGGAGAAACTCGTCTTCCAGCTCGGGCTCGGCGCGCTCATCGGGTACTTCGCCTACAGCCACGGCAACACCGAGGCGCCGGGCGACCTTGCGCACGTGCTCAACCTCCCGTTTCAGAAGACCTTCGAGTCCAGCGACGGCCCGGTCAGCCCGAACCTGATCTATCTCAGCCTCGGCGCGTACATGCTGCTGTCGACGCTCATGATCGCGGGGCTGAGCAACGCGGTGAACATCACCGACGGCATGGACGGGCTGGCATCGGGCATCAGCGCCGCGGTGGGGCTGGGCGTGCTGGTGATGGCGGTGGTCGCGGGCACGCGTGCGTGGTCGCAGTACCTGCTGGTGCCGTATGTCGCGGGCAGCGACGAACTGGCGGTTGTGGCCGGCGCGCTGGCGGGCTCGTGCCTTGGGTTCCTGTGGTTCAACTGTCTGCCGGCGAGCGTGTTCATGGGCGACACGGGCTCGCTGGCGCTGGGCGGGCTGATCGGGTACTTCGCGGTGGTGGTGCGTCAGGAACTGCTGGTGCTGTTCATGTGCATCGTGTTCATCGCGGAGATCGCGAGCGTTGTGATCCAGGTCACGGTGTTCAAACTCACCAAGGGCAAGCGCGTGTTCAAGTGCGCGCCGTATCACCACCACCTGCACATCCTGGGCTGGCGCGAGGGGCAGGTTGTCGCGCGGTTCTGGATTATCAGCATCCTGCTGGTCGTCACGGCGCTGGCGACAATCAAACTGCGCTGATGCGCCGGCCTCGGACGATGGATCAGCGTGCCCGCTCGCTCGGACGCCAGGCGCGCGCGATCGTCCGCGCCCGCTCGGTGCCCGTTTCCATCGCGCGGGCATAGGTTTGCACCTGGCCAACCTTCGCCGCGTCTTCCGGGCTGATTTTCAGCGCCGCGGCTTGTTCGCTGGTGCGGAGGCAGAACTCGACCATGTCCGGCGGAAGGCCGTCGGTGAGGAAGGTCTCGCGGAGCGATGCGACCACCGCGAGGTACTTTGCCCGGGGCGTCGCGTCGGGATCGGCCCACGCTTCGAGGATGAGGCCCGAGGCCTCGGTGTGCGCGACGAGGTTCGTGCTCAGGCCGGACTCGTCCTCGAAGGTCGTCCACGTGTCGGTGCCGATCAGCGACTCACGCACGCTGACGATGTGCCCGGCCCATGCGCCGATGCGATCGAGGGTGCGGTCGCTCCGCTGCGGCAGCGTCGCGCGGATGGCGCGGACGTGCTCGCCCGCGTGGGCCTCGATCTCGACGGCCAGCGCGAAAGCCTCCTCGCGCTGCGCGGGCTCGACTTCCTTGAGCGCGAAGGCGACCGACTTGGGATCGAAGCGCCGGAGCACCTCGCGTGCGGCCCCCAGGGCTCGGATGTCGCCCGTGTCATCGCCCGCTCGGGCCAGCGCGCGTGCGGCGCGCAGCGCATCGGCCGCGTGGTCCGTGCCCATGCCCGTGATGAAGTCGATCGCATCGTTCGCGCCGTTGAGCAGGCGAGAGTCCGGGCCTGGCGCGTCGGGCGCGGGCGCGTTGTCGGCCGGGGCGACGCGGAGGAGTTTGACTGATGTCCAGCCGCGCTCGACGAGGAGACTCCGCGCATCCTGCGAGATGTGGTACGGTGCCAGCACGTCGTCGATGCGATGGACCATGACAACGGGGTTGATGATCTCCGGTGACTGGATGAGTGTCTGCGGCCACACGCCGCCGGCGACGCTCGCGCCGCCCGCGACCAGGCGCGGGAACGAGCGGACCAGCGCCGTGGACATTCTGCCGCCGGCACCAAAGCCGCAGAGCACGATCTGCCCGGTGGGGAACTGCCGCGCGGCATCGAGGATGAAGTCGCGCAGCGCGGTGACATCGCTGGTGCGGGGCCGCCAGGCGCGGGTGCCGTCGGGCACATCGAACTCGCCGCCCTCGCTCACGGCGTCGGGAACGATCACGACGTTCCCCGGGCGGAACGTCTCGCGGGGCAACTGCTGCGCGGCCCACAGGCGATCGGTGCCGTTGGGGTGCAGGACGATGATCAGATCACCCGGCGTGGCGGGATCGAGGCCCTGCGGGACGGACCAGAGGTACTTGAGGGCCTCGCTGCGCTTGCCGTCGATCGTCAATCCGCGCACGCGGCTGGTGGCCTGATACCAGGTCATCGGCTCGGCGGTGTCGAGCCCGTCGCGCGGGCTGCGCTCGGGAATGGTGGCCGTCGGCTCGCGGGCTTCGGCCGGTGCGCTCGCTGGCTGCTGAGCCGTGAGCGGCGTGGCCAGAGACGCGATGGTCAGCGTGCAGAGCGCGGCGGTGAGCGCGATCCATCGCGGCGTTCGTGAGCGGGGAGAGTGGGTGGGCCGTCGCATAGTGACCTCCCGCGCGGGCGTGCGTCAGTCTTTGGCGGCGCCGGGCTGAGGAGCGCTGTCGCGAAGGGCTTCCTGCAGCGAGAGCAGGGCGTACGCCGTGATCAGCGACGGGTTGTTCTCCATCCATCGATCGTCCACCGAGCGGAACGAGCCGTCGGCGTTCTGCATCATCGCCAGTTGGTCGATCAGGTCCGCGCGCCAGGAGCGGACCTGCGGCACGTCGGGCGAATTGGTCATGGAGGTGGTGATGGGCACGCCGGCCACCATCGCGCCGTTCATCGCCGCCGAGGCCTTGCGTGCCTCGTCCTCCGCGGCGAACTGCACGAACGCGTTGCCGGTCGGTTCGCCGGTGCGCGGGCTGGTGATGAGCGTGACGCCGGCGACCTTGCCGTGAGCGGAGAAGGCGCTCTGCAAGTCCGTCGCGGCGGTCCCCTGTCGCAGCCCGCTGACCCAGATCGTCGAGCGATACGGAGCGAAGCGCGTGACCTCGATGCTGTCGCGGCCCAGGGCCTTCATCGCCCGGCCGAAGAGCGCGATGTAGTAGTAGTACCCGTCGGTGCCCAGGCCCGGGTTCTCTGCGAGGGTGTAGTTGTTGCGGGTCCAGTCCACCGCGGCGAGTACGCGCGGGTCCGTCGGCGTGAGCCCGGCGTAGATGTATGTCTTAAAGCCGCTGTACGTCACGCTGCCGTACGCGCGAAGGCGCGAGGCCTTGGTGCCGTCGCTGAGTGTTTCTTCGATGGTGCCGGCCCATGAGTTGCCCTGGCCGGTGGTCTGCTCGTTCTCTCCCGTGGCGTAGATGAAGCCACCCTGGGATGAGCCTTTGGCGTAGGGCATGTCGTTGACGGGCGCGCCGTTCGGGAGTTTCTCGAGCATCTGGATGCGCTGGAGAAACGTGATCGCGCGGGCGAAGGCGGGGTCGTCCTTGGGCAGGCCGGCATCGTGCCAGGCCTGAACGGAGAAGGCGAGGTTGGACAGGTCGGGCCTGCCGCGGTTGCCGTAGCCAAGGCCGCCGAAGTTCGGGTTGTCCGGCCCGACGACGGCGGGGGTTTCCTTGCCCGAACCCGCGACGCCGGTCGGCTCGGGGGCGCCCCACTGGGAGCGTTTGAGGAACTCGACGCCCGGGGCGATGCGTGCGCGGGCCTCGGGAGTGTTCAGGCGCGTGAGCATGGAGATGCTGATGGCGGTGTTGTACACCGGGAGCATGCTGTCGTAGATCCCGCCGTCGTCGCGTGCGAAGGACAGGACGTACGCGGCACCGCGGGCGATGTCCTTGTCGGTGTGATCGAGGCCGGGCTGCATGAGCATTCCGGTGAGCACGAGGCTGCTGATCGCCGGCAGGTGTGGCCGCCCGGGCTCGCTGGGCACGCTCCAGCCGCCGGTGGCGGGGTCTTGCTGCGAGCGGAGGAACTCGATGGCGCTGCTGGCGATGTCCTCGCCGCGTTGGCGTTGGGCGGAACTCAGGGCCGGGGGCAGTGCCGGGGCGGGTGTGCTTGGGGCGGGCGTGCCCGAGGTGGCGGGTGCGGGGGCCTGTGCCAGCGAGGCCCCAGCGCCGACGAGCACGCCGAAGGTCAGTGCGCAGGCGGAGCGAAGATGCACGATCCCGTTGCGTGTGTCCATGATCAGAAGTCTACCGGCTTGCGCCCCGTGCGCGTCGGGTTCCGCGTGAACTTCACGCTGTGCCGGCGGATTCAGGGTGTTGTCGGGACGGCGTCGTGCCCTTGCCGGCCCGGCTCGAACGCGCGTACCAACGCCGCCGCCACGACGCACGCGGTCTCCAGCCGCAGGATGTTCGGCCCAAGACGGACCGAAGTTGCCCCCGCCGCGCGAGCCTGGGCGAGCTCCTCGTCCGTCCAGCCGCCCTCCGGCCCGATGAGCACGCGAACGGGCGCGCCCCGCGTGCCGGTCGCGAGCGCCGACCCTAGAGCCACGCCCGAGGCGTCGGCGATCAGCACCCGCGTGCCGGCGTTGCCCGCCAGTGCGTCGTCGAAGGCGGTCGGCACGAGCGTGGTCCGCATGAGCCACGCCCGCCCGCTCTGCTTGAGCGACTCCACGCACACGCGCTGCACGCGCTCGCCCCGGCGTTCGCTGGGCTCCGCGAGGCTGCGCTGGGTCTGCAGGGCCTGCCAGCCGCACGCGCCGCACTGGCTGAGTTGGTCGATCATGTCCTCCAGTCGCCCGCCCTTGGGCGCTGGCGAGCAGATGACGACCTCCGGCTCCGGGCGGGGCTCGCGCCGGACGCTGGACAGGCGCAGCAGCACGCTTCCCGGCTGCTTGCGCTGGGCGGGCGTAAGGGCCTCGACCACGCTCATCGCCATCCCGCCCGCGCCATCGTGCACCTGCACCTGATCGCCGACGCGGATGCGCTTGACGTTCTGGGCGTGGTGGGCCTCGTCGTTCTCCAGGGCAACGATGCTTCCGGGCGCGGATAGAGGTTGATCAATAAAGACACGATGGGCCGCGCCGGGATGGTGCATAGCGTGACGATAACGCGCCCAGGGACCGGTAAGCCGGCGTTGGGGTGATGGACGTGTGAGATCGCGCCGCGCACGCGGGCTGATCGGGTTCCGGTTGGCGGTTGAGGTCGCGTCGGGCTTGAGTTCGAGCCCCACCGCGACGATGATCATGAACAACGATGAGCGCCGCACAGGCACAAGCCGAGGACCTGGACAAACGCGTGGGCGACCTGCTGAACCAGGTCGAGCAGACCACCGCGCGCGTCGAGGCCGAACTTGACGGCACGCCGCCGGGCGTCGAGAACCCCGACGGCGGGCCGACCGATGAGGCCGCCCAGACCCCCGAGCAGCCCGGACTCCAGTCCTCACCACAGCCCGCGGTCGCATCGGCCGCTGAACCGGATTCCACGAAAGCCAGCGCTCCGGCACCGGCGACGCCCGACGCGGGCGAGCCCACGCCCGATCTGGATCAGCACGTCGAATCGGCGGTTGAGCAGGCGCAGGCCGTGGCCGAGTCGCCGCTGGACGCGCAGGTCGACGCAGCGCTGGCAGAGGCGGAAGCCCAGGCCGCGCCTGAGCCCACCGCAACGAACGAGGCGACGAACAGCGCACCCGAGCAGGCGACCGAATCGGCAAGCGCCGACGCAACGGATCAGCCGGTCGATGAGGCCATCGATCAGGCTGTCGATCAGGCGGTGACGCAGGCGACGAGCGCCGCTGAGGACCCCTCGGACCAATCGCCCACGCCCAGCGCCGCGGACCACGAGGACGCTGCGCCCCCAGCCGCGGCACCGCAAGCACCCGCTGCGCCCGCCCCCTCCCCCGCCCCCGCTCCGGCCCCGGCCCCGGCCCCCGTTCCCGAGACGATCGCGAAGCTCGATGAGCAGCTCGCGTCGGCGGCGGGGAACGCGCTCGATGATGAGTTCGCTGATCCATCGCAGATCCTCAACGCGGCCGCCGTTGCGAACGCGACCGCGCCGACCACCCCGGCGATCGCGCCGCCACACGCCCCCGCTCCCGCAGCAACCACGGCCCCCGCCGCTGGTCCCGCGAATGGCTCCGCGAATGGCCCCGCGACTGGCCCCGCCAATGGCCCCGGCACGAGCACGCCCGCTCCGGCGAAGCCCGCTCCCGCCGAGACACCCGCGAGCAAGCCCGCGGCCTCAGCCCCCGCGAGCGCCGAGGTCACACCAAAGCCCAAGCGTCAACTGGATCTGGCGCTGCCCTTGAAACTGATCGTCAAGCCGATCACGCCCTCGCTGCTCAAACTCGGCGCGGTGCCGGTGAAGACGCGTCAGACCATCGGCTGGGCCGCGCTGGTCACGCTGTTCAATGCCTGCGTGCTCTGGGGCTGGGTGCTCATGCAGGGCCCGCCCGATCTGGCAGCGGCGAGCACCGATCAGCCGGGCCTCGTCGATGAACACGGCACCGTGCACGGCGCGGTCAAGGGCTCGCCGAAGCCCGCGTCACACGCGAGCGACTCGCACGCCAAGGCCGACGATGGTCATGGCGCCGACGACCACGGCGCCAAGAAGGACGCCAAGAAGCCCGCGGCCAAGGACCAGAAGAAAGATACCAAGAAGGACACCAAGAAGGACCAGAAGAAGGACTCCAAGGCCGCGAAGAAGGACGATCACGGCGGTCACTGACCTCCCTCGCCAATCGCCGACGCCAGCGCCGATTTCAGCCCTTCCGCGAACGCCGACGCCGTCGGCGTGCGCACGCCCGGATCGAGTTCCATCGCCCGATCGACCACGTCACACAGAAGCGCCGGCACCCACGGCGCGGCCTTGTGCAACGGCACACGCTTGCCGCTGGCAACCTGCATGAGCACCTGCATCGGCCCCGGTCCGCCGAACGGCAGGCGCAAGGCCAGCGCGTGATAGAGCGTCGCGCCGAGCGAGTACACGTCGCTCCACGGGCCGATGCGGGCGGTCTCGCCCGAGAGTTGCTCGGGCGGGGCATACGCGGCGGTGCCCGCGAAGCCGCCCTCGCCGCCGACCATCGTCGTCATGGACATGTCTTCATCGCGCATGAGCCCGAAGTCGGTCAGGTACGCGTGCGACGAGCGCGAGAGCAGGATGTTCGCGGGCTTGAGGTCGCGGTGAAGCAGGTTGTGCTCGTGCGCCATCGTCAGCGCCCCGGCCACATCGATGATCATGCCCGTGACATACGCGACATAGACCAGCACCGCGTCGCCCGCCGGATCGCCAGCCATCCGCGCCGCGCCCGTCTCCGGCACATCGCCAGCCAAACGCGCGACGGGCACCTCCAGCACGCGCGCAACGTCATGGATCGTCGGCGGCGCCGCGGCATCGCGCCCGGCACTCCTGACGATCCCCTGCACAAGACCCATCAGCGTCACGCCGTCTACATGATCCATCGAGTACGCGAGTGTTCGGCCATCGCGCACGACCTCGTGAACCTGCACGATGTGGGGGTGCCGCAACTTCGCCAGGGCGTTGGCCTCCGCGAGGAAGTGCTCGCGCGTGCGTGCGGAATACCCCATCGCCTGGGGGAGCACTTTCAGCGCCACGTAACGCCCGTCGCCCCCCTGTCGGCGTGCGAGGAACACCGTCCCCATCCCGCCGTGACCGAGTTCCGCGAGAATCGTGTACCCGCCAACGCCCGACGGGCGCCGCCGGGCCGGCGTGGCGATGGCCACCTGCTCCGCCAGATCGATCATCGACAGCACGCGATCGCGCAGGTCCGGGCGGTTCATGCCCGCCAGCAGTTCGTCGGCTGTCACATCGCCGCGCTCCTCGATCCCGGCCAGCGCGCGATCGAAGAGTTCGTCCAGCAGCGCCAGATCCGCGGCGGTCGTCGCGTCCTCCGTTGAGCGCGGGACAACGGGCGAAGCCGGCGGCTCTGGCGTGCGGTGCTGTTCGTGGGCGCTGGACATACGCGACTCTTGTCCCGATCGGCCGCAGGAGACATCCGCAGCGCACGACGCGCCGCGATCAGACCGGCTTTTTCCGCCCGCCAACACCAGAAGCGGCACCCGCGCCCGGCTTGGTCGCGCCCGCGCCGGACTTCTGGCGAGATTCCAGCGCCGCGGTCAGTTCACCCGCGGGAGTCAGGGCGCCGGAGCGCCCGGCAAGGTGCTTCATCACCAGTTGCTGATAGTCCTGCGCCCCCTTGACAAGGCGACGCCGCACAGCCGAGATGTGCATGCCCAACTGATCGGCCACCTGCTCGAGCGTCCGCTGCTCGACGACGCGAAGGCGGACAACATCGCGCACATCCGGGCTCAGCGCCTCCAGCGCCGAGCGGATCGCCACCGCCTGCTCGCGCATGACGGCCATCCGGCTCGGGGTCGTCGTCGCCACCAGCCACTGCGGGCGCTGCCCGTCGGACGATGAGCCGCCGCCGCGGGCCGGGGCGTCGATGGAAATGGGCGACCGTCCGCCGCCGCGCTTCTGGGCGTGTTCGTAGTCCGCCAGGTCGCGCAGGCGGTTGTCGATGACCGTCAGCAGCCACGCGCGGAACGCACGGACGCCGCGCCACTCGACCTTGAGTCGGTCGCGCCAGGCGTTCATCAGCGCGTCCTGCAGCACGTCCTCCGGGGTGGATCGCCTGAGCAGATCCGGGCCCATGCGCGACTGAATGAGCACAAGCAGAGACGCCGGGTTCATCGCGTCGACGAGTTCCTGCCACGCGCCGTCGCTCTCGCTGATGAGCGGGTTGTCCTTGATTTCCCGTTCATCGGACACGATCACTCTCCCTTGGCCGCGCGAGCCCCCGCCCGGTGCGTGTTCGTCGCGAGTATACGCCCGGACGATCCATGCCCCTTTGGCCCCGTCGGCCCCGTGCGCGTGCCGGTGCGCCCGCCGGGCATTCGTGCGTGCCGATCAGCGAGCCTGCGCCCCGGCTCGTGCCCGCGCCTGCTCGCGCCGCCTGGCCCGCTCCTGGCGCACCTGCGTGATCGCCTCATCGATCGCCGACTCGAGGATGTCGTTGACAATGAACCGGTCGTACACGCCGCAGGATTGGGCCGCGGCTATCTCGTTCCGCGCCTGGCTGAAGCGGGCCTGGATGCGGGCCTCGTCCTCGCGCCGCCGATCGCGAAGGCGACGCAGCAGTTCCTCCTCGCTGGGCGGGAGCACAAAGATCGAGAACGCCTCTGGAAGCGATCGCTTGACGTTGATCGCGCCCTGCACGTCGATCTCCAGGATCACCAACCGCCCGCGGCGGAGGTGCTCCATCACCCAGCCTCGCGGCGTGCCGTAGTGCTTGCCGTAGACGCCCGCGTGCTCGAGAAACTCATCGCCCGCGACCATGCGGGAGAACTCTTCCTCGCTGACAAAGTGGTAGTCCACACCGTCGACATCCGCCGGCGTGCGGGCGCGGGTCGTCGCGCTGACGCTGAAGACCGCGTCGCCAAAGGCCCGCTCGACCGCACGCGTGATCGTCGTCTTGCCCGCGCCGCTGGGCCCGGAAATGACCAGCACCATTCCATCATCGGTGTCCGTCGGCAGTCTGTTGAGCGCATCCGGGGCCATGGTCGGGCAGTGTACCAGCCCCGCGTGCCGCCAGCGACATCGCCCCGAGCCGACCCGTGCAAACTCAACTCACCGGTGCACTCAGACACAAACTCATCACCGCCATCCGCACCGCCACCCCGTGCGTCACCTGACGCAGCACCATCGACCGCCCGCTGTCGGCCACCTCCGCCGTCAGTTCCACACCCCGGTTGATCGGCCCGGGGTGCATCACGATCGCGTGCGGCCTCATCCGCTGCACACGCGGGGCGTTCACCGCGTACAACTCGGCGTACTCCCGCACGCTGGCGATGACGTTGCTGCTCGCCGCCCGAGGCTGGTTCTCCTTCGACTCGCCCGCCTTGACCTCGTGACGCTCGAACTGAATCCGCAGCACATTCAGCGCATCGAGTTCCGGCAGCACCGCGTCGAGATCATGGCTCACCTCGCACCCCAGCGCCGTCAGCGATCTGGGCGCCAGCGCCGGCGGGCCGATGCAGATCACCCGCGCGCCAAGCGCCGTCATGCCCGCGATGTCCGACCGCGCCACGCGTGACGAGCCCACGTCGCCCACGATGCCCACCGTCAGCCCGCTCAGGTCGAACGTGTTCAGCCTCTCGAACGACTCGGCGAGCGTGAAGATGTCCAGCAGCCCCTGCGTCGGGTGCTCGTGTCGCCCGTCGCCCGCGTTGATCACGCTGCAGATCCGTCGCCCGGGGTCGCGCCGACGGTCGGGCATGGCCTCGGAGTCTCCCGCAAGCGTGCGGACAACCAGGTGGCACGCGCCGCTGGATCTGTGGCGGATGACCAGCCCGTCGACACCCATCGCCGAGACGTTCGCCGCGGTGTCGCCGACGGTCTCGCCCTTGCTCACGCTGCTGCCGACGCTGGTCAGGTCGATGACCTCCGCGCCGAGCCTGCGTGCCGCGACGGTGAAACTCACACGCGTGCGCGTGGAGTCCTCGAAGAACAGGTTCGCGATCACGCGCCCGCGCAGTTCGCCGCTGACGGCCTCCAGCGGCCCGACGTTCCCGGTCGGCTCAGCGCCGATCGTCGGCCGGACAACGCGGTCGGCCTCGCGCAGCAGCCCGGCGTACTGACGCGCCCGCACCAGCACGGTGCGAAGTTCCGCGTCCGACAGCCCGCCCAACTGCAACAGGTGCGCGTGCCGCCACGCGACCGTCGCCGCGCTCACCGCGCCCACGTCCGCCACCGTTCCGCTGCTCGTGCGTGCTGGCATGGCCGGAGTTTATCCCCGCGAAACCGCCCATCTCCCCGCGCCGCTTACGGCAGGCAGCGCGACACGCCGCTCTCGGTGCACAGCATCGCCACGCGCCGATCGTGAACGCCCGTCGGCACGCTCGGCACACGCTGAACCTCGAATGCCACCCCGATAGTCACGGCCTTCGGGCTGGCGACCGACAACTCCGCAAGGAAGCGGTCGTAGAACCCGCCGCCCCGCCCCAGACGGTGCCCGCGATGATCGAACGCCACCCCGGGCACGATCACCGCGACCAGAGACTCCATGGGAACCTCGGCACAATGCTCCGCAGGCACCGCCACCCCGTGCCGACCGCGCACCAGATCTGTCAGCAAACTCGTGATCGCCGCGGGACGCATGGCCGAGCGATCCCAATCCACCCGCGGCATCGCGACGACCACGCCCCGGGACATCAGCAGCGCGACCAGCGCCAGCACATCGGGCTCATCGCTCATGGGGCCGAAGGCCATCACCGCGCCGGGCCCGCCGATCGGGCCGTTCGCCAAGGCAGGATTCTCGAGGAGCCGTCGCCCAAGGTGCTCGCAAATGCGCGTCGACCGCGCCGCCCGGTCCGCCGGCGAGAGCCTCGCCAGCGCGAGGCGAATCTGCGCGCGCAGCGCGCCCTTGGGGTCCACGGGCGTCGGCCCGCGAGCCCGGCTCATGGCTCATCCCCGCGTGCCTGTGCCCGCAGCGCCCGCGCCTGCGCCAGGCGGGCCGCCAGTTGGGCCTCGTGCCCGTTCTGCGTGGGCTGGTAGTACTCCACGCTCACGCCCATGTAATCCTGCGTGCCGACGCGCCCGAGCAGGTCGCTCTCGGCTCCGGTCTCGTGCGTGTACTCGTACGCCCGGGCACTCTCGTCGCGCGAGCCGGCGCTCAGCGTCGCCGCCTTGCGTACGCGCCGGTCCTTGATGTGCGTCGGCACGGCGCGCGTGGGGTTGTGGCGGACATCGTTCAGCGCCGCCTCGATCGCCTCGTACGACGCGTTGCTCTTGGGGCACAGCGCCAGATAGGTGCAGCACTGCGCCAGTGTGATGCGGGCCTCGGGCATGCCGATGCGCTCGACCAGTTCCCACGTTGCCTGCGCGACCATGATCGCGCGCGGGTCGGCGTTGCCGATGTCCTCGCTGGCCAGTATGGCCATGCGCCGCGCGATAAACCGCGGGTCTTCGCCCGCGTCGAGCATCCGCGCCATCCAGTACAGCCCCGCGTCGGGGTCGCTGGCGCGCAGGCTCTTGATGAACGCGCTGGCGCAGTCGTAGTGCTCGTCGCCCGTCTGGTCGTACGCCGCGGCCTTGAGTTGGATCGAATCCTGCGCCGCGTCCGCGTCGATCTCGATCACTCCGCCGTCGGCGTACGCCGGGTGCGAGAGCACCGCGACCTCCAGCGCCGTCAGCGCCCGCCGGGCGTCGCCGTCGCAGAGTTTCGCCCACGCGCTGAGGGCCTCGTCGCTCACCCGCACGTTGCGCAGGCCCAGGCCGCGCTCCTTGTCTGCGATCGCGCGCCGGAGCACCGCGATGATGTCCTCGGTGCTCAGCGGCTCGAGCCGCAGCAGCGTCGACCGCGACACCAGCGCGCTGTTGACGCTGAACAGCGGGTTCTCCGTCGTCGCGCCGATGAGCGTCAGCGTTCCGCGCTCCACCGCCGAGAGCAGCACGTCCTGCTGCGATCGGCTGAAGCGGTGCACCTCGTCGAGGAACAGCACCGTGCGCTCCGCAGGGTCTCCTTCAAGAGCCCGCTCGGCCTGATCGATCACCTCGCGCACGCGCGCCACACCGACCCCCGCCGCGTTCTCGCTGACAAAGCGCCGCTTGGTGCTCGCCGCGATCACGCCCGCGAGCGTGGTCTTGCCGGTGCCGGGCGGCCCGTGCAGGATGATCGACCCGAGCGTCCCTGCTGTCACCAGCCGCCGGAGCAGTTTGCCCGGCCCGAGAATGTGCCTCTGCCCCGCGACCTCATCGAGCGACACGGGCCTCATGCGCACCGCCAGCGGCTGGACCCGCGCCCGCCGCTCCTCCCGCCGCGCTCGCCAGAGGTCGCTCATGGGGACGAGGATACGGGCAATGCACCCCACGCCCTAGGTTTGCGTGTGCTAACATCCGGCCCCGCATGTCCCACCTCCTGGCCAGCCTGACGACGTTTGCCCTCCCCTTGGTCGGGGTTGTGCTCTGGCTGTTCTTCTGTTGGTGGGCCCAGCGCGTCGTACACAACCCTCGCAGAGCGGGCGACATCGCCGCCGGCCTGGCTTGGCGGCTCGTGATCGTCTACTGCCGGCTCTTCCATTGGATGCGCATCATCCACCGCCGAAACATCCCAGCAGGCCCGGTGGTGGGGGGAGTGGGTGGGGTGGGGGG
>VYLX01000075.1_pt1 | contig 21625 bp, 13 predicted proteins | sample 5114181 | NCBI WGS metagenome assembly VYLX01 (sample SAMN12291812, study PRJNA351875) | freshwater metagenome | isolation source: freshwater lake | place: USA: Michigan, Sherman Lake | collected 2011-08-08
CCCCCCGACCGCCCATCCCCCGCGTGATGCCGAGTCTAGCACATCGCCTCACCCATGGCGCGCCAACCGGTCCCGCCGCCCCGTTCCCGTTGGCCCATCCCCCTGGGCCAACAAAAAACTCCCGGGCGGTTTCGCCCGGGAGCCTTGGTGTTCGTCGTCAGGTTCGTCCGCCGATCAGGCCGAGAAACTCGAGCCGCAGCCGCACGAGCTCGTCGCGTTGGGGTTCTGGAACACGAACCCGCGGCCCATGATCTCATCGCGGAAGTCGACCGTCGTGCCGTTGAGGTACAGCAGGCTCTTGGGGTCCACGATCATCTTCACCCCGTGCTGCTCGAAGACCTCGTCAAAGTCCTTCTGCGCCTCGGTCAGGTCCAGCAGGTACGAGAAGCCCGAGCAGCCGCCGCCCTTGACCCCGACGCGCAGACGGATCTTGTCCGCGTCGAGCTCCTGCTGCTTGATGATGTTCTGGATCTCCCGCGCCGCCGCGGCGGACAGAATCACGCCCTGCTGGGCGGGGGCGTCGGTGGGCTGGGTCTGGGTCGTCGTGGCCATGAGGTGCTCCACTGGCAAAGGGTTTCGCTGAATTCACCACACACTCGTCAACACTTGTCAGCGCTCGGCGTTCATCGCCGGGCGCTTCCGATCGTCTCTTCCGCGCCGGGTGCCGCTCGCCGTCGGCACATCCGCCGACCAGCGCACACCCGACTCATCCAACTCTACGTCGGCCAACACGCCGACGTTCATCTGCCCGGCCAGCACTCCCGCGTCCGAAAACGCTCGAATGCCGACGCCGAGGACCCCGGCACGGGCCGGAGCCACAGCCGAGCGGCGGGCCTGTCAGTGCGCCCCGGCCTTGGCACCGCCCGTGTTCTGAGCATGGGCGTGGTCGTCGGCATGATCGCCGATCGGCGCGATCCCGTTCTTGGCGCAGTAATCCGCCAGCGCCGCCTTGATCGCATCCTCGGCCAGCACCGAGCAGTGAATCTTCACCGGCGGCAGGCTCAGCTCCTGCACCAGTTCCGTGTTCTTCAGCGCGTTGGCCTCATCCAGGCTGCGCCCCTTGAGCCACTCGGTGGCCAGCGATGAACTGGCAATCGCCGAGCCGCAGCCGAAGGTCTTGAACTTCGCGTCCTCGATCCTGCCGGTCTTCTCGTCGACCTTGATGCACAGCTGCATCACGTCGCCGCACTCCGGCGCCCCGACAAGCCCGACGCCGATGCGCTTGTCGGCCTTCATCTGGTCCTGCGACCCGAAGTTGCCGACGTTGCGCGGGTTCTCGTAATGGTCGATGATCTTCGGTCCGTAAGCCATGGGAAAACTCCAAATGGTCAAAGTTCAATGTTCAAATCAGTCAGCAACCGTCACTCGTGCGCGTGTCCTGCTCAACATGCTCACGAGGATCTTCCGCAATTCCTCGATCTCCGACACCAGCGGCCCGAGCCGCCGTGCGCTGATCCATACTCCGGGCTTCTCTTTCTCCGACGACCAGAGTCCTCGATCCAAACTGCGATCCGTTCCTCAATTGAACTTCTCCCAATTTGAACTTTGAACTTTCTGATCGCCGTCCTCGGCGATCAGTGGTGCGCCCACTCGACCTTGCTCAGATCGATCCCTTCCTTGTGCATGTCGTACAGCGGGCTCATCATCCGCAGCTTGCTCACGCCCTTAACGATCTCCTCGATCGCGTAGTCGACCTGCTCCTCGGTCGTCCACTTGCCCAGGCTCAGCCGAAGCGAACTGTGCGCCAGTTCATCGCCGACGCCCAGGCCCTTGAGCACGTAGCTCGGCTCGAGGCTCGCGCTCGTGCACGCGCTGCCGCTGGAGCAGGCGATGTTCTTGACCGCCATCATCAGCCCCTCGCCCTCGACAAAGCCGAAACTGATGTTCGTGATGTGCGGCAGGCGCTTCTCGCGATGCCCGTTGATCGCGCTCGAGTCGATCCGGCTCACCAGCGCGTCCTCCAGCCGCTTGCGCAGCTTGCCCAGCCGCGCCGCGTCGTGCTCCATCTCCGCGATCGCGATCTCGCACGCCTTGCCCATGCCCACGATGCCCGCGATGTTCAGCGTGCCCGAGCGGAACCCGCGCTCCTGCCCGCCGCCGTCCTGCAGAGACTGCAGCCGCACCCGCGGCCGATGTCGCCGCACATACAGCGCGCCCACGCCCTTGGGGCCGTACATCTTGTGCCCCGACCAGCTCATCAGGTCGATGTTGTCCGCGTCGACATTCGTCGGCATCTTGCCCACCCACTGCGTCGCGTCGGTGTGCAGCAGCACCCCGCGCTCCTTGCACAGCGCGCCGATCTGGCGGATCTCGTTGATCGTCCCGATCTCGTTGTTGGCCCACATCAGCGTCACCAGGATCGTGTCCGGACGCATCGCGGCCTTGACCATCTCCGCCGTGATCACGCCGTCCACCGGCGGCTCGAGGTACGTCACCTCGAAGCCTTCCTTCTGCAACCGCTTGCACGGGTCCAGCACAGCCTTGTGCTCGATGATGCACGTGATGATGTGCCCGCGGCTCTTGCTCCCGGCCGGGGCCTTCTCGTACATGTACGCCGCACCCTTGATCGCAAGGTTGTTGCTCTCGGTGCTGCCGCTGGTGAAGATCACTTCCTTCTCGCTGGCGCCGATCAACTTCGCCGCCTGCTCACGCGCCCAGTCCACACCCTCCTCCGCCTCCCACCCGAACTTGTGGTTCCGCGAGCCGCTGTTGCCGAATCGCTCCGTGAAGTACGGCAGCATCGCCTCCACAACCCTCGGGTCGCACGGCGTGGTCGCGGCATGGTCCATGTACACAGGCAGCTTCAGGGCCATCGGTATCTCCACTCGGTTCGGGGCCTTCTTCACACCCCCTCGCCGCTCACTCACACAGTCGGGGGATGCTCAATGATCGATTTGAACGGGTCTGCTCAGACCCGACCGGCTAGTTTAGACACGGTCTAGATCGAAGGTGGCAGCTCTCTCAAAAATGATCGCCCAGCCTTAACCCCCAGCCTCCAACCCCCGGCCTAGCCGCCCGTCGCCGGTGTCCTGGGCTCAAAATCCAACGCGAAGCACTGCGATGTCCCCACCAGCGGATGATCCTGCTGGCAGCGGAACCCCACCATCTCGTCCGCCGTCCACCCCACCGCGCCGAACAGATCCGTGAGCAGCTCCGGGTGCCGATCACACACCGGCGTCGCCGCCTGCCCAAGCCCCTCGCCCAGCAACTCCAGCCTCGTGTCGCTGGCCACGCGGTTGGTCCAGTCCCGCCCGCGCCCCAGACCGATCGCCGCCGTCGTCACATACAACCCCAGCGACGGCAGCCCGCTCTGCGCCAGCGAGCGATGCACCCACACGTCCAGCACGCTCCGCCGCGTCGGCGTCACCACCTGCGACCACACCTCCAGGTGCGGCGGGGTGTCCAGCGTCGGGTGCGGCATGCTGTCGGGCGTGTGCGACGCCACCACCACATCGATAGCCCTCCCCCGGCTCGTGCACTCCTGATCGATCGTCAGCACCTGCATCAGCCCCGATGTCCGCGCCGACACCTCGGGCAAAGGCTGCGAGCAGTACTTGCTCATGAGCGTGCCCGGCGTCTTGCCGAGTTGCCGAGCGCCGTCGAGCGTCCGCATCGCCGCGTCCAGCAGCATCTCGCGGTCCCCGCCCCACGAAACGACCATCGGCACCGCGCCGCGGCGGGCCCGGTACCCGAACACCCCGCGCACCGCCGTCGATTGCAGCCGAGTCGGGTTCTCCGGGTTCGGCCGGTACGCGAACACCGTCACCGTGCTCTCCGACGCGTGACCCAGCACCTGCGCATTGGCCAGAAACGCGCGCTCCCGCGCCTCCGCCGTCGACGCCGAATCCACCGCCCCCGGCACCGCCGCAACGCCACCGCTCCCACCCGCCCCGCCACCCGTTCCACCAGCCCCCGCGCCAAGCCGACGCGCCAGCCCCGACTGGCTCACACCGAGCCGACGCAGCACACCCTGAAACTGATCCGTCGCCGCTTCCACGCCAGACACCACGCCCGCATCCAACCCCGCTCGCGCCAGCGCCGACACCACCGCCCGCAGCCCCTCGACACCAGGACACCGCAGCAACACCTCGCGGTCGATCCCGCGATGCGCCGCCGCGGCAATCACCCGCTGGCACAACGTCTTGTCCACCCCCAGCAGGCGATGCACATGCGCCGGACTCCGCCAATCCCCACTCCGGGCCACCAACGCCGCCAGCGCCTGCCCGAGTTCATCCCGCAAACGTCGGCCGATCTGATCGAGCGATGCCAAGTCGCCCTCAGCCAACCCCGGTTCTGGGGATGCGACCCCCGCGTCCGGCACGAGCACCGGTACGAGTCCCGTCGCGTTTTCGGTGTTTCTCGGCATGCCCTCAGTTTGCCTTGACAAACGCTCAGCGTCAAGTATATTCAATCTCAGATTCAATCTGAGAATTGAATTGTGCTTCTCAGACTCGTCCGCCTCCGCCGCCATCACACGTTCATCCGAGGAGACTGCATGATGACCATCACCCGCCGACAGATGACCCTTGCCGCTTCGCTGCTGCCGATCGCTGCCCTCGCCGGGGCTGCCTCGGCCAGCTCGTACGTCGTGACGTACGTCACCGACACCAATTCGCCCTCGCGTCCCGCTGTCATCGCCAATGACGGCACGCTCTATGGCGAGACCAGCGACGGGATCTTCAGCCGACCGGCCCGCTGGGTCGGCGGCTCGATCGTGCAGGTGCCGGGGATCGATGGCGCGTTCACCAACGTCTCGAGCAACGGCCAGCGCCTCGCCGGCGTGCGCGTCCGGCCGGACTTCTCCCTCGGCGCGGTCCGCTGGTCCGCTGTCGACGGCTACGAAGATCTGACCGAGGGCCTCACGGGCGAGGGGCTGGCGATCAATAACGCCGGAACGCTCGTCGGCTCCAGCGGCGGAGACGCGGTGATCTTCGATCCCAGCGGTGCGCCCCAAGCGCTCCGACTGCCCGGCGGAATCTCGGGCTTCGGTGCGCAGGCCAGGGGGATCAACGACAACGGCATGGTCGTCGGCACGGCGCTGAGCGCCTCGGGCTCCCGCCGAGCGTTCGCGTATACCGTCGCCACCGGCGTGGTCGAACTTCAGCGCCCGGGCGGGAGCGTCGACGCGAGCGAGAGCCGAGCCAACGCGGTCAACGCATCGGGCTGGGTCGTTGGCGCGGCGGACCTTGCCGGCACGGGCACCACGCTCTCGATGCTCTGGCGCGACGGCTCATTCATCGACCTGGGCCTGGCCCCCGGCGCGACATCATCCGAGGCCGTCGCCATCAATGCCCTCGGGGCGATCGTCGGCAACGACACCGCCGTCGGTCCCGGTTCGCAGGGTTCGCAGGCGTGGCTGTGGGTCGACGGGATCCGCCGGGACTTGAACGATCTTGTCCCGGGCCAGCTCGATGCCAGCTGGGCCATCGACCAGGCCCTGAGCATCAACGACTCGGGACAGATCCTCGTGCGCGTGTTTAACTCCGGGACGTTCGACTCGCGCTACGCCGTGCTGAACATCATCCCCACTCCCGCCGCCAGCGCGACGCTGGCCCTCGCGGGCCTGCTGGCGATGCGTCGTCGCCGCTGATCGATGGCACGAGAGACCCGGAGGCCGCGGGCGCAGTGACGCGCGTCCGCTCCGGCCCCGAGCCCGTCCCGCGCACCCACGCGTGTCGACGGGCATGCCGAGCCGACGGGAAACCGTCGGCATCGGCATTGACGGAGCCCACCGGCACACTCGCACCGGCCCACACCCCGGTGCACGCAGGCATCCGTCGCACAGGAGCACACGATGAGCACCGCGTCCCGCACACAACCGTTCCGCACCCGTGTCACGCTCGCCCTGGCGGGCACCGCCCTGGCCGCGACCATGGTCGCGCCCGCACTGGGCTCGCTGCCAGCGCGATACACCTTTCAGGAGATCGGCACCCTGGGCGGCCCATGGAGCAACGGCATGGCCATCAACAACGCCGGTACCGTCGCCGGGCTGGCCGACCGCCCGGGCTTCTCCAGCGGCCCGTTCATCTGGTCCAACGGCCTGATCGAAGAAGTCCCGGGCCTGCAGGGCATCGGCGTCGGCACAGGCTCGGCACTGGCCATCAACAACTCGGCCCACGTCGTCGGATACAGCCACACCCCCGCGCCGAACTTCCCGGGCACCGTCGGGCACGCGTTCCTCGCTCGCGATGGACAGGCCATCGACCTCGAGCCCAACACCGACGCCGGCAGCATGGCGCGCGACATCAACGACTCCGGCCTGATCGTCGGCGATGGCGGCGGCGGCAGCAGCGTCGCCGCGCTCGCCTGGACCGTTGACAGCAACGCCCAGGTCACGCGCATCGTTCTGAACTTCCCCGGCGTGCCTGGCTTCGGGCGTCAGGCCAACGGCGTGAACAACTCCAACGTGATCGTCGGCGGCGGCTGGATGAGCGAGCCCATCTTCTCATACGCCGCGTGGGCTCTGCACGGGCCGGGCGAGCCCTTCATCATCCTGCCCACGCTGGGCGGTCGCGACGCGAGCGCCGAGAAAATCAACGACGCCGGCGTGATCGTCGGCGATGCGAACCCGGCGCAGGGCTTCAGCAGGCCCGCGATTTGGACACCCATCCCCGAAACCTCCCCGCAGCAGTACAGCGTTCAGGCCATCCCGCTCTTCGAAGCACCCTATGACGGCGGCCTGGCCAAAGACATCAACAACCTCGGTGTCGTCGTCGGTGCCGATCAGGCCTTCGGCGCCTTCGGGGTCAAGCCCAAGCCCTGGGTCTACCTCAACGGCGAGAAACGCGCCCTGGAAGATCTGGTCGATCCGGAGATCCGCGCCGAGTGGACCTTCTGGTGGGCCATGGGCATCAACGACAGCGGGCAGATCACCGGCATCGCCGTGCGAAACAACGGCGACCCCAACGACCCCTTCGGCAACCCGGGCGACACCCGCGCGTTCATCCTGACCCCCGCCGCGGCGACAGGCTGCAACCCCGCCGACATCTCCAACACCGACGGCGACCTGCCCGGCACGCCCGACGGCACCATCGACAACGGCGACTTCAGCGCCTTCTTCGCCGCGTTCTTCGCGCACCCGGAGGACAACATCCGCGTCTTTGCCGACATCGCCAACACCGACGGCGAGCCCGGCGGCGATGGTCAGATCGACAACGGCGACTTTGGGCTGTTCTTCCAGTCGTTCTTCGTCGGCTGCCCGTGAGCGGTCTGAATCCGGTCCTCGCTTCGCCGACAAACTGTGACTTTTCTCTCGCCGCGGGCGTCGATGATCTCTCCGACGCACGCGGCGTTTTTCCGCGCCCGCAAAAACACACCGACCCGCGCGGGGCGCGGGTCGGTGGAAGAAACGTGTGATGTCGTCAACTCAGAACTTACCGACGACGACGACCGGCGACCAGCGCGCCCAGGCCCAGCAGCGCCGCGGCGCCGGGGGTGGGAACGACAAAGCTGAAGTCATCGATGGCCAGCCCGTCATCCTGACCGGTCTGATCCTGCCCGTTCCACTGGAGAACCAGGTTCGTGCCGGGGGCCCAGTTGATACCGGTGATGGTGCCCGTGATGGCGGTGCGGTTGGCCGCGGCGTTGCCGTCGATGGCGACCTCAGTGGGCGCGCCCTGGGTGTTGGGGGCGACGAAGTCCAGAGCGGGGAAGGCGGTCAGGCCGGTGGACGCCAGGCCGCTGCCGAGGCGATAGAGGAACGCGAGCTTGTTCGGACCGGGGACCGAGCCGCGGCGCCACTGCTCGCCGACGTACGAAACGGTGAAGAACGTGATCGGCGCGCCGGTGTTGTTGGTCAGCACCAGGCCGAAGGAGTTGATCTGGTTGCTGGTGGCCAGCGTGCCCAGGGCGCGATCGGACGAGCCGGTGGACCCGAAGGAGATCACGCCGCGGCCCGAGCCGCCGGCGCCGCTGCCGTTCTGCGCGCGGAACTCGGTCGTCGTCGACGAGCCGGAGAAGTTCGCGCCCTGCCAGCCCGTCACGCCGGTGGCGGCGGTGAAGCCCGCGGTCAGCGCGTGAGGCCCGCGGCCGGCCACGGTGACCGTGTCGCTGCCCGCGCCGGTCGTCGCCGGAAGGCCGTCAAAGTTCTGGGTGATGGTGCCGCCCGTGAAGGACAGTTGGGCGTTGGCGGCGGCGGTGAGGCCGACCACGGCAAGCAAAGCGATCGCAGTCTTCATGCTCTCTCTCCTCAAAGTCTTAAAAACACTCGAACACGCCGAGCCCGTCAAGGCTCGGCACACGCCGCGGTTCGGGAGAAGGACTCACCCCAAATCCGCAACTAGAGAGAGTACCGGGCAGAGGGGTCGAGTTCTGTTCAGAACGCGTGAAGATTCGGCCTTCCAGGCCCGGTTTCGAGCGACGGACCGCGGCATCCGTCGTTCGCCGCGTGGCCAGTGCCCATGCAAATGAAACCGGCCCCGCGATGGTGCGCGGGGCCGGTGGTCGTTTTCGATGTGTTCGTCGCGAGCGGGATTACCCGCCGCGGGCGCGGATGTAGATCTGCTCGGCACCTCGGCGGGCCTTGACCCCCGGATCGACATTGACGATCTGGTCGATGATGCGCTGGAAGTCGGCCTGGGCCGGGTGGCCCTGCCAGCGGACGGTCCCGTCGGTGCTGATGATGAACACGTGCGGGATGGCGTTCACGCCCAACTGCTTGAGGATCTTCTCGTCGTTGTCGTACACCTCGAAGAGTTCGCTCGGGTGCTCGTTGAGGTAGCGCTGAACCGTCAGTCGCTGCTCCTTCATCCCCGAAAGGTGCACCACCGCGACATCCTCACGCAGGCGAAGCTGGATCGCCTCGAGCGTCGGCTGCGCAGCCTTGCACGGGCCGCACCACGTCGCCCACGGGACAACCAGCACGACGCGCCCGGCCCAGACCGGCTGCGGCGTCAGCCACGTCTCGGTCTTGCCGAACTCCACCGGGAACTTCTGCCCCTGAATGTTGCCCGCGCCGGTGATGTTCTCTTCGATGTTCTTCTTGGGCCAGACGGCCTTCTCATACTCCGACACGTCCGGAGCGGCGAAGGGCACATTGAGCACCTCGGCCTTCTTGACCTGCGTGGTGTGCACCTCCGACAGGTCGCGCGTCCGGCCGGCGCTGGTCCGCTCATCACGCAGACGCGTCAGCCACGCCTCGGGCGCCTTGGCCGCGACCTCGGGCGTCTCGGCGATCAGCTTCTCGACCGCGGCGTTCAGCGAATCGGTCTCGACATCCGCAAAGCGGACATTGCCCGAGCGGTCGATGATCGTGATGTCCGGGGTCTGATCCAGCTGGATCGCCGAGCGGAACTTGCCGTCCTTGTCCTGCGCCGCCAGCACCTTGATGTTGTTGTCGGCGACGAACTTCTTGCCCATCTCCTCCCAGCGCCGCCCGTCGTGCACCGCGATGACGACAAGGCCGTCTTTGCCGTGCTCGGCCTGCAACGCGTTCAGGCGGGAGACCAGCTGCGTCGAGGCGTTGATCCAGCCGGCCCAGGTCGTGATCACCACGACCTTGTCCTTGAGGTCCTCGGCGGTGGGCGCGGTCCCGTTGGCCCAGTCGCTCAGGCTCGACAGCGTTGACACGTCGAAGGCCTTGAGCTCCGTCTTGTTCAGCCTGACGCGAGCCTCGCCCGCGCCTTCGCGCCGGATTTCCGGATCGGCAAAGCGTGCAAAGTCGTTCTCGAACTTGGTCTGCGCCTGAGCCGAGCAGGCCAGGCCCGCAAGGACCGAAAGCGCTGCGATGCTGATGCCAACGTGCCGCTTCATGCAAGAATCTCCTGAGATCCACCCACTCCCACTGCCCAAATTGGACGCACCGAGGCCGCTCGGGGTTCCCGCAAAGTGTACATCGTCCGACGCTCGTGGTTTCGCCTGATCGCGGCCGATGGATCCGAGATCTCCCATCTTTCGCCCGGCGACCCCGGTCTGACCCCCTTTCCTGCGCCGATGCCGCCCGTTGCCGCCACCGCCGACGCCTTCCGCACTATCATCTCCCGAACACCCGCCGATCGGTTCGGCGGGATCGCAGCATCCGCCACCCGCCCCGACGCCCCGCGCTCGGCCGGCGGGGGCACGGGCATTTTTGGGAAGGACCCGCGGCGATGACCGAGCCCACGTCCGCACCACCGGCCGCACAACCGGCCGCCAGCTCTCGCCCAGAGAGCGCCGACCCGGTCGCCCGCGCGCTGCTGTCCGACCTGGCGCGCTCCGCCCCGGCACAGCGTCTGGCCCAGGCCGTCGCCACCGCCGGGCGCGTGGTCGTCCGTCACGGGACCGGCGGCTCGGCCTGTGGTGTCACCGCGGGCTCGCTGCTCAGCGGCGCGCTGAGCGAGCGTCTGCGCCGGCCCGTGCTGCTCATGGTCGCCCACGTCGACGACGCCGATGAGGCCCACGCCGAACTCGAGAGCCTGGGCGTGTCCGTCCGCCTGTTGCCGGCGCTGGAGGCACTCCCGGGCGAGAGCAGCGCGAGCGTGGACCTTTTGGCGGCGAGGCTGGGAGTGCTGGAGGGTCTGGCCCCATGGGCGGCGGAAGCGCAGCGCACGCCCAGCGTGCTCATCGCGCCGATCCAGGCCCTCATGCAGAGCGTGCCCGACCAGGCGACGCTGGCGCGCGCGCTGCTGACGCTCCGCGTCGGCCAGGACCACGCCCCGGGCGACATCGTCCGCTGGCTCGACGGCGCGGGCTACCGCAGAACCGACGCCGTCAGCGAGCCGGGCGAGTTCGCCATCCGCGGCGGGATCCTCGACATCTTCCCCCCGGGCGAGCCCGCGGCCGCGGCTGATGTCGACGGTCAGCGCATCAGCACAGGCGGCGTGCCGGTGCGACTGGACTTCTTCGGCGACACGATCGAGCGCATGAGCGAGGTCGATCCCGACACCATGGGCGCCGACCGCGCCATCGACGCGGTGCGGCTGGTCGTCGCGAGCGTCGAGAGCCTGCGCAGCGAGGCCCACCACGCGAACTTCCTCGACCTGCTGCCGCGGGACGCCGCCGGCAAGGGCCTGTTCGTCAGCGTGCTGGCCGAGGTGATGGAACTGACCGAGCAGGCACGCGGGTACTTCGAACGCGTGACCGATCCGCGCGGGATCTTCGGCCCGCCCGCGGTCTTCGCCGCGGCACGCAAGGCCACGTCGTGCATGATCGAATGCACCGCCATCGGGCAATACGCCAGCGGCGAGCGCGACGCGGTGATCGACTGGCCCGCGCAGGCCGCGCCCGCGATGCCCGAGGACGCGAGCGAGGCCATCGCCGAACTGCTCCGCATGGCCCGAGGAGGGATCGACACGCAGGACGACCAGGCGGACGCGGCCCCGATCGGCATGGACGTTCTGGTCGTCTGCGAGAACGCTGGCGAGCAGCACCGCCTGGGCGAGCTGCTCCGCGAGAACGCCGGGACCGGCGGCTCCGCACTGGTCCGCTCGTGCGTCGCGCACCTGCACCAGGGCGTGATCTGGACCGGCGAAAGTCAACCCAGGCTCATCATCGGTTACGCCGAACTGCTCGGCCGCGTCGCGCCGCGCCGGCGCGTGCGCACCACAGGCCGCCTTCGCGCAGGCCGCGCGATGGACACGTTCCTGGACCTTCAGGTCGGCGACTATGTCGTCCACACCGAGCACGGCATCGCACGCTTCACCGGGCTCAAACTCCTCAAGCCCGGCGACGGACCAAAGAGCATCGAGGACCGCCTGCCCGGCGCACCACCCGGCGCGGGGCTCGGCGACCGCAAGGGCAAAAAGGGCTCGCCCGCACGCGCCGCGGCGTCATCGCCGCAGCCGACCAAGCCCGCCGAACCCGAGATGATGGAGTTCCTCACGCTCGAGTTCGACGCCGGCGCGAAACTCCACGTCCCGGCGATGAACGTCGATCAGGTGCAGAAGTACGTCGGCTCGTTCAGCGGCAGGCCCAAGCTCAGCACCCTCGGCGGCCAAGGCTGGAAGAAACAGAAAGAGCGCGTCAGCGAGTCGGTCCGCGACCTGGCCGCGGAGTTGCTCCGCGTTCGCGCCGCGCGCGAGAGCATGCCGGGCATCCGGTATCCCGACGACACGCCCTGGCAGAAGCAGTTCGAGGACGAGTTCCCCTATGACGAGACCGAGGACCAGCTCGCCGCCCTGAGCGAGATCAAGCGCGACATGCAGGCCACACGCCCGATGGACCGGCTGCTCTGCGGCGACGTCGGCTACGGCAAAACCGAACTGGCCATCCGCGCCGTCTTCAAGGCCGTCGAGGCCGGCAAGCAGGCCGCGGTGCTGGTGCCGACGACCGTGCTCGCCGAGCAGCACGAGCGGACCTTCGCCGGGCGCATGCGCGACTACCCCTTCCGCGTGGCGAGCCTCTCGCGATTCAAGACCACCCGCGAGATCAACCTCGTGCTCGAGAACGTGCGGACGGGTCACGTCGACGTGGTCATCGGCACGCACCGCCTGCTCTCCAAGGACGTCGCCTTCAAGGACCTGGGCGTGGTCATCATCGACGAGGAGCAGCGCTTCGGTGTCGAGCACAAGGAACGCCTGCTCTCGCTCCGCATGATCGTCGATGTGCTCACGCTCAGCGCCACGCCCATCCCGCGCACGCTCCACATGTCCATGCTGGGCCTGCGCGATATCTCCAGCCTGGCCACCGCCCCGTCGGACCGGCGCGCGGTCGTCACCGACGTCGCGCCGTACAACGAAACGCGCATCCGCCAGGCCATCGCCCGCGAACTGGCCCGCGACGGGCAGGTCTTCTTCGTTCACAACCGCATCCACAACATCAAGTCCGTCGCCGATGACATCCGCCGCATGGCCCCCGATGCACGCATCGACATCGGTCACGGCCAGATGGCCGACGGCGAACTCGAACAGGTCATGCTCCGCTTCATGCGCCGCCAGACCGACATCCTCGTCAGCACCACCATCATCGAGTCGGGCATCGACATCCCCACCGCCAACACCATCTTCATCAACGACGCCGACCGCTTCGGCCTGGCCGAACTGCACCAGTTGCGCGGGCGCGTGGGCCGCGGTAAGCACCGCGGGTACTGCTACCTGCTGCTGCCAGCGGACCGCCCGATGAAGGAGAACGCCCAGAAGCGCCTCAAGGCCATCGAGCAGTACTCGATGCTCGGCGCGGGGTTCAAGATCGCCATGCGCGACCTGGAAATCCGCGGCGCGGGCAACATCCTGGGCCCGGAGCAGAGCGGCCACATCGCCGCGGTCGGGTACGACATGTACTGCCAGTTGCTCGACAAGGCCGTGCGCCAATTGCGCAACGAAGTCACCGCCGCGCCGAGCGAAACGACCGTCGACATCGGGATCTTCGGCACCATCCCCCGCGCGTACATCCCCGCCGACATCCGCCGACTCGAGGCCTACCGACGCGTCGCGCTCGCGTCGACGCGCGCCGAACTGGAAAAGGTCCAGGCCGACCTTCTCGCGGCATACGGCCCGCTCCCGCCGGGGCTCGATCGACTGATCCAACTCGCCGAGGTCCGCATCGGCGCCCGCCACCTTGGCATCCGCTCGATCACGGTGCGCGACCGCAAGGACGTGGTCCTGCGCACGACCGACCCATCGGGCGTTGTCGCCGCGTTCGCGGGTGTGCAGGGGGCCGTCACCGCGCTGCCCATCCGCAACCCGGGCGAGGTGCCCGAGGTCTACTTCCGCCCCCCGCCCCAGAGCCTGGAACCGCCGACGCTGCTGGCGATTCTGCGCAAGCGCGTCGGACAGGCAGGATCCCCCGGACACCGGACCTGAGGAGTCCTCGACGAAGGTCCGGATCGCAGACCACCGACGACCGCTCGCGAGGGATCAACGCGAAGTCACATCATCCCCGTTCTGTTCCTGAACGCGGAACCGCGGATGCACCCAGAGCGCCGCCTGCTCCTCGGCCTGATGACATGCGATGTAGTCCACCACCGAGCGGTAGTTGGACTCGCTGTCGATCCGCACGACGTTGCAGCCATCGGCCCAGATCTTTCCGGGCATCTCGCCGCGCACCGCGTAGGACGCGTGCTGCTTCGCACGGCCCACGATGACCTTTGCATCGGCCGATCCGACCCGAAGGAGCATGTGCACGTGACGACGGGCAACGGCGACGATCCGCACGTTCACGCCCTGAAGTTCGCACTTACGCACCAGCGCCTCAGCCACGATCATGCGCAGATGCTCCGGAATCTCCACGGCGTGCACGTTCATCGCGACCACGGCCCGATAGAGCCCCTCGTGCTCTCCCGCTGGAGGCAGACATCGCACATCGCCCGAACTATGGATCCGGTGCGCACGCGAGCGAAAGCCACGCGGATCGCCCGGCAACCACGACCCGTGCGAGGTGAAGATCGCGTGCACCCAGTTGACGTACGGGCTCATGCACGGAGCATGACGCGCAACGCTCGCGTTCGCAAGCATGATCTACCTACAGGCAGCAACGGGCCCTCGATCCGGACCTTCGTCGAAGACTCCTCAGGTCCGGCGTCCGGGTCAGGGGGGGCGTCCGGTCTCGGCGAGGTTGGCTGAGAGTGGGCCGGGACGGGAATCGACGCGCCTCGTGAAACCACCGTGGTGCCTCTCCCTATACTCCTCGGCCTCGGTTTCGGGCCGCGCGATGCTGGCATCCGCGCGGCCGAAACCGGCGAACGCACCGGGCGTTCGCGCCTGGACGCGGCTTGTCTCGGGCTCTCACATGAGCCGGACAACACCCACCACGCCCCTCTCCCCCCACCCGTATCGAAAGGCTCCTGCATGAATCGTCTCTCCCGTCTGGCCGCCCCTGCGCTGATGATGTTCTCCTTTGCTGGCTCGGCGATGGCCATGCCCGCGATCGCCGATCGCCTGCCGACGGATGTCAGCCTCGCGGTCATCATCCCGAACATCGAGGATCTGGAGAAGGACATCCGCTCGATCGCCTCGCTCGTCGGGCTCCCCGCAGATGCCGTCAACGTTGACCAGCTCCTCTCGATGGCCGGCATCGAGGGCGCGGTGAGCAAGAAGGGCCCGCTCGCGCTCTTCGTCGGCCTGCCCAAGGAGGGCGTCGACGACGAGGGCACCCTGCTCTTCCCCGTCGCGAACTTCGACACGCTCGTCAAGGGACTGGGCGGTGAACTCAAAGACGGCATCGCCACCGCCAATGTCCAGGGCGACGACATGTACATCAAGCAGATCGATGGCGGCCTCGCGATCATGGGCAAGAACCTCGACATCATCAAGGCCTTCAAGGGCGAGCCCGGCCAGAACACCGCCCACGCCAAGACCATCGGCCCCGTCGGCGTGAGACTCGCCGACACCAGCGATCTGGTCGCGATCATCAACGTCGCGCCGATGCGAGCCCAGCTCAAGGAGGGCTTCGCCTCTGGCCTGGACATGGCCCTCTCTCAGGCCCCGCTGCCCGAGGCGCCCGACACCGCGCAGGTCAAGTTCCTCGCCGACTCATTCATCGATCAGACCCGCGCCATGGTCTTCGGCCTGCGCATGGACCAAATGGGCGTCTCGCTGGACATGGTCACGGCCTTCGAGGAAGGCTCGCCCATGGCCGCCATCGCCGCCAAGCCCGGGCGTGCTCACGACCTGACCGGCAAACTGCCCAACGACCGCTTCGTCGCCAGCTTCGCCCTCGATCTGGCCAACCCCGAACTGCTCAAGTTCCTGCGCGCCATGCCCAAGCCCGCCGACGAGAACCAGGCCAGCATGATCGGTCGCACCCTCGACACCTACTCCAAGATGACCGGCGTCTCGTTCCTGGCCGCCCGCAACCCCGCCGGCATCACCGCCGGCGTCCTGGCCCGCGGCGTGGCCTACCACGAGACCAAGGACTCCAGCGCCCTCGCCGACGACTACAAGGCCACCATCGAGCAGCTCAAGACCGACAAGGTCGCCGACGGCTTCTATGACCGCGAGAAAGGCCCCGCCGAGGTCAACGGCAAGAAGGCCGACGCATGGTCCATGCGCCTCCTGCCCAACCCCGACGCTCCCGAAATGGCTCAGGCCATGGTCTACATCTACGGTCTCTCGGGCGGCCCCAATGGCTACTCCGTCCGCGGCGAGAACTTCCTCGTCCAGACCTACGCCAAGAGCACCGAGCAACTCACCGCCGCCGTCAAGGCCGCCAACGGCGAAAACGGCCTGAACACCGACACCATGGTCAAGCAGGTCGCCGAGCAGCTCTCCCCCGGCCGAACCGCCGAGATCTTCATCAGCACCAAGACCGTCATCGACTCCGTCCTGCCCTTGGCCGGTGCGTTCCTCGGCGGGGTCCAGGTCGACCTGCCCGAGCAGCTTCCCCCCGTCGCACTGGGAATCTCCACCGACGCCGGCGCCGCCCGAAGCACCGTGTACGTCCCCAACGCCGTCATCAAGGCCTTCGCCGACATCGCCAAGGCCGTTCAGGCCGCACAGGGCGGCGGCGAGGAAGAGCCCCCGGCCGACGAGCCCGCCAACAAGAAGGGCGGCGGCGAGAAGAAGCGCCCCGGGTTCTGATTCGTCATCGCACACCCAACTAGGTGGTTTCCGAATGCCCCCTTTTCGGGTTTTTCGGAATCGCGGCATGTTGGGGACTTGACAAAGGCTTGGCGGGCGTTAGACTTTGAGTATCAACTTAGCACCCCCCCCCTGAGGCCTCGCTGGCGTTTCGCCGCGGGGCCTCTTTGTTTTTGTCGCACTGTCGATGTCTCCGTTGTCGTTCTTTCTCGTTCGCGCGTCGCCGTGCCGTGGCTGCTCGGTGCTCAACGCCGAACCTTGGCCCCGCCGCGTGAACGCTCCATGCTCGCTCAAGGATCGGACGTGACCACCGACGACGCGACTGTCCCGAGCCACGCCGTCTGGGCCTTGCGCCCCGGCCTGAGCTGGACGCTCGACCGACCCATGGTCATGGGCATCCTCAACGTCACGCCCGACAGTTTCTCCGACGGCGGCACCATCCGCGACCCGCAGCACGCCGCGGACCTGGCCATCGAAATGCTCCGCGACGGCGCCGACGCGATCGATATCGGCGGCGAGTCCACGCGCCCCGGCGCGCATCGCATCAGCGATCACGAGCAGATCGCACGCGTCGTGCCCGTCATCCGCGCCATCCGCGCGCGCGAAACGCCCGCGAGCGCCGCGCCGATCACCATCGACACCACCCGCGCCGCCGTCGCCCGCGCCGCGATCGACGCCGGCGCCGACGCCGTCAACGACGTCTCGGGCGCGACCGAAGACCCCGACATGCTCCCCCTGGCCGCTCGGCTCGCCCGCGGCATCGTCCTCATGCACCGCCTGACCGACCCGACACGCGACAGTTTCAGCGATCGCTACGGCACCCCGGGCCAGCAGCCACCGCCCGTCTATCGCAACGTCGTCCTCGACGTCGCCGAGCACCTCTCGCGCCTGGCCGTCAACGCCATCAACGCCGGCGTGCACCGCGACGCCATCGTCCTGGACCCGGGCCTTGGCTTCGGCAAAACCGTCGAGCAGAATCTCTCGCTCATCCGCGGCACCGCAACCATCGCGCACCTCGGCTTCCCCATCCTCAGCGGCCTGAGCCGAAAGAGCTTCGTCGCCAAAGTGAGCGCCCCACCACCAGACCCCGCAGCGCAGGTCGCTCCCGCGCCCACGCTCCCCCCGCACGACCGCCTCGCCGGCACGCTCGCGCTGAGCCTCGCCCACGTCGCCGCGGGCGCACGCATCCTCCGCGTCCACGATGTCCGCGCTCACGCCCAGGCCCTCCGCGCGGCCATGGCGCTGCAGGTCGCTCCGGAAGTCTGAACCTATTCCAACTTGAAATCTGAACTTTTCTACGCCAGCCCGGCCATGCGCAGCAGCGTCGCCGGGCGTTCGCCCTCGCCCGTGCGGGCGCTGAGCAGCGCGGCCTGCGCCATCGCCAGCACCTCCGGATACCGCACGATCGGCGTGCCGCCCAGCGCCGCCGAGCCCAGCTCAATCACGCGCCGAACCTGCTCAACGATGATCCCCACGCCGGGCGTCGGCGTGTCCGCGTCGCCGGCCCTGGCCGGTTTGCGCAGCACGCTGGTCCGCCGTGCGCCGGCCCGGCGTGACTCATCGATCTTTCTGCCGCGCGCATCGGTCCACTCGAACCCGTCGTTGAACACTCGGATTCGTCCGCCCGGCCCGATGATCGTCAGCAGATGCTCGAAGCGCCCCGCACGATCCGAGCAGATCACCGCCGCCGCACGCCCCCCGGCGAAGCGCAGGTTCGCCGTCAGGTCGCCGTGCAGACCGCCCAGATGCTCGCCCGGGAGCGGGTGCAGCCCACGATCGTGAACGCCGATGTACGCCGCGTCGATCGTCTCGGGCTGGCCCAGCAGCGCGTGAACGATGTCCATCGCGTCGAACACGCGCGCCCCGAGCGTTCCCTCCGCGGGCGTCGCCAGACACTGCACCGCCAGCGTCCGCACCGCTCCGAAACTCTCCATCAACGACAGCACCTGCCCCAGCGCGGGCGAGAGTCGGCACAGGCCCATGGGCATCGACCAGCCCGCGATGGCGGGGTCGCTCGCGGCGTTGTCGGTGATCGTCGCAAGCCCCTCCGGGCCGGACACCACCGCCGCGCCGTGCCCCCCGTCGCGCTCGCCCAGGCTCAGCAGCGACGCGGGCAGCGGGTCCAGCGAGAGCAGCCGCACGCCGCGGGTGATGCAGTCGTCGGCGGCGTCGGCATCGCTGTCGCGCGTGGCGGGCACGATGCCGAAGTCGCCCGTGTGCATGAGCAGCACCGCGTCGGGGCGTTCGTCCGCGGGCAGGCCGCCGATGAGCGACAGCGCCGAGCGAAGGTCATCGCCCAGAGGCCGAGCGCCGAGTTCCTGTGCGAACTGCGCCGTGCTGGGCGACTCGCCCTCGGCAGCCAGCCCGCCGGAGACGCCACCGCTGCCGCCACCCGCGCCGCCTGCGCCCGCGCCGACACCAACGCCGGCTTCCGTCGGCCCGCCCACGCCCAGGAGCCTCCACGCGCCGAATGCCGCACACTGTCGAAGCAGCGTCTGCTGCTCCCGCCGGAGCCACACGCACAGCCGGGGACCGGGCGGGATCGTGGGGGATTCGTCGGCACTCGCCTTCGCGGCGGTGCTCGCATCGGCAGTTGGCTTGCCGGCGCGCGTCGTTGTGCTGCGCGGGTTGGTGCTGCGTGGTGTGGGCATCGCGTGAGCGGGCTCTGGTACGGAGCGGCTTGCGTAGGATAACGCTTGACAAGTCAAGAAGGCGTGGCAACGCGATCGCCGGCGGCGCAAGCCGTCCGGAGGAAAGTCCGAGCACGACAGGACACGACGGTGGGTAACGCCCACCCGCCCCGCGGATCGAGGGGCGAGAGACAGTGCCACAGAGAACAGACCGCCGATGGCCCGGTGCAAACCGGGATCAGGTAAGGGTGAAACGGCGGGGTAAGAGCCCACCGCCGCGTTGGCAACACCGCGGGCACGGCAAACCTCGTCGCGTGCAAGGTCACGCAGCAACCGCGACGACCGGGAAACCGGTCGCCGACCGCTCGTCCGGCGGGAATGGTTGCGGGTGGACCGCTTCAGCCGAGGGGTAACTCTCGGCGCAGAGAAATGATCGTGCGGCCCGGTCCGTCCGCCTTGTGCGGAGACCGCCGGGCCCGACAGAACTCGGCTTACCGCCCACGCCCGATCCGAATCGCAGGCCCGTGCAAACCGCACGGGCCTGCGGCCTTTTTGCCCAATGCACGAAACGCTGCGCCAACGTGCCGCACCGGGTGCGGTGCGTGAGGCTCCGCACCGAGCAGGCTCTGCGAAGGTCAGGATCACACTCGCGAGCGCACCATTCGATGTGACTTCCTTTGGCGCCAAGAGCCCGAGGCCGAAGGCCTCAACGTCAGTAGACGGGGGTCAAGCGAGTCTTCGAGCGCGACCCCCGGATTGGCGCAACTTGGAAACAAGACCACGAAGTGGTCTACGAGATGCTCTTGCCCTCAAGGGGGCAACGAGCAGCCCGTCGGGCTGCAACCCGCGAACCGTCTTGTCCGGGCGTGGCGTCGCAGAGCCTCCTTCACGCCCGGCTACGAACGCTCAGACCTTCGGTCTGCAAGACGGATCAGATCAACACGGTCATCGGACGCCGTCCGTGAGGCCCTGAGAGCGCGCACCCCAACTCCCGCGCCCAACGAAAAAGGCCCCCGGCAATCGCCGGAGGCCCTTGGAAGTCATCGCATCCGTTCTTCGTCCGGCTTACTTCTGCCCCAGCGTCAGGCCCATGGGGGCGTCGCTCTTGGGCATCTTCTTGCTGAAGCCGCCCTTGAGGTTCTTGTTGCGGAACTGCTCGCGCTGGCGACGCAGCGCGGGCGTTTCCTTCGCCAGCTCTTCCAGCCGAGCCTGCATCATCGCGTGCTTCTGCGCGTCCTTCTCGGCCTTGAACGCCTCGCGCGAGCCCGGCCGCGGCGCCTCCCTGGGCAGTTCCGCCTCCAGCGCCTTCATCGACAGGCTCACACGGCGCGTCTGCGGGTCGATCTTCAGCACCCGGCAGGTCACAACCTGATCCTGCTTGAGCACGTCCTCGGGCTTGTTGATCCGCTTGCGGCTGATCTCGCTGATGTGCAGCAGACCGTCCACGCCCGGCGAGAGTTCAACGAACGCGCCGAACTCGGTCATCCGCACGATCTTGCCCGTCACGTCCGCGCCTTCGGTGATGTCGTTCGTCGCCGTCATGAACGGGTCGGCGGCCAGTTGCTTCATGCCCAGGCTGATGCGGTTGTTCTCCAGATCCATCTTCAGGATCTGCACGCGCACCTTCTCGCCTTCCTTGACATAACGCCCGACGTTCTTCTCGCTCGGAACCACGCGGTCGTACGTCATGTCGCTGATGTGGCACAGCCCGTCCAGGCCGCCCAGGTCAATGAACGCGCCGAACGGCATGATCTTGCGAACCGTGCCGTCCAGCGTCTGGCCCTCGCTCAGCGTCGCCTTGAGCTTCTCGGCCTGCTGCTTGCGCTCCTCGCCCAGCAGGTCGCGACGGCTCAGAACAATGTTGCCCAGACCGCGACGATCCAGCTGCGTCACCTGGCACGGGAACTTCTCCCCGATGAACACGCTCAGGTCCGCGATCCGGTCCAGGCTCACCTGGCTGGCCGGCATGAAGGCGCGGTGACCCGCGACCTCCAGCTCCAGACCGCCCTTGTTCACACCCGTCACGCGGGCCTCGATGACCTGCCCGATCTGCAGCAGTTCCCATGCCGCCTTCTGCACCGCGCCGGGGCGCGAGCAGATGAACAGGCTCTCCTCGCTGGAGAACTTGTCGACAACGACCTCGATCTCGCCGCCCGGCGTGGGCAGCGTGTCGCCTTCCTTGTACTGGATCCGGGGCAGAACGCCCAGTTCCTTCGGCCCGAACTCGATGAAGATATCGCTGGGGCCGACGGACACGACCTTGCCCGTGCGGTGCTCGCGTCCGCTCTCGACCTTGCGCGGGCCGCGCAGGTGGGCCGACTGCTTGCCACCCAGCGGGACCACGTCGTGGTTCACCGGCGCGGGGCGCGCCTTGCCCTTGGGCTTCTCGGGGTTCGCGCGCCCGACATCGTCCATCATGTCGGCCAGTTCCTTGGCCGTCTCGCTGTCGATCGCGCCGCCCTCATCACGAACCGAGCGGAGCATGTTGTGCGTGTCGGGGGCCTTGGGCCCGGCCTCGCCGGTCGCGCCCGGACGCGGGCCGCGGTTGCGGTCGCCACCGCCGCC
>VYLX01000077.1_pt1 | contig 21228 bp, 20 predicted proteins | sample 5114181 | NCBI WGS metagenome assembly VYLX01 (sample SAMN12291812, study PRJNA351875) | freshwater metagenome | isolation source: freshwater lake | place: USA: Michigan, Sherman Lake | collected 2011-08-08
GGCACCAGCCCCCGCGGCGGCTCCCGCTCCCGTCGCGCGTGCAGCGACGCCGAGCATCCCCGCCGGCGCATCGCCCGCGAGCAAGCCCGGCAGGATCGACGATGTGGCCATGCTCGCGGCGGCGGGCGGTTCACGCGCCACCGCACCCTCATCGGGGCCCGCTTCGGGCGAGGGCCCGCTTCCCCCGGGTCAGGACACGCAACGCATCCCGATTCGCGGCGTGCGCCGCACGATCGCCAATCGCCTGCGAGAGAGCATGAACTCCGCCGTGCACTTCACGGTCATGGACGAGGCGGACGTCTCGGCCCTTGATCACCTCCGCCGAAAGTTGGCCTCGGCCAGCGGCGAGAAGGTCTCGTTCCTGCCCTTTGTCGCCAGCGCCGTCTGCCGGGCGCTGAGCGGGCAGTTCGCGGCGCTCAACGCGCACGCGAACTTCGATGCCTCCAGCGGCGAGGGCGAGATCGTGCGTCACCGCGCGGTGCACCTGGGCATCGCGACCGACACGGATACGGGCCTGATGGTGCCCGTGGTTCGCGACGCGGACAAACTGGGCGTTCTCGAGATCGGCCGTCACATCACGCACGTCGCCGAGGCGGCCCGCGGCAGGAGCGCCTCGCGTGAGATGCTCATGGGCTCGACGTTCACGATCAGCAACGTCGGCTCGCACGCGGGACGATTCGCAACTCCCGTGATCAACGTGCCCGAGGTGGCAATCATCGCCGTCGGCCGCGCACGCGACGGAGTGGTGGTCCGCAACGGCGCGATCGCCGTGGGCAAGTTGCTGCCCCTGTCGCTGGCGTGCGATCACCGCGTGATCGACGGCGCGATGGCGGCCCTGGCGCTGGCGTCGATCATCGACATGCTGCAGAACCCCGAGCAGTTGCTCGGCCCGGCTCGGGCCTGATCGCTTCCGTCTCCACCGGGCACGCCGACATCGGGAGCATCCATGCGCATCGTCGGTCACGGCGTGGACATTGTCGAAGTCTCACGCATCGCCCGCCTGCTCCGCGAGCACGGCGATCGGTTCGTTGAACGCACCTACACCCCGGCCGAGGCCGTGCTCTGCCGCGACACCCGCAGGAGCGACGAACGCTTCGCCAGCAGGTTCGCCATGAAGGAGGCGGTCGTCAAGGCTCTGGGCACGGGCTTTGCGCAGGGCGTGGCCCACGCCGACGTGCAGACGCTCAACGACAGCACCGGACGTCCCGTCGTGACGCTTACGGGCGCGGCCGAGCGCGTCGCACGCGAACTGGGCATCACGCAGTGGCAGGTGTCTCTGTCCGACAGCGAGGCGTACTGCATCGCCAGCGCGATCGCCATCGCGACCTGACCACGCACCCGGCGGACCGATCAGTACACGCGCTGGCCAGGTGCCAGGCGCATCGCCTCGCCGGCGGGCTTCTCGGGCGTGGCGGGCGTGCCGGGTGTCGGCGGTGCGGACAACGGCGCAACCGGAGACGGCGCGGTGCGGACCGTCGCTTCACCCCTGGCCGGCATGGCGTATTCGGGCGTCTTGCCACGGGCAAACTCGTCCTCAAGACGCCGCTGCTCGGCGATCTGAGCATCGAGCTTCTCGCGATACGGCATAAAGTCATACGCGTACCACTTCGCCCACGACATCGCGTCCTGACCCAGATACGACGTGTCCTGCCCGCCCCACGCGCCGGAACTCAGCGAGACCAGCGATGTGGAAATCTGCGGCCGAGAGATCGTCACCACCGCATCGAGCACGCGCAGAACCGCGCCGTAACTGACGACGCTCATCGTCGGATCGAACCCCACCGCGCCGTCGGCAACAACCGGCGTCAGGTCCGACACAAACGCGGTCTGCGTGACGATCCAGATCTGTCCGCGGGCGGGCAGCACGCCACCGCCCCCGCCTCCCCCACCACCGCCCCCGCCGCCAGCCTGACGGTTCAGCGCGTGGATCATCAGCGGAAGGGCCTCGTGCACGCCGAACCGATCGGCGATCGCGGCGGATGTCTCCACCGCCGCGATCGAACGGCTCTCCAGCCCTTTGGCCATCACTTCCTGGATCATCCGCGATGGGCGGATCGGATCTCGCGGGTCGCGCTCCTGCGCGTGCCACGCCTGGACAATCCGCGTGTGGAGCAGGTCCGTCGCCAGCGCACGGACCTTGTCGTTGCGGTCAAAGACCGCGACCGCCGCCAGTGCCGCGTCGGCCTGCTCGGTCTTGAGCGACGCAAAGTGCTGCGCCAGCGCGCCGCGGATATCGGGACGCTCCTCCGAAAGTTCCTTGATCAGCAGCGAGAACGTCCGTGGCTCGGTGAACTGGGCCAGTTTGCCCACCCCGATCTGCCGAGACTCAACGCTCGGCACAAAGCCGAAGTGCAGCCGGCGGATCTCATCCAGTGCCGCCTTGGCCCGAGCGCGCACGATGTCCGACGGCTGATCATCCGTCGACGGCTCAGCGAGCGTTGCCGCGTCGGTGTCGACCTGTTGCTCCGCGACCATGAGCGTCGGTGCTCGCTCTGCTCCGGGCGTGCCGGGGCCGCATGTGCCGCGCGGCGAAGCGACCGCCATGCTCCCGCCGATCAGCGCGAGCGACATGGCCACTCCCAGCGTCCGCTCGGGGGGCAGTTTCTTCATCGGCAACTCTTTTCGATCGGCGGCGGGCATCGTCGGCTCCTTGCTCCGCGTCGGCCCCCAAAGGGACCACGCACACCCTGCCACGAGTAGTCAATCATACTCGCAAACGCTGAGCGCACAAGAATTGGTCGATCGGATGGTGTTCGGGCTCGGGGGTTGTCCGCCGGGGCGCGGCGTTCTCGGCCCCCGACTCAGCGCAACAGGCTCGCCCGCAGGGCGATATAGACCTTCTGATACCCGGACAGGCGGATGCGCCTGGTCCCGACGACCCGGGCGGGGTCGTCCAGGACGATGTCCAGCAGCCCGCGATAGATCCGGGTCATGGCCCAGAGCGTTGGCCGACAGCCCGGATCGATCAAATCCTCAAGCCCCGCAGACGCCTCATAGTGATCGCGGGCGCGTGTCGCGAGTTCCATCACCGCCGTCCGGCAACGCGCCGGATCGCGCCACAGCCGCAGATCCTCGGCCGCCAGGCCATGCCGGGCGAGCATGTCCGCGGGCACGTACACACGACGCGGGCTGGCGTCGTAGTCCTGCCCCACATCGCGCAGGATGTTCGTCAACTGGAACGCCAACCCGCGACGCCGAGCCATCTCGCCCGCGGCCTCAGCGTCAACACCCGCCCGCAGCCCCCAGATACGCACGCAGACCAGGCCCACGGTGCTGGCGACGCGGTAGCAGTAACGCTCGAGCTGATCGAGCGTGTCGTAGCCCGCGTGCCCGATGTCCTCGTCCATGCCGTCGAGCATGTCATGGAGATACTCGTGCGGCACGCGGTACGTGCGCACCGCATGGGCCAGCGCGGGCCAGAAGCCGTCGTGCGCATCGCCGGCCTGATCGTGCGCGTCGCCGCCCTGATTGCTCTCACGGAGCGCGGCGAATGTTCTCGCCCGGAACGCGTCGAGTTCGCGTCGCTGCACCGCCGGGTCGGCGTGCGCGTCCACGCGGTCGTCGGCCTCGCGCATCCAGGCATAGATCGCGTACACCGCCGATCGCCGCGGCTCGGGCGTTAGACGAAGGCCGTAGTAGAAGTTCCGGGCGCGCGTCCGCACCACTTCCACGCACCCCGCATAGGACGCGGCAACGCGATCGTCCATCACGCCGCCGGCGTCGACCTCAACGCGGGCCGGAGCACGCTCGACCATTCGGGGCCCGGCGGTCATCGCTGCCCCCCCGACGCCCCGGCGAGCACAACATCGTTCGACGCCCCGGCCTGCCGACGCCCCAGACCGCCGGTGCGGACCATCAGCCACGCGCGCGCAACCAGCGCGGCCTTGGTGACCTTCGAGAGCTTGGGCCTCTGCCACAGCGTTGTGCAGCCGATGGCCTCAACCCGGCTGAGCACCGCCCGCCCACCCGCGCCGAACAGCCAGATCACCGGCCGGATCTCCGGCGCAACCAGCCCCGGCAGCGGCGCGCCCTCATCAAAGAGCAGCCGAGTGCGATCCACCAGCGGACGCATGCCCCGGATGTACCGCAGACGCACCTCGGGGGTGCGCCCCGCGTCGGGCGTCATCCACGAGCGAAGCATCTCGGGCGTGATCCCCGTGTCCAACGCCGGCACATACACCCGGTCACGCTCGACCAGATCCCGGCGGACATCCTGCCAGAAGTTGATCAGCTGCAGCGCGGTGCAGGTCGCGTCGCTCATCGCGAACCGGTGGCGGTCGTCGGTCTCCGGGCGGTGCCCGGCGAGCATGAGAACGATCCGCCCGACCGGGTTCGCGGATCGTGAGCAGTAATCCAGCAGTTGAGCCCAGGTGGCATAGGCCCGGATCTTCTGATCCTGCACAAAGGCGTCGATCAGATCAGAGAACGGGCGGTCCGGCAGGTGGTGGCGTTCGATCGTCTCGCGCAGGGCCACGAACACCGGATGCCGCGGGCTGCCCGCATAGCACGCGTGCAGCTCGCTCCGCCACCATTCCAGCAGCGCCAGCGAGCGCTCGCGCGCGGCCTGGTCGCTGCCGGTCTCATCGCCCAGATCATCCGCCCATCGGCAGAAGGCGTACACGCTGGCGAAGTCGTCCCGCAGCCGCTCCGGCACCAGCGACGAGAGCACGCTGAAGTTCTCGTAGTGCGACGTGGCCAGACCGCGAACGTATCCCCACGCGTCATCGCGCGAGAGAGCCGGCGCACAGCCTGGGCCAAGCCGATCGAGCAGGTCGAGAATCGGGGTGCGCGGGTCGATCACCAACGCAGAGCATATCGGGGCAACCGAGCGGGTGAATCCGCACCGAACAATCGGCGAGCGCACCGGTCGAACACCCCCCCACGTCCGCACGAGCCCCGAAACCTCCTTCGACGCGTCGCTTCTGGCCGACCGCCTCAGGCTCCGCTCCGCCCGCCGGCCGACCGGAGATCGAGCCGCATCAGCGTCTCGGCGTATCCGACACCATCCACACGCACCGCGTCGGCCTCATTGGCCCACGCGACAAACCCCATGCGGTCATACAGACGCCGCGCAGCCTGAGCCCGCTCGCTGACGCCGAGGTACACGCTGTCCACGCCGAGCATCGCCCGCGCGGCATCCACCAGCGCCGCCATCACGCGTTCGCCCAGCCCCCGCCCGCGATGGGCCGGATGGGAGTACACGCTCATGACCCACGCGATGTGACGCCGCTTGATCTTGCTCTCGCGCATGAGCATCGCGACGCTGACGAGCGAGCCGTCGGCCGTGAAGGCCCCGAACATCGCGAACGTCCCGGCGGCCAGGGACTTGGCCACACCCTGCGCATCCCGCCCGCGATCGTCCTCGAGGCTCGACGCGAAGGCCCAGGGGGTGTCGGCGAGCATCATCGTGCGGAGTTCTGCGTACGCCGGGGCGTCCTCGGGGGTCAGCGGGCGGATGGTGTCCATGGATGCGAGCGTACCGCCAGCACCTCGACCCCGGCCCCGTCCCGGGAGCATTTCGGTTCCTAAAGTCCGGGCGTGAAGATCATCCTTGCCAATCCTCGGGGCTTCTGCGCCGGCGTGCACATGGCCGTCGACGTGGTGGACCAGTTGCTCGAACTCTGCAAAGACGTGCCGATCTACGTGTACCACGAGATCGTGCACAACAAGCACGTCGTGCAGCGGTTCATCGACCGCGGCGCGATTTTCGTTGAGGACCTCAACGATGTGCCGCCGGGGAGCATCATGGTCTTCAGCGCCCACGGCGTGTCGCCCGCGACGCGCGACCTGGCCCGCCAGCGGAGCCTCACCGCCGTCGACGCGACCTGCCCTCTGGTCACCAAGGTCCACTCCGAGGCCATCCGCTACGCCAAGCAGGGCTATCAGATTCTGCTGGTTGGTCACGCCGACCATCAGGAGATCATCGGCACCCGCGGCGAGGCCCCCGAGGCCACGCAGGTCGTCGAGAGCCCGGAGGACATCCCCGGCCTGACGATCAAGGACGCGAACAAACTGGTGTATCTCACGCAGACAACCCTGAGCACCGACGACGCCGCGGTGATCATCGACGCGCTCAAGCGGGCGTTTCCGAACATCAAGGAGCCGCCGGGCTCGGACATTTGCTACGCGACCACCAACCGCCAGCACGCGGTCCGCCAGATCGCTCCGGAGTGCGACGTGGTACTGGTAGTGGGCAGCAAGAACAGCAGCAACTCCGTTCGTCTGACCGAAATCAGCCAGAATGTCGGCGTGCGGGCCCACCTGCTCGACGACGTCACCGAACTTCGCGACGAATGGTTCGCCACAACCCCGGGAGCCGGGCGCAACGCGACGATCATGCTCACCGCCGGCGCCAGCGCGCCGGAGGACCTGGTCGCGGAGATCTGCAAGACGCTCCTGAGCCGCTTCGGCGGCTCCATCGAGCAGCGCGACATCGTGCCCGAGGATGTCGAGTTCGGCCTTCCCGCCACGCTCAAGAAGATCATGCGCGACAAGGGCATCGACCCGGACGGCCGGAAGATCCGCGTCGGCAACTGGCAGATCACCGCCGACGCGTATGGGTACGCACCGGGGATGGTGCCGGTGACGGTCAGTGCACGCGGCTAGGGCACGATCGCCTATTGCCAGACGGGTGTAGCTTATGGCGCGATTCGACTTCGATCCTGAGAAGGCCCGCGCCAACGAGCGCAAGCATGGTGTGAGCTTCGAAGAAGCCGCGACAGCGTTTATGGACCCAGGCGCCCTCGAAACCTTCGACGCTCGGCACTCTGTCGATGAAGACCGCTACGTGCTCCTCGGTCTCTCGGGAGAGGGGCGTATCCTTGTTGTCGTGTTCACTCAACGGCACCGGCGCGAAGGGCAAGTCCTGCGACTCATCAGCGCCCGACGCGCCTCACGCATCGAAATCGCGCAGTACGTGGGGAGGGGCTGAGCATGAAACAAACCTACGACTTTTCCAACGCGAAACCGCTCAGCGCTTCGAGACGCGTCCCAACCGACGCCGTCCTGGTCCGTTTCGACGCAGCGGTCAGTTCGCTCTTTCTCGCCGAGGGCACGCTCGCCGAGCGCCTGGGTTCGCTCGCCCGCTCGCGCAAGTCGCGTCCAACCGCCTGTGTCGTCTCCCTCACCAGAGCGCAATACCGCCGCCTGCGTTCACTGATCGAGAAACTCGGCGGCAAGGTCGTTCCATCAACCGCCCCGCGCTCACGCAGACGAGCGGGCTAGATTTGCCGCAGCGGTCAGTCACCTTCACCCGTTCCGCCGCGAGTTCCCCCATGCCCCAACTCACCCTCGTCCAGGCCATCAACTCCGCGCTCGACCAGGAAATGGCCCGCGATCCACGCGTGGTCTGCCTCGGCGAGGACGTCGGGCTCAACGGCGGCGTCTTCCGCGTGACCGAGGGCCTCCAGAAAAAGCACGGCGCCGACCGTGTCATCGACACGCCCCTGAGCGAGTCCGGCATCATGGGCTCCTCCATCGGCCTGGCCATGGGCGGCATGCGACCCATCCCCGAGATCCAGTTCGAGGGGTTCATGGGCCCGGCATACGACCAGCTCGTCAACCACGCCGCACGCTTCCGAAACCGCACCCGAGGTCGTCTGACCGTGCCCATGACCGTCCGCGTCCCCTGGGGCGGCGGGATCCACGCGCCCGAGTTCCACTCCGACTCCCCCGAAGTCATCTACATCCACAACCCCGGGCTCAAGGTCCTCTGCCCCAGCACGCCTTACGACGCCAAGGGCCTGCTCCTCTCGGCCATTCGCGATCCCGACCCCGTCATCTTCTTCGAGCCCAAGCGCGTCTACCGCTCCTTCCGCGAGGAAGTCCCCGATGAGGACTACACCATCCCCATCGGCAAGGCCAAACTCGTCTCCGAGGGCACCGACATCACCGTCATCACCTGGGGCGCGATGGTCTTCCAGTGCCTTGAGGCCCTCGACAAGCACGTGCCCGAGGACGCCAGCGTCGAACTCATCGACCTCCGCACGCTCCACCCCATGGACACCGACGCCTTCATTGAAAGCGTCAACAAAACCGGCCGAGCCGTCGTCGTTCAGGAAGCTCCCAAGACCTGCGGCCTGGCCAGCGAGATCACCACGATCATCCAGGAACACTGCTTCCTGAACCTCAAGGCCCCGGTGCAGCGCGTCTGCGGCTTCGACGTCGTCATGCCCTACGCCAAACTCGAGCTCGACTACCTGCCCGACGCCGGCCGCATCGCCGAGGCGATCATGCAGACGCTCGCGTACTGATCGGTTCGAACCGGCCCGACGCGTGCCCATCGGCGAAGGCCCGTCGCGTGCGCCGCCGAGCGGCGACACCTACTGGTCATGCGAAGCCTGCGTGAACCACGCGTGCACCAGCCGTGCCGCACGCTCGTTCAGCGTGGCCTCGTCGGCGTCGTTGACAAGCACGTCCGAGCACCGCCGACGCTTCTCGTCCAACGGCATCTGCGCCGACTCGCGTCGGGTCAGTTCCTGCTCGCTCCAGCCGCGGCTGGCCACAACGCGCGCGAGACGCTGATCCTTCGGCGTGTCGACGAACACCACGCGGTCGCACTCGCGGTCCACGCCGGCCTCGAACAGCAGCGGTGCATCGATGATCAGCAGCCGAGCGCCGCGGGCGCGGGCCTGCCCGAACAACGCCGCACGCAGCGCGTGCACGCGCGGGTGGATCAGGCCCTCGAGCCTCTTTCGAGCCTCCGCATCGGCGAACACCACATGCGCGACCTTCGCGCGATCCACCCCGCCCGCGTCGTTCAGCACGCCCGGCCCCCACCACGCCCGCACCTGCCCGATGACCTCCGGCTGCGCCAGCACCTCGCGCACGTGCGCATCGCTGTCGGCGATCACGCCCTCGCCCGGGGGCAAGGCCCATGCCATCGCCCGCGCCGCGGCGGACTTTCCGGACCCAACGCCGCCGACCACCCCGACCACGATCTGCCCCGCCACGCGCGGGTTAGCATGAACAATTCCGGGTGTGCTCATGGCTCCTGCTCCGGACCAGGCCTCCGCGCCGCGGCACGGGCACGGTCGATCTCCCGCCGAAGCACGTGCAGCGTCTCGCTGGGCCGCTCGATCATCGTCCACGCCATCGCCCCGGCCTCGCTCCCGGCCGTCGCGATGATGGGCGTGCCCAGCCCCAGCACCCGCTCGCGTGCCCGCGCGGTCAGGGCCGCGCTCTGCACACGTGCCAACGGCGCATCGATGACGACCTGACGGATGATCCCGCTGACGCGCATGGCCCGCTGATCCGTGAGCAGATACAGCCGCGTGGCGCGGTCGACCGCGTTGTACGCCGCGACGAGCGTGATGGGCAGCAGCCAGCCGAGAATCGCCATCCGCAGCATCATGGCCACGGAGCCGAGGTCGCCGCGGATCGCCGCGTCGAACCAGCACAGCGCCGCGCCGATCCCGCCCAGCACCGCCATGATGCGCCACCGTGACAGCAGCACAAAGAGCACACTGGGCCGCACCGCGACGATCACGTATTCGCCCTGCGGCACATGGCGGCGAACCATCGCCGCGTTCAGCGCATGAAAATCGATGAGCGGTTCGGTCGGGGCCTGATTGTCGAGCCGCTCGGGCATGCCGCCTCCGTCAGGCCTCGGGCTTGCCATCATCGTGCATCGTGCAGATGTCGGGCAGGTTGCGGTAGTACCCATCAAAGTCCAGGCCATAGCCAACCACGAACTCATCGGCGATGACAAACCCTGCATACTCCACGCTTACATCCTCATCCCGCCCCGCGGCCTTCTGCTTGTCCAGCAGCACCGCCAGCCGAACGCTCTGCGGGTTCTGCGCCGAGATCAGCCGGCGCAGCAGCCCCAGCGTCCGCCCCGAATCGAGAATGTCGTCAACGATCACCACCCGCGCCCCGGCCAGATCCGTCGGAACGCCGCCCTGCACCGTCACGCCCTGGCTCGTCGTCGACTTGCCCGGATAACTCGACAGCGTCACCGGACGGATGGACATCTTCACGCCCACCGCGCGGATCAGGTCCGCCGTGAACACCAGTGCGCCCGTCAGCACCGGCACCATCACGATCGGCCCGGGTGTCTGCCCGCGGGCCTGAAGGCGATCGCCCTCGGCCTGCAGGTCCGCGGCGATCTGCCGCCCGAGCGCTTCGACACGCTGGGCAATGGCCTGACGCTCCAGAAGCACGCCGCGAATCGTGAGCATGTCAGGAGCGTACGCCCGCGCCCCCCACTCCACCCAGAACCTTGTGAGCCGCCAGCCGCCGCGCGATCAGCCCCGTGCACACCAGACCGACCGGCACCGCCGCGATCAGCTCCGCCGCGCGGTTGAGAACCCCCGCCGCCAGCCCGAGCGCCAGCGCCTGCTGCGTCGTGAGCATCGCGACGCCCTCGGCCCCGCCAACCGCCCCGCCCAGTGCCCCGCCCATTGGCGCGCCCAGCGCCCCGCTCATGGCCAGCACCGCCACCGCCCCGCCCGCCATCCACTCCGTCGCGCCGATCGGGATCGGCAGCAGATTGGCCAGCATCATCGCCGCGACCACCGCCGCCAGCACCGTCGGCGGCTGCGGGCTTCCCATGACGAGAAACACCAGCGCCAGGCGCGCCCCCCACACCAGCACGTCCGCCAAACGCAGGCTCGCCGCCAGCACGAGCATCGCCAGCCCGGCCCCTCGCTCGCCCCCGCGCGCCGCCAGAACCGACGCCAGCACCACCAGCCCCGCCACCGGCGCGACCGACGCCGTGATGAACCCCAGCCACCCGCGCACGCTCCCCAACTGGTCTGGCTCTGCCGCGATCGCGACGCCCGCCTGCACAAGCACGAAGATGACGACCGCCGCCAGCGTGCACACCACCGACCACACCTGCGCCGCGATGCTGTCGCGAAGGTCGATGCGGTTGATCACTTTGTGATACGCGATGCGTCCGACCAGCCCGGGCTTGAGCGGCAGCAGGTTCAGCAGCCACGCCGAGCCGACCAGCGCGAGCATCTCCGAGAACCCGACCCGCCCGGCCGAGCCCGACATCGCGCACTGCCGACGCATCAGCACCGTGAACACCCCTGCAGTCAGCAGCCAGTTGACCGTCGGCATGAGCACGAGCAACGCCAGCACCGCGACCGACGCCGACCGTGCCTGCTCCACCGCCCCCTCGAACACCGCCCGCTCGCGAACGATCGCGACCACCGCCGCCACGAGCATCGCCAGCCCCAGCACCCACCCCGACAGCCGCAGTACCCGCGAGCCCCGTCCGCCGGCCTCGGCCTCTGCCCCAGCAGCCGCCGATTCAACAGTTTCGGTCCGCTCCGGGCTCACGGCGCGCTCGGCGTCACGGCGGGTGCCGCGCCCGCCTTGTCATCGGGCAGCGCAAAGCGGTCCAGCGTCGCGTACGACCGCACGCCCTCACGCAGCCGCCGCTGCACCGTCTCCGCCGACGACTTGACGCCCGCATCACCCGACGCCAGCCACCCGACCAGCGTCGCGTCGTCAGGATCGGTCACGCGCGTCGCCAGCCGAAGAATGATCACACCCGCATCGCTCTCAACGATCTGCGCGATCCGCGCATCCAGCGCCGCCAGCGCGGGAACCAGACGTCCCGTCGGCAGCCGCGCGAGCATCGCCCGGCGGACACCCGCGTCGCCTTGCTCATACCGCTTCGCCAGCGCCTCGATCACACGCTCAACATCCGCCTGCGGCATGACTCGATCGCCACTGGCAACCGCCAGCCGCAGCGCCACCAGCGAAAGCGCATCAACGAACGTGCCCGGGCTCGTGCTCGCGATGCCCGACTCCAGCACCGCCACATCGATCGGTCCGGGCGCGCCCGCCCCCGCGACCGGAGCACGCTCGAACGTCGGCGAGTTCGTGCTCAGGCTGAACGGCCCGGCCTCCGTCGCGCCCACGCCGGACATGCGGAAGCCCTGCAGCACGCGATACCGAGTGGTGGTCCGCCGACCCGTGGTGTGCTCCAGCGCCCAGCCGGTGAACCCCGGGTCGATCCACACCTCGCAGACCAGATCCTGCCTGGGCTCCAGCCTCAATCGCCGATCCAGTCGAACCACCATGCCCGAGAGAATCTCATCGAGCCGCTGATCGCCAGCCTCGATGAACGGGCTCAGCAGCAGTCGCGAACTGATCGGACCGTCCGGCCCGATACCCATCGCCACCGGCGCAAGGTTCCGCACACGCACTCGCAGCATCGCCGGGTCCGCACTGGTCAGCCTCGTGCTCACGCCCTCGACCGTCAGCCCCTGAAACGACCGGGGCGTAATGATCATCTCATCGATCCATCGGGGCACACCCATGCCCACCTTCGCCGCGGCCTGCCCCTGCGCGGGCACCGGCGGCACACCCGCACCCGACGCATCACCCAGCCGCGCAAACCGCGAGCCCGCCAGCGCCCCGATCGACGACGACGGCATCACGCTGTTGATCTGCCCATAGATCACCGACGCAGCCCGGGCGTCTCCCTGCTTCTCGCGGAGCATCGCCAGCCCGAGCGACGCCAGCGGGTCGGTCGCGTCCAGCGCCGACAACGCCGACTGCGCCTCATCGAGTTTGTCCTGGCGGAACAGCAGCCACGCCCGCAGACGCGCGAGCGTCGCATCATCCGGCCGGTCCTCGCCCTGAACAGACGCCAGCGCCTCCAGCAGCGTCGATGCCTGATCGACCTGCTGCCCGCTGAGCAGCCGCATCCACACACCGTCGACCCGCCACTGCGTCCGCTCGCGCACGGCTTCATCCGCCGAGATGCTCGCCGGACGCGTCTCGGGGGCCTCGGCCCAGCGGTCGAGTTGTTCGATCGACGCGGCCATATCCACCATCGACGCGGCGATCTCCGTCTCGTTGCCCTCCGCCAGCGCCGCGCACATCCGCAGCCGCTCGGACTCGAGCCGCAGCCTCGCATCGCCGCCCTTGGGCATCGCGTCGGTCGGCTGGCCCGCATCCTCGGCCTCCTTCACCGCGGCATCGAGTTGCCGCCGCGTCTCCTTCAGGTCCGACAGCAGTGTGCGCAGCATCGCCCCCGGGCCTTTGCTCCGCCACAGCGCGATCAGCGCCTCCTGCTGAAGCCCCCCGTCAACAGTCTCCAGACGCCGCTCGCTGAGCATCCGCGCATTGGCATAAAAGCGCACCGCAGGCTCCGCGGCACCCGCCTCCAGCAGTTCCCTCGCCAGCGTCGCGTGCGTGCGCGGGTCCAGCGGATCGGCCCGCAGAAGGTTCACAAGCAACTCCAGCCGCCCCGCCGCGTCACGCGAGCGCTGCGCAAAGAACGTGTACGCCAGCGACGCCGCTTCGCGATTGGTCGAATCCAGCGCCGCGGCCATCGACAGCCTCGACGCGAACGCCTCGATCTCCCCACGCTCCCGGTGCAGCAGCGCCGCGTCCATCGCCAGCCGCGACCGCACCGCCACCGGCAGGCTCTGGCCCCGCGGACCCAGCATGTTGTCGTACGCCGCCAGCCGCGCGGTGACGTTCTGCAATCGCGAAATGTTCGACGAAATCAGCCGCAACTGCGCAGGCTCATCGTCCGGCACGATCTTCAGCAGTTCGCGCGTCAGGCTCTCCGCGGCGTCCGCATCGCCCGCCTGATCCGCCGCGTCGATCGCCAGACGAAGTATGTCCTGGTTCTTCGGGTCCAGTGTTGCCGCCTGCCGGAGCAGCGCGAGCGCCAGCCGGTAGTCGTCGATCCCCGGCCCCGGATTCACGCGCAGGTCCACCGACGCGACACGCACCAGCCCGATCGCCGTCGCCTGCTCGAGGCTCAACGACGTCACACGCGGCGGCGTGGTCGCGGCGGTCGCCGGCGCAGCGGGCGCTGCAGGCGCAGCGGGCTGAGCCATGCCCACGCTCCCGCCCGACAGCAGCAGCACCAGCGCGACCATCGCCCGCGCCCCGGACGCACCAACGCCCATCACCCCTTGCAGCCTCGCCACGCGACGTTGATCGATCATTGACGAATCACTCCGGCGAGCATCAACAGCAGCAACACGAGCCCAAGAAGATAGGTCGCCCCCGCGATCACCTGTGTCGGCGTGCGCAGCCACCCGCTCGCCCCGGGACACAGCCGGTCCGCCACCACCGCCGCGAACACAAACTGACCCATCGCCACCAGCGTCAGCCCCATCACCCGGCACAGCCCCGCCGCCGTCGGCAACCGACCGCTCAGGTCCGACCAGCACCACACCCCCGCCAGCACCAGCAGCCCCGCCCACGCGCTGGCCACCAGCACCCGCAGCACCAGCCGAACGCTCCACCGAACCCCCGCCTCGGCCTCAACGCTCCGCACACCGGCGGCCGCTCCGCGCGCCACGTCCCCGGCGTCGACGGCGCTCCGCCGAGCGCCTGCGCCGGTCCGGCTGTCAAACTGGAGAAGCCCATCCACCCCGTCAACATACCCGCAATCGGGTCCAAGCGTCAGGTCCGTCCCCGCCAAACCCGCCGCCAATGAGACCATCGAGGCTCGGCAGAATCCCGGCCCGACAAGAACACACCGAATTGCGGATCAAGCCGTCGGTCACACGCCGGTGGCGATGACGAACGCTCGGCAATGGCTGGGGCCGGACTTGAACCGGCGACACCCGCATTTTCAATGCGGTGCTCTACCAACTGAGCTACCCAGCCGACAGGCCAAAACGATAAGGCCGCTCCCGTCCCGGGTCAACGCCCTCGCACGCAGGATTCCGCCGATGGTGCCAATCCCGAGCCCCGCACTCGTTCGCGGCGGAGATTCTCGGCCTTCGGATGCATGTCCATCGCACCCGGGATGAACCCAACCGCGTTCTCGGCCCTGCGTAAGGTTCCGCAGCGTCGAACCGACCGCACAATCTTCAGGAGCCACCCATGGCCGCTGTCCCCCCCGCCGCGCCGTCGCCCGCCGCCTCTCACACCAACGGCTCAAAGGCCGCGCCCAGCAAGGCCGACCAATTGGCCAGTCTTGCCAAGGGTCTCGACGGGGTCATCGGCGGCACGACCGCGGTCTGCTCGATCGAGCAGGACAAACTCATCTACCGCGGATACGAGATCCACGATCTCGCCGAGCACGCGACGTTCGAAGAGATCGCGTTCCTTCTGCTCGAGGGCCACCGGCCCGACGTTCCTTCGCTGCGGCGCTTCAAGGCCGAGGTCGTCGCCGAGCGTGCGCTGCCGTCGGCCGTCGTGTCTTTCCTCGAGAGCATCGCCGGCTGGCTGGCCAGCGGCCGCGCAGTGCCCATGGATGTGCTCCGCACCGCCGTGAGCATCCTGGGACATACCGACCCGGACTGCCAGGACAACTCGCGTGACGCCGAACTCCGCAAGGCCAAGCGCCTGCTGGCGAAAATCCCGACGATCATCGGGCACATGCAGAACATCATCGACGGCCGCGGGATCGTCGGCCGCGAACTCGGCGGCGACCCCAGCCTGGGCCACGCCGCGAACATGCTCTACATGATGACCGGCCGCCGCCCCACGGAGAAGGAAGCCCGCGTCATGGACGTGAGCCTCATCCTGTACGCCGAGCATGAATTCAACGCCTCGACCTTCACCAGCCGCGTGATCTCCGGCACCCTCAGCGACATGCACGGCGCCGTCACCGGCGCGATCGCCGCACTCAAGGGCCCGCTCCACGGCGGCGCCAACGAGGCCGCCATGGACATGCTCAAGGAAATCCTCGCCACCGTCGGCGAGAAGGCCATCGGCACCCCCGCCGTCGACGCGTGGATGGAGCAGGCCTTCACCTCCAAACGCAAACTCATGGGCTTCGGCCACCGCGTGTACAAGAACGGCGACCACCGCGCTGGCATCCTCCACAAGCTCGGCCGCGACATGGCCAGCAAACTCGAAGGCACCTTCGGCGGCATCCCCGCCCCGCGCTGGTTCGACCTTGGCGAACAGGTCCAGAAGATCATGCTCACCAAGAAGAACATCCACCCCAACGTCGACTTCCCCTGCGGCATGACGTACTTCATCATGGGCATCCCCGTGCCGCAGTACACCCCCATCTTCGTCGCCGCCCGCATCACCGGCTGGAGCGCGCACATCATCGAGCAGCACTCCGACAACCGCCTCATCCGCCCGCTGAGCATCTACACGGGCGAAGCGGAGCGGAAGTGGAATGGGTGAAAGAAGTGGCACCGTGGCCGCGTGACGCAATGCGCGATGTGGACTGATCCGGACGCCGGCCCTGAGGCTTTGCGAAGGGCCGGATCCTGCGCCCGCACGCGCGTGAGGACGCGAAGAACGCTCTTGCGTCACCACGCACGCATCTGATCCAGTGCGCCCAGCAATCCGGACCTTCGTCGGAGACTCCTCAGGTCCGGCGTCCATGTGCGCGGCGTGCGTTCACTGCGCCTCTGGGCCACTGCGTCATTCTGCCGCTGTGACACTTCCCATCCCCGCCATCACCATCGCCAGCACCTGCGCCCGCTCGACAAGGCTCGCGATCTCGATCCACTCCGTCGGCGTGTGCAGCCCGCCGCCGCGCACGCCCAGCGTGTCGATCGTCGCCAGCCCCGCGGCTTGCAGGTTGTTGCCGTCGCACACCCCGGCCGTGGACGCAAAGGGCAGTGACTGCCCAAGGCTCTCGCACACCCGCCGGGCCCGCTCGGCCAGCGCCTGCGTGCCCGCGGTCGTCGGCTTGGCCGGGCGGTTGAACACCCGCCGAACGCGCACCCCGCCAGTTGTTGAGCCCGGCATCGCCTCGCCGAACTCCAGCGCCGCAAGGCCCGCCTCCAGCACCGCCGCGCCGTCTGGCGTGGGGTACCGCACGTTGCCCCAGGCCCGCGCGAAATCCGGCACGACGTTGGGCGGCTGGTCGCATCGCATCGGCCCGACATTCACCGCCAGCCCCTTGCTCAGGTCCGTCAGGGCCGTCGCCTTGAGCACCGCCTCGCTCAGCAGCCGCGTCGCCGATACGCCGCTGGCAAAGTCGCGCCCGACGTGGGCGTTCTTGCCGAACGCCTCGATCATGAACTGCCCGCTTCCGCCGCGAGCGATCGCCAGCTCCCCCTTGCTCATCGCCGGCTCGAGCGCGATGCCCACGCCGTACGCCCGCACGCCGCCATCGACCGTTCGCGAAGCCTCGGCACGCAACGCCGCATCAGAGTGAAACGAGCCGGTCTCCTCATCGCTGTTGAGGATCCACCCCCACCCGCCCGGCACCTCCACGCCGACTTCCGCCAGCGCCTCCAGCGCGTGCATCGCGATCACCAGCCCGCCCTTCATGTCCACCACGCCCGGCCCGGTCGCCGTCGCATGATCCGACGACAGCGTCAACTCGCGAAACGGCCCGTCGGTCGCGTGGACCGTGTCCAGGTGCCCGCTCAGCAGCACGCCCCCGCCGACCTTCGCCGCGCCCGACCATCGGCACACCAGCGTCGGCGGCACCTCCGCCGTCGCCCCATCGGCCGACCGATCCGCGTCGCTCCACGTCAGCCACCCCGGCCGAGCCGTCCCCGGCACCAACTCCACGCTCGCCCCGATCTTCACACACCGCTCGGCGATGTGCTGCCGCAACTTCGCCAAGCCATCGCTCATCCCCGGCCCCGGCCCGGTCGGCGTTTCAACGAACACCCGAAGATCATGCAGCATCGCCGCTCGGCGTTGCGAGAGATTCACGAGCACCCGCTCACGCCGCGCCGCATCCATCTTCATGCTCGCCCTCTCAGGCACGTTGCCACTCCGCGCCGACTCCACCGCCCTTCACTCTGCCACAGCGCCACTCTGCCACTGCGCCACTTCGCTCAGATCACCACCTTCGCCCCCGCGGCGATCGCCGCGGGAACCTTCGCCGCCCCGGCCCCACCCGCCCGCAGTTCGACCGCGTCCATCGCGGTCCTGGGCGAGATCTCGATCACCGCGTCCACCGCGCCGCAGTTCTTGTACGGCACCCTGCACCCGGCCCCGCCCAGCCACCGCGCCGCACGCCGCGTCTGAATCTCGCCGCACGACGCTGGCGAGTCGTTCCCCGTCGCGTTCTTGATCGGCGCGAACTCGTCCAACCGCTGCGTCTCCAGCACGATCGACCGCGCCGCCATCGGCAACGCATCGAACACGAACGCCTCCAGCTTCACCGCGTTGTTGGCCGTCGGCTCAACCCGCTGGCCCGTCGAAACGTCAACGAACGCCACCTTCTTCTCCGCGCGATGGAACGGCAGCGTGAAGCCGCCGCCCGCGTTCAGCCTGCGCACAAACTCCACGCCGATCATGTGCACCGCGATCGAACCCGCGGCGTACGTCAGCCCGCCGTCGCGATCTCGCGCCTGCGCCAGTTCCGCCGGCAGGTCGCTGTACTCGATCACGCCCACGCGCCCGTCGACCCTGCACAGCACGCCGACCTTCTCCCCCGGGTCGCTCTTGGCGACCATCTTGCTGCTCATCTCCCCGCTGCTCTCGGGGCTGGCCGCGTGCAGGCCGATGAACGCCGGATCGATCACGCGCACCAGCGGGTTGTCGATCTGCGTGTACGAAATGTGCTCGACACCGCGACGGGTCATGTCCTCGATCGCCCCGCTGGTGAACAACGCCTTCAGCGACCCGCCGTGACCATCGGGGTTCAGCGCCACCTCGTGCTTCTGGCTCAGCAGCACCTTGCCCGTCCGCAGATCCAGCGACGGCATCACGCCCTGCGGAAAGAACATCACGTCCGCCGCCTTGAGCCCGAAATACCCGTTGGCCTTGAAGAACGACACCGTCGCCTCGTGGTTCAGCGGGCTGGTCATGATGTACCACGGAATGCTCCCCGTCACGGGGCGATAGCGCTCCTGCGCCGCAAGGATCCAATCCGCCAGGCACCCGAACAACGGCTTGCCCGTCACCGCGCCGCCGGGATAGCACCCCTTGGGCCCGTCATACCCCAGCCGTGAGCCCTGACCGCCCGCAACCGTGAACGCCGCGATTTTTCCCGCGCTGATCAGCTCACGACCCTTGCGTGCGTACCCCTCGCGGTCCCACGCGCGCCCCTGGCCCTGAAACGTGCTCGTGTGGTCCGCCGCGAAGTACGGCACAGGCTCGATCTTCGCCGATGACCCCTTCCCAACATCCGCCGACGCCCGGACATACCGCTCGATCAGCCCCGGCAGCGACCGCACATCCAGGGATGCGATCTGCGCCAGCAACGCCGAGCGCTGCTCGGGCGTGACTTGGTCCACGAACGTCAGCAGGTGCTCCTGCCCGACTTCCTGAAGTTGTGCACGGATCGCGGCGAGCGCTGGCAGAGCATGAGCAGTGGTCATACACGCAGGGTAACGCCCGCGCGCCCCCGCGTGGCGTGCCCTGCCGCCCGCTATTCTCTTCTCGTGCGCAGCCTCCTGAAGAACCCCCGACGCCTCCCGCTCATCGCCCCATCCATCCTCTCGGCGGACTTCGCCCGTATGGCCGAGGACTGCCAGCAGGTCTTCGCCGCCGGCGCCGACCTGCTCCATCTGGACGTCATGGACGGCCACTTCGTCCCGAACCTGACCATGGGCCCGGACCTGTGCCGATGCCTCCGCCGCGCCCTGCCCAGCGCCTTCCTCGACGTCCACCTCATGGTCACCGACCCCGCCCGGTTCATCGAGCCCTTCGCCGAGGCCGGGGCCAACCACGTCACCTTCCACGCCGAGGTGCTCTCACCCGAACAGGTTGACTCGCTCGCCACAAGGTCCAGAGAACTCGGCATGACCGCCGGAATTGCGCTCAACCCCCCGACCCCGGTCGAGGTGGTTCTGCCCCTGGTCCCCATGGTCGATCTGGTCCTGGTCATGAGCGTCAACCCCGGGTTCAGCGGCCAGTCGTTCATGCCCGACGTGCTCACCAAGGTCGAGGCCATCGCCGACGTCCTGCTGCCCACCCAGCGCCTCCAGATGGACGGCGGGATCAAGCCCGCCAACGCCGAGCAGGTCCGTCAGGCCGGCTGCGATGTCCTTGTCGCCGCGTCCGCCATCTTCGGCAGCAAGCCCGCCGCGTGGCCCGCGATCATCGCCGACCTCCGCGGCCAGCCGTGACGCCCGCCCCAACCCCAAGTTCGGCCCAAGTTCGGGACCTATTCGGCATCGCAGCCGATTCACCCGCCGCCGGTCTACACTCTCCACCTGTGGACCGCCTCGGCGAGCAGGCCGATGTCTCCACAGAACGTCATCAGTGCACTTGGGGGGCGTTTGGTGCATTGTTGACGGGCGAGCACCGGAATCGGCAGGATGCCGGTTCCCAATGAGCGGGTGCTCGGGCGTCTGGGCCTCTGGCGGGCCCGGAACAAGCCTCTGCCCGTCGGACGGGCTGGCGACAATGTCCCCCATCGGCCAAGGACGGCCGAGTCGACGCTCGACGCCTCACGGAAGGATCGCATGACGCAGATTGCCAATCGGACGTGGACCGAAGTCAAGACCCCCCGCCGCGCCGTCATCCCTGAGGGCCTGTGGCTCCGCTGCCCCTCGTGCGCGAGCATGGTCTACCGCAAGCAGATGGAACTCAACCTCCACTGCTGCCCCGAGTGCAGCCACCACTTCCGCATCGGCGCCGATGAGCGCATCCGCCAACTCGTCGACCAGGACACGTTCGAGCCCATGTTCCAGAACCTGGCCCCGAGCGATCCGCTGAACTTTGTGGACCTCAAGGGTTACCCCGAGCGCCTCGTTGCCGAGCAGAAGCGGGCCAACGCCCTCGACGGCTGCCGCGCGGGCACGGGCTTCATCAAGGGCCGGGCCGCCGTGCTGGCCTGCCTCGATCTTCACTTCATGATGGGCTCGATGGGCAGCGTCGTCGGCGAGATCGTCACGCGCTCGATCGAACTGGCCACCGAGCGCGACCTGCCGCTGATCGTCGTCTCCTGCTCCGGCGGCGCCCGCATGCAGGAATCGGGCCTCTCGCTCATGCAGATGGCCAAGACCAGCGCCGCGCTGGCCCGCTTCGACCGCAAGGGCGGCCTGTACATCAGCGTCCTGACCGACCCGACGACGGGCGGCGTCACCGCGTCGTTCGCCATGCTGGGCGATGTCATCATCGCCGAGCCCAAGGCCCTCATCGGCTTCGCTGGCCCGCGCGTGATCCAGCAGACCATCCGCCAGGAACTGCCCGAGGGCTTCCAGCGGAGCGAGTACGTGCAGGAGTCGGGCTTTGTCGACCGCGTCGTGCCGCGGAGCCAGATGCGCAACGAACTCGCCCGCGTGATCGACTACGCCGGGAAGTGACCAGTGCTGAGTGCGGAGCGACAATCGCTCCGCGCCCCGGACGCCGGATCTGAGGAGTCTCCGACGAAGATCCGGATGCTGGATCCGCGACAAACCGGCGCGATCACCCCCC
>VYLX01000080.1_pt1 | contig 21019 bp, 19 predicted proteins | sample 5114181 | NCBI WGS metagenome assembly VYLX01 (sample SAMN12291812, study PRJNA351875) | freshwater metagenome | isolation source: freshwater lake | place: USA: Michigan, Sherman Lake | collected 2011-08-08
GGTCATCGGGGGGCGGAGGCGGAGGGTGACCTCGGCGGATGAACGGGGTGCGGTGGCGGGTTCGTTGGTGGTGGGGGTGCTGGGGGTGGCGGGGGTGATGGGGGCGATGGCGGGGCCGCCGAGTTGGGCGTGCGCGATGGCGGGCGCGGCGAGCATGAGCGAGAGGGCGATGCCGCGGCGGGCACGCGAGGTGCGTGCGGCGTGCTCGCGTTGTCGGGTGTGCGGGTCGGGCATGCGCGTCACGGGCGGTTACTTGTTTGCGCGATCGACGAAGGTGTATGAGCCGCCGGAGTCGCGGGCCATTTGGCGCATCATGAGTTCGGAGTCGCGGATTTGGAAGGCGATGCAGTGGATGGGGATTTTGGGCTTGCCGGTGTTGAGGCGATCGACTGCGCCGATGACGTCGCGGTCGAACATGCCGTCGGTCATGAAGTAGATGGCGTCGGGTCGCGGGCGGAGAGCGAAGGCCATTTCGAAGGCTTTCATGGGCATGGTTCCGCCGCGGCTGTCGATAGCGCGGATGGCGCGGATGGCCTCGGACTTCCATCGGCCTGTGGATTCCATCCAGCGTTCGCGGCGGAGGATCGGGACGACGTCGGACTCGAAGAAGAAGACGTGGAACGAGGAGTTTTCGGGGAGGCCGTCGACGGACTTGACGAGTTGGTCCTTCATGATGTCGAGGCGGTTGTTTTCGGCCATGGAGCCGGAGATGTCGACGATGTAGACGAAGCGTGAGCCGCGGGCCTCGACGCCGAACCACTTGGCGCTGCCGCCGCCGGCGCCGCCGGCACCGGGGCCGATGCCGATGCCTGTGCCTGTGCCGGCGCCGCCGAGGCCTTCGCCGATGGCGCCGAGGTCACCGGCGTCCATGAGGCCCTGACCGCCGGGCATTTCCATGGAGGTCTCGATGACGATTTCCGGAGCGGGGAGATTTGAGGAGGGGCCGACGCCGGGGGTTTGGGCGTCGAAGGACGCTTCCTGGAGTGCGCCGAGTTCGCCTTCGGTCATGAAGGCGACTTCGACTGCGCCGCCGGGCAGGGCGGGACCGCCGCGGCCGCCGCCGCCGAAACTGATCACGCCTGAAACGAACAGGAAGACCAGGTGAGCGATGAAGGAGATGGCGAACCCTGCGACGCTGGCGCGGGTGACCCACTTGACGATGGTCCGGGCGACGTCGCCGTGATGGGAATCCTCGTCGGACCAGGCATCGGCTGGAGCGGCGTCGTCGGGGGTCGGCGATGGCGATGACGGTGCCCCTGCATCGGTTCTGTCAGCGGCGTTGAATGGGCCTTGGGTCATCGTCGCTCGCTACTCCGTCAGAGGTCGATGCTGCATGCTGAGCATATCGGCGAACCGGGGGACGGCCCGGGCTGCCCGACTGGAGGGGGCGCGGCGCTGTGCGGCCCACCGAAGCCCCCGCGTCGCCCCCCCGTCAAAGCCCCCCCGCGTCATTCCGGCATCCCCCTGACGGGCTTCTTCTCTTTTCGGCTCTCGGGGCGCGGCGGTTCGACAGAATCCACCATTCTTCTCGGCGTGCTGGCCGGCGTGCGCTCGGCGATCTCGCCCCGTATCATCGGATGGCCTCGGGGCGGGTTGTTTGCCCCGGTGGCTGATGTCTGGACCGACGACCTTGATTCATCCGGAGCCCACCGTGACGACTTCCGCCGCCAGTTCCGCATCAGTCGCTTCTCAGCCCGCGGCCGGGGGAGCCGGCCGAACCGTGGGGAAGTATCGGCGTGTGCTGCTGAAACTTTCGGGCGAGGCGCTGGGGGGGACGGGCGCGACGGGGCTGGACGCGAAGGAGATCACGCTGATTGCGCGTGAGATCAAGGCGGCACTGGAGCTCGAGACGCAGATGGCGATTGTGGTGGGCGGGGGGAACTTCATCCGCGGCGCGGCGCTGGCGTCGATCGGGAAGATCCACCAGGCGACGGCGGACCAGATGGGGATGCTGGCGACGGTGATCAACGGGCTGGCGCTGCGCGAGGGGCTTCAGGCCGAGGGGATTGACTGCCGGGTGATGTCGGCGATCGAGGTGCGGTCGGTTGCGGAGTTGTACATCCGCAACCGAGCGATCCGGCACATGGAGAAGAAGCGGGTGGTGATTCTGGTGGCGGGGACGGGGAATCCGTTCTGCACGACGGACACGTGCGCGGCGTTGCGTGCGCGGGAACTGGACTGCCAGGTGATTCTCAAGGCGACGAAGGTGGACGGGGTGTACTCGGCGGATCCGCGGAAGGATCCGAATGCCAAGCGATTCGACCGCCTGACGTTCGAGCAGGCGATTTCTCAGAACCTCAACGTGATGGATATGACCGCGTTTACGATGTGCAGCGAGGGCAGGATGCCGATTCTCGTGTTCGACTTCAAGTCCGCCGGCAACATCCGGCGTGTGGTCAACGGGGATCCGATCGGCACGCTGATCGAGTCCTGAGCCTTTGCTGGAACCTGCACGAACCCTCAACGAGAGCACCCATGCCCGACCCTGACACGATTCTGCTCGAAACCGAAGAGTTCATGACCAAGGCGATCGAGCACCTGAAGAAGGAACTCAAGAGCATCCGGACGGGGCGAGCGTCGCCGGCGATTCTGGAGTTTGTGAAGGTGGACTATTACGGCTCGCAGACGGACCTGAAGTCGCTGGCGTCGATCACGGTTCCCGAGCCGACGCAGTTGCTGATCAAGCCGTTTGATGCCGGGGCGGTGGGCGACATCAAGAAGGCGATCGAGTCGAGCGGTCTTGGGCTGAACCCGATCAGCGAGGGCAAGCAACTGCGGGTGAACATTCCGGCGTTGTCGGGGGATCGGCGCAAGCAGTTGTCGGCGCACTGCAAGAAACTGGCCGAGGACGCGAAGGTGAGCCTGCGGAACACGCGGCGTGACGCGAACAAGCACGCCGACGCGCTCAAGAGCGGGGCGAACCACATTCCTGAAGATGAGCTGGAGCAGCTCAAGACGGAGATCCAGGACCTGCTCAAGAAGTATGAGACGGACACCGACGCGCTGGCGGCGGCCAAGCAGAAGGACATCGAGACGGTCTAAGGTGTGAGCGAGCGGACGGCGCGTGCGGTGGCGGTGCCGGTTGCGGCGGCGTCAGGGCGTGCGCGGCGTTTCGCGGTTCTTCTCGGGTTCGCGGCGGTCGGGCCGGTCCGGTCGGTCGGGGCGCGGGCCGTCGGGGCCAGGGCCTTCGCCGGCGCGGGAAGGGCGGCCAGAGAGCACGGCGCGGGTCTTTTCCTCGACGAGTTTGGCGCGTTCGGCGTCGCTGCCGGCGCGGGCGATTTCCTCGCGCATGCGCTGGAGGCGTTTGTCGAGGTCGGCGACCTCACGCTGGCGGAGGCGCATGTTCGCGTCGAACTGGCGGGCGAAGGCTTCTTTGACCTTCGACTGCTGGGCGTCGAGCGCGGGCTGGTCGGAGTTTTCCCGGCGGAGGCGGTGGAAGTCGCGGACGGCGCTCATGACCTCGAAGGACGACATGAGTTCGCCGGCGCGGAGGTCGAAGAGCTCCGGGTCTCGCTGCTCGAGGTCGCCCATGTCGCGGAGCCTGCCGGCGAGGCCGGCGAAGAAGCGGCCGGAGGCGTCGGGGGCGTCACGGTCGAACTTTTCGAGTTGGTCGGCGAAGGCGGGGTTGCGCTCGCGGATGAGCGCGATGACCCGAGCGCGATCTTCGGGGCCGAGGGGTCGGCGATCGCCGGGACCGGAGCCGGGACCAGGACCGGGCGGCTGGGCGTTTGCGGGGCGGTCGGCGTCGCCGCGACCGTCCCGGGGGCCGGGGCCATCGCCGCGGGGGCCGGGGCCATTGCCGGGGCCTTCGAGGTAGTCCCAGATGAAGCCGAGTTCTCGTCCGGCGTTCTGGCGGTCTTCGCGCATGGTGCGTTCGAAGTCTCTGCGGACGTCGGCGGGATCTGTGCCGCGTTCGAGTTCGCCGATGGCGGCCTGCAACTGCTGCTCGAAGCGTTTGGTGCGGTCGACGCCGGCGCGCAGCATGCGGATCATGGAGTCGCGGTCCATGGCGGGGCGTTTGCGGGCATCGGGGCCGCGTTCGCGCGGGCCGGGGCCTTCACGCGGCGGACCGTCGCGAGCCGGCCGGGGCGAGTCCGGCGATTGTGGCGCGGGGGGTGTGTCCGACGCGGGAGCCGAGGGCGGCTGTGCGATGAGGTGGGCGGGGAGCACGCCGAGGGACAGCGCGAGCGCGGCGGCGATAAGTGAGCGGGGCGTTCGGCGGTCGGTGGTCGATTGGGACATGTGTTGCTTCCTGGCGCACGTCAGCGGCGCGGCGGGATGGCTGGACGGGAGCGGAGGTCAGGCGCCGGTGTCGGAAAGGTCGGGGAGGGAGACGCCGTCGTTCTGGATGGACTTGTCCAGTGCTTCGGTGGCGGTGCGGATGGAGTCGAGTTCGGACGTGAACGACGCGCTGTCGCTCAGGGCCAGCGCGCTGAGCACGGAGTCGGCGACATCGGCGTCGGCCAGGTGCAAGGAGGGCGCGGGGTTGGTTGCCAGATCGGGCGTTGAGTGCGCCGGCGGGGAGAGGCTGGGGAGGATGGCCAAGGCCAGCAGCCCGCCCATGACCAGAAGCGCGATGGCGGCGGCCATGCGGAGGCGCGAGAAGGTGGAGTTCATCGCGTGTTGGGCGATGCGTCGTCCCATGGCAGCCTGCCCGGGCGAGAAGGGCTGGGTGAGGCGAAGGCCGGGGGCAGGCAGCGCGGCGCGTGACGCGGCGAAGAGGCGATCTTCAAGCCCGGCGGGGGCGGCGGCACGATCGGTGCGAGCGGACTGGGCGAGCATGGCGTGAAGTTCGCGAACGTCGCCGGGGATCGCGTCGTGATCGTCGTTGGTGTGGTTGCTGGGCGTGGTCATTGGTCTTGCTCCTCGGTGGGTCGAGGCGAGTCGGGGTCGGTGCGTTGGATCAGGGCCTTGAGCTTGCGGAGTGCGCGATGGTGACGGGCGAGAAGTGTGCCGAGCGGTTCCTGGAGCGTGTCGGCGATCTGGGCGAAGGAGAGCCCGGCGTGGTGTCGGAGTTCGATGACTTCGCGATCCGGATCGGAGAGGGCGAGCATGGCGGTGCGGAGGCGGTCGAGGGTGTCGGAGTCGACGGAGGAGGTGTTGGAGGCGGCGTGAACGGATTGGCCGAGGACTTCGGGATCGGTCGGGGTGGCGTGACGCTTGAGTCGGCGAAGTTCATCGCGGACGCGGTTGATGGCGATGCGGAAGAGCCAGGCTTCGAACCGGCCCTGTTCGGTGTACCCGCCGGAAGGGTCGCTGAACTTGGTTGCCACGGTGACGAACACGGACTGAGCAATCTCCTCGGCAAGGTCGGCTCTGCGGACTCGGGATCTGGCCAGCGCGAAGACCCGCTTGCCGTACAGGTCGATCACGGCACGCCATGCGGCCTGGTCTCCACGGGCGGCGGCCTCGAGCGTGCGCGAGAGTTCCGCCGACTGGCTCGGGGGGTGTTCCCCCGGCTCGGTGACGTGATCCTCAGCGTGCAGATCGGTGGGCTGTCGCATCGGGTGATCACCGCTGAAAGATCAACGAAGGTGCGCGGGGCGTATTGCCGGTGAGGAGAATGATGGGGAGGTGGGCGCTCGGCGGGCGGCGGAACGAGCGGCACAGACAGCCTAGGTTGACGTTGGCGGGACGGGGTCAGTGAGATGAGTGGGGAGGTGGGGTGAGGCGGAACCCCTCACATTGGGGCATTTGGGGTCGATGGCGGGGTGATGGGGCGGCGGCAAGGGCTGCCGGGGGTGAAAGTTGATGACGGACCGCTAATGTTTGCTTGGTTGTTGCCGGGTCGGGGTGGGCACAGGGCGGATGGTGTTGGCGGGCGATGGGGGTGATGGTGTTCGGGTGGCTTTTGGAAGGAACTTGAGGAAGGAACTGGCCATGGGCAAGAGCGTCAAGCGGTCGGACAACGGCAAGCGTGCGGTGCGCGGGGTGCTGGGCGGGAGTGCGGTGGCGATGAAGGGTGGTAAGGCGGCGGCCAAGCCCGAGGCCAAGAGCGAGGCGAAGAAGCTGGTGGCGGGCAAGGGCACGCGCGTCGAGAAGGACTCGATGGGCGAGATGCTGGTGCCGGCGGACGTTCTGTTCGGGGCGAGCACGCAGCGTGCGGTGCTGAACTTTCCGGTGTCGGGTCAGGGTCTGCCGGAGGGGATCATCACGGCGTACGCGATGCTCAAGCGGGCGTGTGCGGCGGTGAATCTGGACCTTGGTCGGCTGTCGTCGGCGCAGGCGCGGAGCATTTTCGATGCGTGCGAGCGGATCGCCGGAGGGCTGAAGGATCAAGGCGGCCTGGCGAAGCACTTCCCTGTGGACGTGTTCCAGACCGGCTCGGGCACGAGCACGAACATGAACGCGAACGAGGTGATCGCGAACCTTGTGTGCCTGAAGCTGCGCAAGCCGATCGGTTCGAGCAAGGACCCGGCGTACTTGAAGATCGCCGGGGCGGTGCACCCGAACGATCATGTGAACATGGGCCAGAGCAGCAACGACACGTTTCCGACGGCGATGCACATCGCGGCGGCGCTTGCGATTCATGACGAGTTGCTGCCGGCGGTGCAGAGGGTGGCGCAGAAGCTGGAGGAGCAGGCCGGGGCGTGGGATTCGATCGTGAAGATCGGCCGGACGCACCTTCAGGACGCGACGCCAATCCGGCTGGGGCAGGAGTTCAGCGGGTATGCGTCGCAGATGTGGCACGCGACGCACCGGCTGGAGCAGGCGCTGGAGGCGTTGTCGGAGTTGCCGATCGGCGGGACGGCGGTGGGGACGGGGATCAATGCGCACGAGGAGTTTGGCGAGCGAGTGGCCGCGGCGCTGACGGAGCTTGTGCGCGGGCGCGACATCGCGTCGCAGTCGATATCGGGGACGGATTCGCTGCACTTCCGCGAGGCGGACAATCACTTTGAGGCTCAGCACGCCAAGGACGCGTGCGTGGAGGTGTCGGGGCTGCTCAAGACGATCGCGGTCAGCGCGAGCAAGATCGCCAACGACATTCGCTGGCTGGGTTCGGGGCCGCGGTGCGGGATTGGTGAGTTGGTTTTGCCGGCGGTGCAGCCGGGCTCGTCGATCATGCCGGGGAAAGTGAACCCGGTGATCTGTGAGAGTCTGATTCAGGTGTGCTGCCAGGTGATTGGCAACGACACGGCGGTGACGCTGGGGGGGCTTGGCGGCGTGGGGTCGCTTCTGGACTTGAACGTTGCGATGCCGATGATGGCGCGGAACCTGCTGGAGTCGATCCATCTGCTGGCGGCGGCGCTCAACATGTTCCACGACAACCTGCTCGCAGGACTGAAGCCGGACGAGAAGCGGTGCAAGGAGTTGATCGAGGGCTCGCTGGCGATGTGCACGAGCCTTGTGCCGGTGATCGGGTACGACGCGTCGGCGGCGCTGGCGAAGGAGGCCTTTGCGCAGGGCAAGACGATCCGCGGGCTGGCGAGCGAGAAGAAGATGCTGGGCAAGGACAGGCTCGACGCGCTGCTGGACCCGCACGCGATGACGCTTCCCGGCGGCGAGGGCTCGGCGGGCGGCTGAGTGTGAAGCGTTGCGTGGACGAGGTCTGTCCGTGAGGCTCAACGGCGGCGTGTTGCGTACGCTCTGCGCGCATGAAGTACACGCGCATCCATCGGCTGATGAAGATCATCAACCTTGTGCAGGGCAAGCGGGGCCTGACGGCGTCGGCGCTGGCGGAATTGTGCGAGGTTGATGAGCGGTCGATTTATCGTGATATCAACGAACTCGAGGGCGCGGGCATTCCGCTGGCGTTCGACCCGGCCAGCAGCGGGTACCGGATCCGGGACGACTTCTTTCTGCCGCCGGTGCAGTTGACGCCGGAGGAGGCGCTGGCGCTGGCGGTGCTGTGCGAGCACTTTGGTGACAGCGAGCAGATCGGGTTCATGTCGGCGGCGAGCCGCGCGATGGCGAAGATCCAGGCGAACATGCCGGCGAGCGTTCGGGAGGAGATCGAGAAGTTGACGCGGTCGGTGGCGATCCGCACGGCGCAGGCGACGCCGCCGGACGAGGCGCAGGATGTGTATCAGCGGTTGCAGCACGCGATCGCGACGCGGACGAGCGTGATGTGCCGGTACGAGTCGGTGGACTCGTTGTCGGCGGACGCCGAGCCCGGGCCGGAGTTCCGGCTTGATCCGTACGTGCTGTTTTTCTCGGTGCGTGCGTGGTATGTGATCGGCTATCACCACGGTCGGCAGGGCGTGCGGTCGCTGAAGCTCGGGCGGTTCAGCGGCGTGAAGCCCACCACGATCGCGTACACGATGGAGAAGCCGTTCTCGCTGGATGAGTATCTCGGCAACGCGTGGCGGATGGTTCGGGGCACGCCGGAGTACGAGGTGGAGATCGTGTTCGACCGGGACCACGCGATGACGATGAGCGAGACGCTGTGGCACAAGACGCAGCAGGTCGAGGAGCACGCCGACGGGACGGCGACGCTGCGGTGCACGGTGTCGGGGCTGGATGAGATCAAGTGGTGGGTGCTGTCGCACGGGCCGCACTGCCGGGTGATCAGGCCGGCGGAACTGGCCGAGCGTGTGGCGAAGTTGGCGCGGGAGACGGCGGCGCAGTACCAGGGGCGGTGATGGTGCGTTCTGGCGTAAGCTCAGGCGAGCATGCCTCGATCACGCGCAAGAGCCCGCACGTCTGTTCCGCCCGAGGTGGCGGCGCGAGCGGTGGCGGACATCGGGCTGTACGCGGAGTTGCATCTGCATCTGGGCGGGGCGATCTTGCCGAACATCCTGTTCGCGCACATGCAGCGTGACGGGCACGCGCTGATGAAGCGGTACCCGACGTATGAGCGGTTCGAGCGGTTCTTCACGCGTCGGCGGACGGGGCTTGCGGATTACTTGAAGATGCACGCGCTGGTCGAGCGACTGCAGAGGCCGGCGGACCAGCACATGTTCTACTTCGTCACGCGGCTGGTGCGCGGGGCGTTTCTGTTCGACAACCTGGCGTACATGGAGTTGCGGCACACGCCGTACAACCGCACCGATGCGGCGCTGGATATGCGCGGGCGGATCGGGCAGATGCGGAGCGTTGTGCAGGCGATCAGCGCGGCGGCCAGTGCGCAGCCGCAGTATCCGCTGGTGCTGCGGCAGATTCTGTGCATGCACTCGGCGCTGCCCCGGGAAGTGAACGAGGCGATCTGCGAACTGGCGATCGAGATGAGCGGCGAGCACGAGCCGATGGCGGGGTACAACGGCGGGGTGGTGGCGCTGGATCTTGCGGGGCCCAATGAGCCTTACGCGGAGCGGATCGGTGAGTTTGTCGCGCTCTTTCGCCGAGCCAGGAACAGGACGGGCGGCCGGCTGAAGACCACGGCCCATGTGTTCGAGACCGACGCGGGGTGCTTCCCGAAGTTGCTGCCTTATCTGGATCGGATCGGGCACGGGATTCAGATTCCGCTGCGGTATCCGAAGTTGCTCGGGCGGATTGCGCGGGAGGGGCAGTGTCTAGAGGTGTGCCCGACAACGTACCTGCGGACGGGCACGCTGCGGGACTACACGGAACTTCGCCCGGTGTTTGCGCGGTGCAAGGCGGAGGGTGTGGCGATCGCGATCTGCACGGACAACGGGGGGCTGCACAATGTGCGGCTGCCGGGCGAGTATGAGAACCTGCTGGTGCGTGATGTGATCGGGATGGAGGAGTTGGGCGAGTGCTTGCGGGCGTCATTCCGGCACGCGTTCGCGTGGAAGGGCCCGCCGCCGGATCCGCTTCGGCGGGTGACGATTCCGCGTTGAGTGGAGGCTCATGGAGACGCTGGCGCTGGTGATGCTCGGTGTGGCGGTGGGTGCGCTGGGCACGCTGGTGGGCGTGGGGGGCGGTTTCATCATCGTGCCGGTGTTGCTGGCGTTCATGCCCGGGCTGGGGCACGCTCAGGTGGTGGCGGTGTCGCTGGTGGCGGTGGCGGCGAACGGGATCTCGGGATCGATCGGGTTCCTTCGGCAGAGGCCGATGCCGATCGCGGTCCGGCCGGCGGTGGTGATCGCGCTGGCGACGCTGCCCGGGGCGGTGGCGGGACCGATGCTGGTGAGGGCGATCGATGCGCGGACGTTCGCGGTGGGTCTGGCGTGCGTGATGCTGCTGGCGGCGGTGATGCTGCTGGTCGTCGGCGGCAAGGCGGGGCTGGCCAAGCGCGAGCGTCGGCGTCGCGATCGGCTGGAGGCGCAGGGGCACGACGCGGCGACGGTGTCGGGGTTGATGGCGCGCGCGCCGACGTTGAGCGGGCGGGAGTGGGCGATGATGATCGGCATCTCGCTGTTGGTGGGGTTTGTCGCGACGATGATGGGCATCGGCGGCGGGCTGTTTCATGTGCCGGCGTTGGTGTTTCTGATGGCGTTCCCGGTGCGGTCGGCGACGGGGACGTCGGTGTGTGTTCTGGCGGTGACGGCATTGGCCGGGACGGCGACGAACATCGCGGGCGGGACGCTGGAAGGAGTCTGGGGCGTGGCGGCGGCGCTGGGGGTGGGTGCGGTGATCGGTGCGCAGATCGGGGCGCGGCTGTCGCGGTTTACGCCGGGGAGTCTGGTGATGCGTGTACTGGCGGTGTGCCTTGTGGCGGTGGCTGTTCGTATTTTGATCGCATCCTAAGTGGATTGAATGTGGCGTGAACTTGGGAGAAAGTTCTTCACGGTGTCTTCGCGACTTGACGCGGGGGGCGGGAGGACCTGTAATAGTTTTGTCCGGTCGTTCCAAGGCCGGGGAATTTCGTCACGACCCGCACACGCGGGCGGACGTTCAAGTTGGCGGGAGACTCGGCGCTGATGGCCGGGGTTCCCGTTGACGGCCGATCAGGATGATCGGTCGATAGATCGAGCACGTTCGAGCGCGGGCCCACCGGTAGACAAGCGGAAGAGCAGGGCAAGAGAGTTTGAGCATGAGCGGAGTTGGACCGGTTGAGAGGTTGGGCGAGGAACGATGCCGAGCGATCGGCGGCCCGGGTGGGCTGTCGAGTGATGAACGTCCGTCGGAGTGTCGGGGCACTGTTTGCCGGGACCACGGAGCATCGGCGCGAGCCGGGGCGAGTGGGTCGGCAGGAGGCCTTCGATGTACGTACTTGCCGAGACGGACCCGCTGAGCATTGCGCTGGGCGTCACGATCGGGATCATCATTGCGGGGCCCGTGGGGGCGTTTGTCTACCGGATGTTGACCGGGCAGGCGGTGAGCAAGGCTCGCGCCGAGGCGGAGTCGATCCGTTCGCGTGCGGAGGCGGACGCCAAGTCTGTCGCGCAGCGAGCGGAGATCGATGCGCAGAAGGTGGCGATGGAGCGGAAGGAGAAGTTCGAGCAGGAGTTGAACGTTGCGCGGGACAAGCAGCGTGAGGCCGAGAGCCGGCTGAGCAAGCGAGAAGATCTGATCGACAAGAAGCTCGAGACGCTGACGACCAAGGAAGAGCAGCTCACCCGGCAGATTGAGAGCTATAAGGGTCGGGAGGCGGGGCTGAGCCAGAAGGAGACGGAGCTGGCGGGCGTTCTGACGGCCCAGCGGGAGAAGCTGGTGCAGATCACGGGGTTGTCGCTGGACGACGCGCGGCAGTTGCTCTTGCAGCGGGTGGAGGACGAGACGCGGCACGACATGTCGAAGGTTGTGCGGAAGGTGATCGAGGAGGCGGAGGGTCACGCCAAGGAGAAGGCTCGCGAGATCACGCTGATGGCGATTCAGCGGTACGCGACGGAGCACACCGCCGAGAGCACGGTGCGTGCGGTGCCGATTCCCAGCGACGACATGAAGGGTCGGATCATCGGTCGCGAGGGGCGGAACATCCGGGCGATCGAGAAGGCGACGGGCGTGGACATCATCGTCGACGACACGCCGGGCGTGATCGTGGTGTCGTGCTTCGACAAGGTTCGGCAGGCGATCGCGGTCGAGAGCCTTCAGCGGCTGGTGGCCGACGGTCGGATGCACCCGTCGCGGATCGAGGAAGTCGTGGAGAAGGTTCAGAGCGAGATCGAGGAGCGGATCGTCAAGTACGGCAAGGACGCGTGCCTTGAGGTGAACCTGCGGGGGATTCATCCGAAGGTTTCCGAGGCGATGGGCCGGCTGCACTTCCGCACGAGTTACGGACAGAACGTGCTTCGGCACAGCATCGAGGTCGGCTTCATCTCGCAGTTGATCGCGGATCAGTTGGGCCTGGACGGCACGCTGGCGCGGCGCTGCGGGTTCCTGCACGACATCGGCAAGGCGATGGACCAGGATCAGGAAGGAACGCACCCGCGGCTGGGCATGGACTTTGCCAAGCAGTACGGCGAACGCGACCCGGTGCTCAACGCCATCGGCGGGCACCACGGCGACATTCCCGCCACGAGTTTCTACACGCCGATTGTCATGGCGGCCGACGCGGTGAGTTCGGCCAGGCCCGGAGCGCGGCGCGAGAGCCTGGAGAAGTACATCCAGCGGCTGGAGCAACTGCAGGACATCGCCAAGGGCTATCCGGGCGTGACCGAGGCGTACGCGATCCAGGCCGGGCGCGAGGTGCGGGTGATGGTCGACGCGCGGCGGATCAACGACGATGAGGCGTTCGCGATGGCGCAGAGCATCGCCAAGAAGGTCAGCGACGAGATGACCTTCCCGGGCGAGATCAAGGTGACGGTGCTGCGCGAGACGCGGGCGGTGGAGTTCGCACGCTGAGTGGATGTACGGACGACGCGGGAGTTGCGGAGACCGGGTGTGCCGGGCGGTCTGGAGGCTTGGCGCGGAGGTGCGTGTGGCCGCGACGATGGACGAGTTTCTCAAGCGTCGGTGGCCATGGCGCGATGCGCCGGAGCTGTGCCCGGGGTTCGCGGCGTTGGGGCAGAAGGGTGAGGACGAGATCCTTTTGTCGTGGGCGCGGAGTGTTGTGCCGAGCAACCCGGTGGGCGTGTTCGCGGATATCGGGGCCAATGACGGGCTGACGTACAGCAACACCCGGCGGCTGCTGGAGCTGGGCTGGCGCGGCGTGTTCGTTGAGCCGGTGGCGGCGATGGATCCGTCGGGTTTTCTGGATCAGGCGCAGCGGGCGGGTCGGCTGGAGATCGTGCGCAAGGCGGTGGTTGGTGCGGGGCATCAGGGGGACACGATCCGGATGATTCTGTCCGACGACCCGATGCTCTCGACGACCAGCAGCGAATGGGCGGAACTTCGGCACGACAAGGGCGAGGCGCGCCGAACGGTCGAGGTGCCGGTTGTGGCGATCGATCGTGTGGTTCGCGATGCGGCGGCGATGCGAGCGGGCGACGCGGCGTCGATGCTGGTCGTGTCGATCGATGTGGAGGGGCAGTCGGTGTCGCTGCTCTCGTCGTTGCTTGCGGCGGGTCTGCCGAGTTTCGATCACACGGCGATCGTTGTTGAGCACTGGGACCACATGGGCAAGCCGCAGTACGCAGACGCGGTGACGCTGGCGTTTGAGCACGGCTTTGTGCCGATCGCGGCGAATGTTGAGAACACCGTGATAGCGCGGTCGCTCGCGTGAGACGCCGGGCGTGTGCGTGGACTCAGCGAGCGGTCGCCGAGAGGCGATCGTTGCGGAGCAGCACGTCGTACGGAAACTTCTCGACGATGGACCACGCTGAGGGGCCGCCGGGGAGGCGTTCGAGGATCTTGGCCAGCGGGATCTGGCCCTGATAGACCTCGGTGTCGCTGAACTCGGTGTAGAGGTAGCGCGTTCGGGCGAGCGCGGCCTGGCCGCCGGCGATGAGCAGGTCCTCGGCGCCCTGCACGTCGGCCCAGATCAGATCGATGCGGTCGAGCGAGCGCTCGCGGGCGAGGGTGTCCAGCGTGATTGTCGGGACCTCAACGGACTTCTCGAACACGCACCAGGGGTGCTGGGCCATGTGCTCGGCGGGGCGCTTGAGCGAGGAACTGCCCGAATACTCGCGGCTCTTGACCCAGGAGGGGTGGTCGGTGCTCAGGTCGGCTTCGGAGAGGTGGAACGTGGCGGAGCCGTCGCGGTCGCTGACGGCCATGGGCAGGACCTCGGCGATGGAGGTGACGCCGCGGGAGGAGAGGTGGACGAGGTTGCGCGGGTCGGGCTCGACGGCGATGAGCCGGGCGGTGGGGAAGGTGTCGCGGAGGCGTTGGGTGTCGACACCCACGTGGCAGCCGCATTCGATGATGACCGGCGTGGGGGATTGTGGAATGAGCGAGGCGAGCTGGGCGTAAATCGGCGGGAGCGTCGGCTGCTTTGAGAAGATTCCCATGCAGAGGTGTATCGGCTTGCGCGGGGGAGTGGCGGAGAGAAATCCAGAGCGGCGGGTGAGCGCATTGCCAAAGCCGGACGCGGCTATTCTCGGGGCATGACCACCATCGAACTGCTCCAGGCCCTCGGCGTGACGACCGACCCGCGATTCGTGAATCCGGGGGCGATCGGTAAGAGTGCCCGCGGTGACGTCGTGGCCAGCGAGAACCCCGCGACGGGCGAGGTGCTCGGCGGTGTGCGGCTCGATGACGCGGCGGCGTATGAGCGCGAGGTGGCGAGGTTGGCATCGGGGTTCCGGGCGTGGCGGAGCGTGCCCGCGCCAGCGCGGGGGCAGGTTGTGCGGGCCATCGGCGAAGAGATCCGCACGCACCGCGTGGCGCTCGGCCGACTGGTGACGCTGGAGGTTGGCAAGATCCTGGCCGAGGGCGTGGGGGAGATTCAGGAGATTGTGGACATCGCGGACCTTGCGGTCGGGTTGTCGCGGCAGTTGCCGGGGACGACGATGCCCAGCGAGCGGGCGGGGCACAGGTTGATGGAGCAGTGGCTGCCGCTGGGACCGATCGGCGTGATCACCGCGTTCAACTTCCCGGCGGCGGTGTGGGGTTGGAACGCGATGCTCGCGGCGGTCTGCGGCGACACGGTGCTGTGGAAGCCGAGCCTGCTCGCGCCGCTGACGGCGATGGCGTGCAACGCGATCGCGGCGCGGGTATCGGCTGAGATGGGGCACCCGGATGTGTTCGGGCTGGTGATCGGCAGCGACGCGGAGGTGGGCGAGCGGCTGATCGCGGATCGGCGTCTGCCGCTGATCAGCGCGACGGGTTCGTGCAGGATGGGTCGGCGTGTGGCGAGCGTGGTGGGCCAGCGGCTGGGGCGGACGCTGCTGGAACTGGGCGGGAACAACGCGGTGATCGTGCACAAGGACGCGGACGTGGCGCTGGCGGCGCAGTCGATCGTCTTCGGCGCGATCGGGACTGCGGGGCAGCGGTGCACGACCACGCGACGGCTGATCGTGCACGAGGACGCGGCCGAGGGGCTGCTGGAGAAACTGTGCACGGCGTACGAGCAGGTGATCGGCGTCAATGGCGGGGTCGGGCGCATCGGTGACCCGACGAACGAGCGCACGCTCGTCGGGCCGTTGATCAGTGCCGAGGCGGTCAAGGCCTTCGAGCATGCCGTCTCGCAGGCGGACAAGGAGCGCGGGCAGGTGCTCGTCGGCGGGAAGGCGATTGCCGAGCTCGGCGGGCACTTTGTGCAGCCGACGATCGTGCTGTCGCCCAAGACCAACGACCTTCCGATCGCGATGGAGGAGACGTTTGCGCCGATCCTGTACGTGTTCACGTACACGGACCTCGATGAGGCGATTGCCATGCAGAACAGCGTGGATCAGGGGCTCTCGTCGGGGATCTTTACCGAGAGCCTGCGCGTCAGCGAGCGGTTCCTCGCGGCCGATGGCAGCGGCAGCGATTGCGGCATCGCGAATGTCAACTGCGGCACAAGCGGCGCGGAAATCGGCGGGGCCTTCGGCGGAGAGAAGGACACCGGCGGCGGCCGGGAGAGCGGCAGCGATTCGTGGAAGGCGTACATGCGTCGGCAGACCACGACGATCAACGCCGCGGGCACGGTTGCGCTGGCGCAGGGGATTGTGTTCGAGTGATCTCGCTTGGGAGGGTTTGCGGGGCGACATGCCCGGCCACGCATCGCCGCTGATGCTTCAGCGTGACGGGGTGTTCTTCGTCGTTGCTGCTGGCGAACGCTCGCGCTTGGCGGCGAGGGTCTGGTCGATGACCTTGGCGTTCAGATCGCGAAGGATGGCCAGTTCGTCGACGGTCAGCGGCTCGCCGCACTTGTGGCAGGCATTTCGCGGGATGTGCAGGAGTTCGTAGCCGCAGCGAGGGCACGTGCGGCCGGCGATCGCACGGGCGCGGAGCGTGCGCGAGCTTGGTCTGCTGGCCAGGATCGCGGCGGCGATGATCAGGCCCGCGACGACGATCCACAGGAGCGAGCCCAGGACCGGCGCGATGGTGATGCGTGTGCGCTCGCGCGGGCCGGGCGCGGCGTCATCGCTGAGCAGGTCGACGATGTCGCTTCGGCCGGAAAGGCGGACCAGGTCGCGCTCAACGACGGCGCGGACGCGGGTGCGGTCGGCCAGAAACGTCGCGGCATCCGTGCCGGCGTTCGAGCCGGGCGTGTTCGGATCGGCCCCGAGTTCGCGGTCCACACTGACTTCGAGCGAGTCGCGGACGCGGAAGGGCACGCCCAGAATGTCGCCGTCGGCCTTGCCCACGGCGATGCGCAGGCGGACGTTTGCGAGGATCTCGCGGGCCTCGCGCAGGCCGCCGATGTCGCGCTCCTGGATCGAGAGCCCGGCGTCGCCAAGCGACGCATCGCCACGGCGGAGGATGACGCCGTCGAGCGCGATTTCGCTCGCGGGCTCGCCCAGCGGCAGCAGAGGGCGCAGCACGGCGATACCCGCGGCGACGAGCAGCAGCCAGACCCACACCGGCACGCGCGCACGCTTGAGCCATGCCGGCAGGCCCGGCAGTTGGCGTCGCCCGCGGGCGATCGGCGCGTCCGGGCGCGTTGGCGAAATGTCGGGGTCGTCCAGCGGCACGAGCGGAGTGTACCGCGCCGGGCGTGTGTGCAGTGCGGTCGCCGGGGCAACCGCACGCGGCGGGAGTGCCCGGCTAGACTGCGAGCGTGAGCGAGAAAGCGGCAACTCAGGGACTCGGCGTCGAGCGTGATACGCTCGCGGAAGCGGCCGTGGCGGGGGTGCGAGCGGGCATGGTTGTGGGGCTGGGGACCGGGCGAGCCGCTGCGCGGGGTGTGCGTGCGCTGGCCGCGAGGGCGGATCTTGATCGCACGGCGATCACGTGCGTTTCGACCAGCGAGGCGACGACGGCGCTCGCAGCGCAATTGGGCCTGCGTGTCGTCGCGCTCCCGGCGGTTTCGCGCGTGGATCATCTCTTCGACGGCGCGGATGAGGTCTCGCCCGATGGCCTGATGATCAAGGGCGGCGGCGGGGCGATGACGCGTGAGCGGATCGTCGCGGCGTTGTGCGGGGCGTCGGGCGGGCGGTGCGTGTACATGATCGACGCGGGCAAGCTTTCGCGGCGGCTCGGCGAGCGGGCGAAGCTGCCGATCGAGGTTGTGCCGATGGCCGCGGCGCAGGTTGGGCGGGCGCTGCGAGCGCGGGGGCTGGAGAGCGATGTCCGCCGCGTGCCCGGTGGTGCGGAGTTCATTACGGACAACGCCGGGCTCGTGCTCGACGCGACGCTGCCGACGGGGCGCGATGTGCATGAACTGGCCGCGTGGCTCAAGGCGATGGCCGGGGTGATCGATCACGGGCTGTTCCTGAGCGAGTGCGATGAACTGCTCGTTGAGCAGCAGCCGCTCGGCGAGGTTCAGCGTCGATCCGGGCCGGGACGCGTGCGCCCGGCGGGGCCGGTGAATGCCGCGACGCAGACGATGTAACTGTCATCGAGGTCGGCCGGGTCGCGGATCGGCATCGCGTACGTGGTGCCGTCGGCGTCCTGTGCATCGGGGAGTTGATTGAAGACCTCCACGCGTGCGAAGCCGGCCTCGAGCATCGCCTCGCGCAGTTCGCTCAGCGACCAGAGCCGCCAGCGGTAGACGAACGCGTCGGTGAGTTCGTCGATCACCTCGTTGCTGCGGAGCACGCGGAAGTGCAGGGCGTTCTCGACCATGGCGGTGATCGGATCGGCGTAGCGCTGCTGCCAGGTGTAGCGGACGCGGGTGCGATCATCGCCGGGGACTTCGTGCATGCGTTGAACGTGGCCCGTGCGGAAGGCGGACTCGCCGCCGTAGATGTCGCAGACGAATACGCCCTTGTCGGCAAGGCGTGATCGGCATCGGCGGAAGTACGCGACCAGAGACTTGCGAGCGTGGATCTCGCAGATCGAGAAGTTGCCGACGAAGATCACGTCGGGTTTCGGCCCGGGCGGCGTGCTCGTGAGCACGTTGCAGCGACGGACGTGCAGCCGCGGGCTGGCGCAGAGCGCTCGGGCGCGATCGAGACAGGCCTGGTCCAGGTCCGCGGCGATCGCGGTTGAGCGTGGCACCTGTGCGAGCCAGCACCGGCTCACCGCGGCGGCGGCGGAGAAGTCCTCGCCCAGCACGCGGGGCGTGCCGGGGTGGATCGCGCGAAGGAGCGGGACCAATGCGCCGGGGTTCTGCACGCAGAGCTCGTACAGATCGTGACGCGAGAGCGCGGGCGAATCGTCAACGCCCGGGGACGGCGAGTCGTCGCGAGCGGAGCGTGCTGCTGCTCCGCGCGTGCCGCGAGGGTCGCGTGCGCCGGGGTTGGTCCGTGCGGTTTTCGGCTTGGTCCGTGAAGGTCGGCTCACGCCATGCGCACCCAGCGCACGAGCGTGGCGAAGTTCGGCGGCTTGCCGTACATCAGCACGCCGATGCGGAAGATCTTCGCCGACGCCCAGGCCATGAACAGGACGGTGGCCAGGCCCACGGCGATGCTCGCGGGCACCTGCCAGAACGGGATGGGCTCGCTGCCGCAGAGGCGAAGGACCATCACGAACGGGTTGATCATGGGCACGAACGAGCAGACCTCGGCGAAGGTCGAATTGGGGTTGCGGAGGATCGGCAGCCAGAGCATCATCGGGATGATCAGGATGAGCATGATCGGGCCCATGAGCGTCTGGGCCTCGTTGATGTCGTTGACCGCCGCACCGACCGCGGCCATGAAGCAGGCGATGACGGCGTAGGCCAGCGCGAAGTAGATGCCCAGGTACACCAGGTTCTGCCAGGGGACCAACTCGGCGACGGCGAAGAAGATCAGCGCGGTGATGCCCACGCCGGAATACAATGTCAATATCAGAACGCCGACCGCACCCTTGCCGATAATCTTGCCGCACATGAGTTGCATCGGGCTGACCGCCGAGAGGATCACCTCCATCACGCGGCTGGACTTTTCCTCGATCGTGCTCATGAGCAGGTACTGCCCGCTGCTGAAGACGCTGATCCACAGCAGGAACATGAACGCCGCGGGGACGATGAGCTTGGTCACCTCGTTGATGTTCGCCGTGCCGTCGGCGGTGACGGTGGTCTCCTTCGCGGCGGGGCTCTGCATGAGTTCGCGGATCTGCGCGACGTTCTGTCCGGCAAGGGCCAGTCGGGCGTCGACGATGGCGCGGTTGGCCTGCGAGCGCAGGTCGGACTGAACTTCGATATCCAGCCGCGGGGCGGTGAGGAGTTGATACTCGCCAAAGCGAGCCCCGGGCGGCGCACTGTCGCTGCCGCGGACGGTCTGGTCGGGGATGATGATCAGGGCCAGCCGCGGGCCGGTGCCGGCCGCGTCGCCGGGGGTGCCCGTGCCGGTGCCCGTGCCCGTGGCTGCGGCGGTGTCGCGCTTGCCGCCCTTGCGGATCTCGTCCTTGGCTTGTTCCTCGTCGGTCTCCGGCGGCAGCACGACGACCCGCAGGCTCGTGTCGGGCGTGAGGGCTTCGGCGGACTTGAGGCTCTTGTCGACCTCGCCGCTGATGGCCTTGCTCGTGCCGGGGTCGAGCCCGGCGGACTTGACGCCCTGATCGATGGCCTGGCGAACCTTCGCGGTGCGCTCCTTGCGTCGGGTCTCGATGGCCTCGGGGCTGAGGGCCTCGACCAGCCGCGGTGCGACGGCGCCGGAGCGGTCGATGACGGCGACGTGACCGAAGACCGCCGGGGGCTTCTTGTTCATCAGCGCGGGCATGATCATGACGATCGCCCCGAGGATGATCGGCGGGAAGAGCATGCCGAAGATGAAGCCCTTGGTCGCGACCGTCGCGAGGAACTCCTTGACCGCGATGATGAAGACCTTAAGCACTGGCGACCTCCCGGCCCGCACCGGCCGCGTTCTGTCGTTCGAGATCATCGGCGGAGATGCCGACGATCGAGATGAAAATGTCCTCGAGGCTGGCCCGGCGCAGTTCCAGACGCCGCGGGGTGATCGACGCGGCGACGGCGCGCATCACGCCGGCGGAGTCGGCGTCGTCGCGGAGCATCAGGTCGCACGTGCCCGGCTCGGCCCCCGGGCCCATGACCACGCGGAGGACATCGGGGATCGCGCTCCATCCCGCGGCGGCCTCGCGAAGGCTCTGACCGCCGACGAGCGGCTCGACGGTGATCGTCCGCGGGTCGTAGCGCTTCCAGACTTCGCTCATCGGCAGGTCGAGCACCTTGATCCCGTTGTTGATCATGAACAGGTGGTCGCAGAGTTCCTCGGCCTCGCGCATCGCGTGCGTGCTGAAGATGATCGTGCGTCCGGCCTGCCGCTGCTCGCTGATGAGCTCGCGCATCAGGCGGCGGTTGACGGGGTCAAGGCCGGTGAACACCTCGTCGAGGATCAGCAGGTCCGGCTCGTGGATGACCGCGGAGATGAACTGGACCTTCTGCTGCATGCCCTTGGAGAGTTCCTCGCACCGCTTGCGATAGGTCTCTTCGAGGCCGACGCGGGTCAGCCACTGGCGCACCTTTGCGTCGGCGGGGGCCGAGTCGATGCCCTTGAGCCGGGCGATGTACCGCAGGAAGTCGCCGACGCGCATCTTCTTGTAGATGCCGCGTTCTTCGGGCAGGTAGCCGATGCGGTCCTTGCTCTCGACCGCGCTGGCCTTGCCGAGCACGCGCAGTTCGCCCGAGTCGGGGAACAGGATGGACATGATCAGGCGGATGGTGGTGGTCTTGCCCGCGCCGTTGGGGCCGATGAACCCGCAGAGCGAGCCCTCGGGCACGACCAGGTCGAGGTTCTCGACGGCGACCTTGGCGCCGAAGGTCTTGCGGACACCCTTGATGGCAATCGCGTCGGGCAAGGTCGTCTCCGGAGGGGTGGGGCGGGGG